>Ga0209640_10000030_pt1 | contig 74279 bp, 55 predicted proteins | sample RifCSP10_1_FD_184018 | JGI IMG/M metagenome (GOLD analysis project Ga0209640, IMG submission 184018) | Soil microbial communities from Rifle, Colorado - Rifle CSP2_sed 10_1 (SPAdes) (version 2) | ecosystem: Environmental > Terrestrial > Deep subsurface > Rock core/Sediment | place: Rifle...
CGAATCATCCTCGGGCGCGTGGTGAGCCAGATGCGATCGAGCGTGTCGATAGTCACCGGCAGGTCGCAGCAGTCGGCGAAGGCCAGCGATGCACTCGTCCGGTACGCGCCCTCTCGGCTGAAGAAGGTGAGTCGCCCATTGCCCTCGTCCCACATGACGAGCGCCCCGTCCCGCGCCACCGCGATGCCATTCGCGCTCTGGTACTCGCCCGGTCCGCTTCCCCGGCGGCCAACGCGGCGCATCAACGTTCCCTCCGCGCTGATGAGCCAGAGCGCAGGCGAGGAACCATCCCAGACCCACACCTGGCCGTCGCCGCCGACGGCCAAGCTGTTGACATCGCCGATGATCTCAGGAGCCGACTCTGTCCGGACACGCCAGTCGACGACCAAGTGTCGTATGAGCCCTTCGGGGACGTCCCCGGTCGTGGACGCAATGACGGTATCGCCGACCGTGCTAAACGTCGTGGCGTAAGGCACGGATTCGGCAGCCGGCCGAGAGCACCCGCAAGTGACGGCAGCGGCGACTACCGACAACAGCCGTCGACCGCTTATGCGATGCGGGCCCATAGTGATGCTCCAGTTGTAAACGCGCCGCGTCGGCCGACGATCGCCTGGCATGTCTATCGCTCGCTAACTTGGTTTTCGACGACACCGGTTGCGGTAACCGATCCGCCCCCAGGTGCACCGCCCTCACTCTACGCTATCCCACCCCGCCGAAATCGGAAAGACGGCGAAGCCTCCGGCGCTCCGTCCCGACGCCGCGTCGGGGCACAACCTCCAGCGATCCCTGTTCATCCAGGCCACAGCCTGACTCTCAGCCTCGGCGAAGGCGCTCGGTCAGATTCAACAAACGCTGCGAAGCCGCCACCGTAGTCCCACAGCCCGGTGTTAGCCTGCAAGGCAGCAGTTGTTTCGGGTTCGACTGCCGCCGCAGCGCTTGGCCGGTCGCCTGTGCCGCCAACGCGTGCAACCGCACCGGACAACACGGGTTGGTCGTGCCCACGGCGGTCGACCCCGGTCAGCGCCAACCACACCCACACTGCCCGAACATCCCACCACCGGCCCGTGGTCGCTCGGGCCGACCGCTCACAGAACGAAGGACAACTCGGTTCGCTCCGCGATCGCGCGACTCGCCAGAACATGGCCGATTGCGATCCGGCTCGCGCGGTACTACGCGCGGAATCCCGTCGCGCTGGTGCGGCTGACGTATGACCGCGCTGCGAAGGTGGTGACCTACCCGACAAGTCCGAGGGCCCCACCGCCGGCACCGAGACCGCCGACCCGCTGGAGTCCTACGGGTCCTGGTCCACATCCCGACAAGGGGCAGGTCACCACGCGGTACTACGGGTCATACACCACCTTTCGCTCCAGAGTTCAGGTGACGAGATCCCGCACACAGTCCGCACACATTGTTGAGAGAAAGGCCGCTCGGTTAAGCGGCCCTTCTGACGTAAACTCTTGCAACTGCCTTTAGTTGCCCCTCCTGGGCTTGACCGCGAAGCCAAAGCGAGCGACCGAGACGGGCGGGCAAACGAAGACCGACAGGCGTACAGCCTGCCGGTCAAGTTGCCCCTCCTGGGCTCGAACCAGGACTCTTCTGATCCAGAGTCAGACGTGTTGCCAGTTACACCAAGGGGCAGTTCACCCGCACCGGTACGCTAGTGCCGTTCCAAGCTTCACCACCAATCGGGCACTAGCTTCAAAGCCCGGATCGGGGTACGCAACTTACCCCGACTCCCCCGTTGCGGCAACCCCTCCGAAACCCTGTAACCTCTGGCAGCACAGTCCTTTGCGACGCACACGCAACCCGCTGGCCGCAGCCGGTTTGGCCACCCTCCTCCTCGCCGCCAGCGCGTCCTGTCGCGCCTCGATCGACGCCTTCGGCGCCGATCCGGCATACGCCCGTCACGTCGCCGAAAACACCTTCGCCGCGTTCGCGTTCCGCTTCTACCAGGTCACCCGCGACTCGAACTTCAACCGCTCCCGCAACCTGATGGGCCAACACGCGCTCATCCCCTCGCGACTCTACCGGGACACCGCACTCTGGAACGTCTTCCCGGCCGACAGTTCACGCACGCTCCTGGTCGGCGCCGCATTCACCGGTAACCGCTACACCTTCACGGCCAATCGTCAGGCACCTCACCCGCGCGCGCTCGGCGACCAGCGCCACGCGCTCAACCTCAAATGGCTCGGCGGCGGCGAGTACGAATGGTTCACCATGGTCGATCACGCGATCGGCACCGCCACGCCGGCCGCCATCGGCGCGGTCATCATGGCGACCCTCACGGCGGCCGAGGGACGCACGCCTGACGAGGCACTGTCCGACGCGGTCAGCACGTTTCCGGAAACGGGTCGCCATCTCGCCCAACTGTTGAGTATCGACTCGCTCCGCACGGCGCACAACGCTGGAGCAACAACGACCACGCTCGCGGTCCGCTTCCGCCCCGACAGGTTGCGCCCTCGCTATCCGTATTTCGCGACTTTCGTCTCGAAGTACATCATGCCGTCGATCTACCGCCTCCAGATTACCGACCAGGCGGGTCGCCAGTTCCTCGACGCGACCGGTCGCGACGGCGAGCTCGTTATGCGACTGCGATCGCGCAATCACCGGATGGTGTCGCTGGACGCATCGGCCTCGCCGATGCCCGATTCGCTGCGTCTGCTGGTCGACGTCTCGTTGAAGTACCGCATGTTCCGGCTCGGCGCCACGAACATCGTCGCCGATTTCATCATCGAGCGCACCGAACAGCGGCGGGCCTGGACGATACGATTCCGCCGCGAGCCCGAATGGCATTTCCCGCTGGCGGTGGACAAGCTGATCAAGAAGCCGCTGCGCCGCCCATTTGATGGACGCGGGGCCGAGCTGTCGTTAGGCGTCCGGAGCGACCTCGCCGCCCAGACCATCAGCGAGCGTCATGCCCGGCTCGCGGTCAGCGAAAGCGCCATCATGCGCTGGCTCGGCCGCCTGGGCGCCAACGCCTTCGGTGACTTCTCGGGGCGCACCGAACTCGAGGAGAACCTGTTCCTCTACGAGATGTTTGAAGCGCTGAGAAGAGATGTGACCCGGGAATAGAGCAGCGATCAGCGATCAGCGATCAGAAAGCGATCGCCGTGCGGTTTATTTCACATCTCCCTTCTCACATCCACCAAAAAGAAAAGCGCCGCCAGCATCAGCCGGCAGCGGACTGTGTGACTTGGGGATTCTCCCGGATTCGCCGTGCACACCGCCATTGGAACTCTACGTCCTACCGGACGGCGGCCGGCTCGTTAATCCAGGAAAACCTATGGAGCTGAGGGGAGTCGAACCCCTGGCCTCTGCAGTGCGATTGCAGCGCTCTCCCAGCTGAGCTACAGCCCCGCAATTGGAGCGCGCCACACCACTCGTTAACCCGGTCGCACTCCGGCTTTAACGACACGACCCCGCTCTTGGCGGGGCCGGACCGTCGACACGAAAGCTAGCAGTGTCAGGCCGGAAGTCAACCAATCCAACACAGGACGAGCCAGGAAGTTCCATGTAACACGCCGCACCGCTTCCCGTTACGTGGACGTGGCCCGAACAACCCGCTGCCCGCGACCCGCTGCCCGCTGCCCGCTGCCCGCTGCCCGCTGCCCGCGAACGGAGTCGGCGGCTGCGGCGCCATGGTGCGCGACCGCAGCCTGCCGATTCCGGACCTACGGAAGTTCAGCTGCGCCCAGCGTCGGCCGTCCCGACCCCAGCGGCGAGCGTGTCAACGATGGAAGACCTTCGCGACTCACGGATACGGATGCCTCGCGATCCTGGTAGCGTCCCGCGGCACCATTCCCGTTCTGCTGCGCTGCGACCTGACGCGCGCGTCCCCGGGCCTCGCCACCCGCCCGGCCGATGGCTTCCATGTGAGCACGATCACGACTCACGACCTCCCCACCCTTCCTCCCGGCGCGACGCGCCTCGTCAGCCGACCACTCGTGCGCCGTTCCCTTTGCATGCGCGGCCTTCCCGCCCTTGCTCGCGATATCCCGCTGCCGCGAGGGATCCATCGACGCGAACCCTCTTTTGCTCTTCCCGCTCATAGACCCTCCCACAGGCAATGAAGTCGGGTGAATTCGTACCGGTCATTCGATCCGGCACGGTGCTGGCGCACAGTCGCCAGCCAATGTTCCTCCTCACGCGAAAAAGATGGATCGAGCTCTGGAGTACGTCTGGAACATGGATCACACATATCTGAGAAAGCGTCAATCTTCTTCGCAGGGAAGAACGTAACAATCGAGTTACTATATTTGACCCCCATGCCGCTATGTCTGCGATTCCTAGGCACTTCCGCCGCACGACCAACCGTTGAACGCAACGTTTCTTCCATCGCGCTCCTCCGCGAGGGAGAAGCGTTCCTGTTCGATTGCGGTGAAGGAACGCAGCGCCAGATGATGCGCTACGGGATCACCTTCAATATCGACGACATCTTCTTCACTCACTTTCACACCGATCACCTGCTCGGCATCGTGGGACTCCTGCGCACCATGTCACTGCAAGGTCGCACTGACCCGCTGCGACTCTGGGGGCCGGTCGGTGCCGAGAGAATGCTCAGACGCGCTGAATCGTTTGGATCGGAGCGTCTCGCGTTCGGCCTCGATATTCGCGAACTCACCGCCGGTGACGCAATTCCCCGAAAGGGCTATCTCATCCATACCTTCGCGATGGATCACCGCGGCCCGCCGTCCCTGGGCTACGCGCTGGTCGAACCGCAGCGGCTGGGGCGCTTCAATCCCGAGCGCGCGGCTGAGCTCGGCATTCCAGAGGGACCGCTCTGGGGGCGTCTCCACCGCGGAGAATCCGTGACCCTGGAAGACGGACGGATCGTCGAACCGTCGTCACTGGTGGGTGAAACCCGCCCCGGTCGGCGAGTCGTAATCACTGGCGACACACGACCTTGCGCCGCGACCATCGTGGCCGCCGAAGGGGCGGACCTGCTCGTCCACGAGTCCACCTTCGGCGACGAAGAGGCCGATCGAGCCGTCGAGACCGGGCATTCCACGGCCCGCGAAGCGGCTCAGGTCGCCAAGATGGCCGGAGTCCGCCAGTTGGTCCTTACACACGTGTCCGCCAGGTATGCCCGGGAAGCGGTGGAGCTGGAGGAGGAAGCGAAGTCGGTGTTTCCCGAGACTCGCGTGGCGCGCGACGGAATGGAAATAGAGGTGCCGTTTCGAGACAGCGATGAGCGATGAGCGATGAGCGATGAGCGATGAGCGATCAGCGATCAGCGATCAGCGATCAGCGATCAGCGATCAGCGATCAGGGTATCCCGCGCCGCCAGATCTCGCCGCGCTCACCATCATGCTGCGGCGGAACAGCCGGCCCAGGTCGTCGTCACTCAACGAATCCAACAGCGATTTCGCCGAAAGACGCTCTCGCAGGTCGGTCGTAGTCGGTGAATTGATCCACGCATAACGATCACCCGCCGACGATCGACCGTCGGGGTGCTGAAAGATCAGCATCGCGCTGCTATGGCTCGGAAGCCGTACGTCCACCTTCCACGTCAGCCCGTCGGGTGATTGGTATTCGCGCATGCTCAATGTTGGTCGCTGATCGCTGATCGCTAATCGCAAATCGCTTGCCTTCCCGCATAACCGTCAGACACTTCGTGCCAGAACCTCACCTCATCCTCGTCCAGCTTCCAACAGAGGCAAACCACTCGCCCGTCACGTTCGCCGGGAAAATCCACGAGGCCCTGCTCGAATCCCTTGAAGTCGACGCTCAGTTCTCGCAGTTCGACGAGGTATCCCTCGATTTCCGCTGCGAGGCGCCGCACTTCCGCCTCCAGCGTTACCAGTTGGCTCGAGGGCGAATCGGCGCGGGTCCAGGTGGCCGCCGTCTCGTACGATTGCACCGCGCGCGACCAGGCCTGGTGCGCATCGACGATGTCACGAACGATGCGCCTGACGAGAGGGAGCATGCTATTAGCCTGCTCCACGGTGAACGTCCGTGCCGCGGCGTTGTTCGAGCCCTCTCCTGTCGAAGCGTCGCTCATGCCCTGTCCTCGCGAGACGCCTTCTCCTCCTGCTCGCGCTCTTCGAGCCGGCGACGCCGGCGCTCAATCGCCGCCTGATAGCGCCGGATTTCTTCGGTAGACTCGGGCTTCAAGTCGGGCACCTCAACCGGGCGCCCTTTCTGATCGACGGCCACGAACGTCATGTAGCACGAGTTGGTGTGACGTCGCTTTCCCGAAAGGAGATCCTCGGCCTCGACCCGGATGCCCACTTCCATCGAAGTCCGTCCCACGTAGTTCACGCTCGCATGCATCACAACCAGGTCGCCCAGGTAGATCGGCTCCCTGAAGTCTACACGATCGATGGACGCCGTCACGCAACTCGAGCGTGAATGCCTGATCGCCGACACGGCAGCGGCCTTGTCCATCATGGCCAATACAACGCCGCCGAAGACATGTCCGAGGTTGTTGGCATGTCCTGGCATCATGATTTCCGACGTCTCGTGCTGAGATTCCTTCACCGTCCGCGTCAACCGGCCGGTCGTCGGTCGTGTCATCGTCCACCGCCGGCCACCGCGGCGACACCCTCGAGCAGCCGGTCCACTTCACCCGCGGTCGTGTAACAGGCGCAGCCGGCGCGAACAACGCCGTCGGCGGCGTGGCCGAGTCGTTCGATGACCGTGGACGCGTAGAAATCGCCGTGCGACACGAACACTCCCTGTGTCGCAAGCGCGACCGCAACGGCCTCGGAAGGCACAGAATCGAGAACGAACGACACGGTGGGCGTGCGCGACTCGCCGGGGGCGGGTCCGTAGCGCCGCACGCCAGGAATGGCGCCGAGTCCATCCCACATCCGCCTGACGAGCTCGTCGCCGTGAGCGTGCAGCACGCCCATGGCCGTCACGATCCGTTGGCGTCGCGACTGGCCCGATCCAATGGAAGCAATGAAATCCACGGCGGCGCCGGTGCCCACGATCCCCTCGTGATTCTGGGTCCCCGTCTCCAGCCTCTCGGGTGCCTCGTCCGGCGCGGGATCGAGCTTGGGCACGTCGAGCCGCGACAGCAGGTCGAACTTTCCGAAGAGAAACCCGGCGTGCGGCCCGTAGAACTTGTAGGCCGAGCATGACAGGAAATCGCAGTTGGCGAGCCGGACGTCGATGAGCCCGTGCGCGGCGTAGTGAACCGCATCGACGAAGACCAGCGCCCCGACCGCGTGCGCCAGCGCCCCTGCCGCCGCCACGTCGGTGATCGTGCCCAGCGCGTTGGATGCCGCGCCAATCGCCAGAAGCCTCGTGCGAGGCGTGATCGCCCGCTCCAGCGCCGCCCAGTCGAGTGTCCCCGTTTCAACGGAGAACGGCACCGAGCGGATCGTGATGCCCCGCTCACGCGCCAGGGCCTGCCAGGGCGCGATGTTGGCGTGATGGTCCAGCTCAGTCACTACCACTTCGTCACCCGGACCCCACGTCCTGCCTAACGCACGGGACACGTGGAACGTGATGGTGGTCATGTTGTTCCCGAAGACCACCTCCTGCGGTGACGCGTTGATGAAGTCCGATACCGCGATCCGCGAGTCCTGAATCGCCGAATCGGTCTCGGCGCTGGTTGGGTAACTCCAGTGCGTGTTCGCGTTGTGGTGGTACAGGTATTCCGCCATCGCGTCCACCACCCGGTGCGGCACCTGCGTTCCACCCGGACCATCGAAATACGCGACCGGCTGCCCGTTGTGAATTCGCTCCAGCGCGGGAAACTGGCTGCGCACCGGTGCGAGGAGTGACGAGAGCAGGGCGTGCTCCCCTCTGGCCTCTGGCTTCTGGCCTCTGGCCTCAGTCGTGGTCATGGCGTCTTTCCCAGCTGAACACCGGCCCACCTCTCGAGGACCTGAACCGTCTCAACGTGATCGGCCTCTTCGCCAAGCTCGCGACGCGCCTCGCGCAGCAGTTCGGAAGCCAGCTGCAGGAGCGGCGAAGTCACGCCGTGTTCGCGGGCGAAGTCGGCCGCAATCCGCACGTCCTTGTCCATGAGCGCCAGGCGGAACGTGCGCGGGAACGCCCGCGTCATGACGCGCTCGGGGAACAGGTTCATCGACGTATTCGATCTCCCGCTCGAGGAATTGATCACGTCGAGCGCCGTCGCGGTCGAGACGCCGGCCTTCTGCAGTGCGACGAGTCCCTCCGCAAGCGACCAGATGTGGACGCCGAGCATTGCCTGGTTGACGGCCTTCACGGCATGTCCCGCGCCAATGGGGCCGCACAGCACGATCTTCTCGCCGAAGGCTTCCAGGATGGGACGGGCTCTCGCCATGGTCGCCTCGTCGCCGCCGCACATGATCGTCAGGATGCCCTTCACCGCTCCCGACACGCCACCGCTCACCGGAGCATCGATGAACCCCACGCCTCGCTCGGCCAGCCTGGCCGCAATGCGCCGCGAAGTCGCGGGGTCACCGGACGTGCAGTCGACGAGCGTGGCGCCGCGGTCGAACGCTCCCAGCATTCCGCCCTCGCCGTCGAGCAGCGATTCGACCTCGCGCGACGTGGGAAGGCACGTGATCGCGACGACAGCGCCACGTACGGCGTCGGCCGGAGAGCTTGCGGCTCGGGCAGTCGTCTCTTTGGCGAACTCCGCCGAGCGCGTGGCAGTCCGGTTCCAGACGGACAGTGTGTATCGCGGCGCGAGGTGACGAGCCATCGGTGCGCCGATCGCACCGAGTCCGAGGAACGCGACTTTCATAGTGGGCGGGTTTTCGGGGGTCAGTCCGAAAACTCGTGGAGCGTCAGGAGCGACGAAAGTGGGTGGCGGGTTTCGGGTCGCGGGTATGCGATTCCCACCCGCTACCCGCAACCCGCCCTAATTCACCGCTCCCAACGCCCAGGCGGCCGCCGCCCGCACGCCGGCGTCGCGATCAGCCAGTGCGCGCACGAGCTGGTTGCTCGCGGTGGAATCGTCGCTGAACCCGATTCCGATCGCCGCCAGTCGTCTCACTTGCGCGTTCGCATCCCCGAGTGCCGACAGGAGCTCCGCCCGCGCCCTCGCCAGCCCGCTGCGCCCAAGCAACCGCGCCGCGGCACGCGACGCGCAGTCGTCGCCCGAGCGCATCGCGGTGGCCAGGTCGGGAACCAACTCCGCCGATGCGATGCGGCGGTGGATCACCGTGCTCACCTTCCACGCCACGCTGTCACGATCAGGGACCCGGCTCGAGCTCCAGGAGTTGAACGACGAGAGGATGATCTCGCATTGAATGGCGTTGGCGCCGCGAATACCATCGAGATACGCTCGCAGGTCGGCCGGATCCGCCTGTGGCTCGTCCGCAGTGACCTTCGCGTTTGAGACCAGGCTGGCGCGCGCCGTTCCACCTTCACGCGCCCGCAGCGCCAGCGGCACCAGTACCGCCACCGCCGCGAGCGTCATGACCGTCCGCGCCGCGCTCATTTGGACCTGCTCCTGTTGCCGAGCGCCTTCGCGGCCTGCTGCCTGACTTCGGGATCGGTGTCCTTGAGCGCGATGCGGAGTGCGGCGGTTACCGCCGGGTCATCGAACTCCTCGAATGCCTGCACCACCGCCTGCCGCACCTCGACATTCGGGTCGGTCACGTGCGCGACGAGGGCGCGCACGGCATCGGGATCGCCAATGTGACCCAGTGCGTGTGCCACCGAGTGCCGGACCTCGGCATCGCGGTCCTCCATGGCGCGGATCAGTTCGGGCGGCGCTGTGCGGAGGTTCTCGAGATTGCCGAATGCTTCCGCGGCCGCGCGCCGAACCTCGACGTCCGCGTCGGCCAACGCCCCAACGAACGCAGGCAGCGCGCGTCGGTCGCTCAGGTTCCCCAGCGCGTGGACGACGGCGCGCCGGACTTCGTTGTCCGCGTCGCGGACGATCGCCATGAGCGGGGGCACCGCGTCGTTGTCATCCATCGATCCCAGCGCCTCGGCGGCGGCTCGACGAACTTCCGCGTTGCCATCACGAAGCGCGCGGCTGACCGCCGGCACCGCCCGGGAGCTTTCCATGTTGTCGATGGCCTCGATGACCGCCGTGCGAACACCGGGGTCGTCATCGCGATCGAGCACGCGTATGAGCGCATCGATGGCGGCCGGGTCCTCGATGCTGGCGAGGGCCTCGGCCGCCTCGATGCGGACCGAGACCTCGGCGTCGCGCTCGAGCGCCGTCGTGAGCGCGGACGTGGCGCGCGGGTTGTCGATGTGACCGAGGGCGGCGGCGGCGTTTTTCCGCACCTCCGTGTCCCGGTCGCGCGTGAGCGCCTCGGCCAGCGCCGAAATCGCCTGCGCGTCCCCGATCTCGCCAAGGGACCAGGCGGCACTGCGCCTGACCAGCGGGCTCTCGTCGGTCCGCAGGACCTCCATGAGCGCGCGAACGGCCACGCTGTCCTTCGTGCCGCCTAACGCTTCGGCGGCCGCCTGGCGAACCGAGGCCACGGGATCACGGAGCGCGTCGGCCAGCGCGCCGATGGCCGAGTCGCGTTCGCCGCTCTGCTGGGCGGACACGCGGGGGGGCGCGTCGGGCGGGTCCTGCGTGCGATTCCCGTCTGGTACGACGGTCGCTGCTTCCGTTCCCGACGCCGGGTCGTCGCCGGGTCGGCTTGCCGGAGCGCCCTCCATGGAGGCGACACCCAGGCTGAGTCCGGCGATCAGCACGACGGTGCCCAGCGCCCATCGCGTGCTGGCGAGATTGCCACCCGACTCCAGGATCGCCAGCATGCGACCCTCGAACTCGCTGCGGCGAGCCAGCGGCATCAGAGGCGCCGGGTGCCACATGGGCCGCGCCTGGCGCACGATCTCGAGCAGGTGCGCGGCGTACTCGGACGGCTTGGCGCCCGCGTGCACGACACGATCATCGGTCGCCCGCTCAGCCTCGGAACGAAGGCGCGCCGCCGCCAGCCACACCAGCGGGTTGAACCAGTAGATGACGCGAGCGATCTCGGAGAGCACGTGCGGAACGATGTCCATCCGCCGGATATGACTCAGCTCGTGGAGCAGGACGACCTCGAGCCGTTCGCGCGACCAGGACGCGTACTCGTCAGGCAGGAGGATCACCGGCCGGATCCACCCGGCCGTGCAGGGCATCGCGATCCTCGAGCTCACGATCACGCGCGGTAGGGCGTGCACGCCGAGTCGCGCCGCGCACGCTTCGGCCAGTTCGCCGACGGCATCGTCAGCCGGCGCCCGCCCGCCGCGCCGCATCCTTGCCAGCGCCAGGAATCCGGCGGCCAATCTGGCCGAAAAGAACAGAACGCCCACCATCCAGAGGGCGACCGCCCACTCGATGACGCTCATTCGCTGGAACCATGATGGACCGCTCGCCGCCACTCGAGCCGGCGTCAGATCAGGTTCGAGCGCGGGTGTCGCGCGTGCGGGGTCTTTCCGGTCGCGTTCCGACTCGGCAACCAGGTTCGAGCCGCCTGACGGAGCGACGGGGGAAACCGGTGCCGCGATGTCGAGAACGCGCGGCGGCACGGCGACCGGCAACCGCATCGGGGCGATGATCGAAAGGATCGGCATGGCCATCACCCCGGCGAGCGCTCCCGTCCAGAGCACGTGTCGGACCGCCGCCGGCTGCGACTTGAGCAGCCTCGCGAAGACAAGGGCGAATGACAGCAGGAGGGCGCCGCGCCACGCGGCATCGGGCAGCCAGGCGAAGCTCGTCATTATCGTCCCTCCTGTCGTGCCGCGCGGATACGCTTCGCGAGCGCGTCCAGCCGATCGGGGTCGAGGTCGGCATCAGAGAGGTTGGCCAGCGCCACCACGGCGCGGTCAGCCGAGCCATCGAAGAACGTGTCCACAAGCTGCTTCATCGCCGTCTTTCGTGCACGCTCAGCGGGCACAGCAGGCCGGTAGAGATACCGGGGGCCATCCACTTCCTGAGTGAGGTGACCCTTGTCGCGCAGCTTGCCCAGCATCGCCCTTACGGCGGAATACGTCGGTGGATTCGGAAGCGCCTCGAGGACCTCAGAGACGGAGGCCCGGCCGAGCCGGTACACGATCTCGATGATCTGCCGCTCCCGGCGGCCGACATCGAGAGGATTGGGAGGAGTCGGGGTGCGTCTGGCGGCGGACATGCAGTGCTACTCCAGTAGCATAGGTGTGCTACTACGGTAGCATTCAATCGCGACCGGTGTCAAGTCCTGAGCAGCGATCAGCGATCAGCGATCAGCGATCAGCGATCAGCGATCAGCTACAAGGAGAACCAATAACTCGCCTTCACCAGGAACGTGTTCGCCGGGTGGGCCGAGAACAGGTTCTGGTAATCGCGCCACCCGCGGAAATTCCCCAGGTCCTGATTGCCCTGCTCGCGGCCTTGTCCCCAGACCAGGAAGAGCGTCGAGCCCGGCCGGTACTCCCAGCGCATCACCAGGTTCGACCGGAACTGCTTGAAGTTGAAGTCGTACGCACCCGGATCGCCGCCCAGCGTGAAGGGACGATAGCGATCCGCGTACAGTGCATGGCGCGGCGCCGAAACCTCGCGCCAGTCGCTGTATTCACCGACGGAAACGAACGGCGAGCCATAGAACTGCAGCGACAGCGTCGGCGACGCGGTGAAGTTGAGTCGCGCATTGAGGTTCAGTGTCTGCTGCGCGAGGTGCCCGACCGTGTAATGCGTCGTGTCGCTGCCGATGGTGCCGAAGTTCCTCATCCACTGACGGTCATCGACATTCTTCTGGTACGTGAGGCCAAGCTGCCCGGAGAAGCGGCTGGCGACCCGGATGTTGAAGTACGGGTTCAGGCCGTAGTTGAACGACTCGCCGCCATCGCGCCGGTTGTACCAGGTGCTCAGTCCAGGCACGATGGATTTGCGTGAATCGCCGGAGAATCCGAACCAGCTGTTCAGGTTTGCGTCCTCGTTCAGGTACGGGCCGCCACGCAGGCATGAGCCGCAGACGGAGGCGCGTTCACCACCCATGCCCGCGTACATGAACCACATGTTCTTGAACGTGACGTTCGTATTGATGTTGCCGCCGACGCCGGCGTTCGTGCCGTCGACCATGAACGAGTTCCACTGGTTGAAGTTGATCTGCAGACGCCGGTAGAACGCCTTCGGCTCCTGGAAGACAAATGCGAACCAGTTGGACCAGCCCATGTTGTTGACGTTGGTCATGAAGCCGACGTCGTTGATCTCGAGACCGGGCGACTTGTACCAGCCGCCCGTCCAGAAGCGGGTGATGCCACCGCCGTTCTTGTTGAGGCCCACGTTGAGCGCGTAGCCGCTGAGGTCAGTCCGCGTCGGATCGTACTCGAGATCGTCGCCCGGACGCTGGTAGTAGTGAACAGAGCTGCGTTGCGTGGCCGCGATTGCCTCCTCCGATCCCCGAACGAGACTGCCGACGGCGTTGCCGCTCAGTTGGAAGTTCCCTCCCGGACCGAAGCGATGGCGGGCATCGATCCCGGCGGTATACGCGGCGCTCCGAAGGTACGGTTCGGCCGATGCGTCGAGATCGCGGTTCACCGCGGTGAGAATCGCCCCGATGCCGCTCCTCCCGCCGCGCAGGTCCTGGTTGAGACGCGTGACGAAATAGTTCGTTCGCGGCTCCACTTGGAGGTCGCCGCCGACCAGTTCGCGATCGGTCATCGCATTCAGGATGCCGAGCGACAGGCCGTTGCCCAGCCGTCCGGTGATCTTGGCGGCGCCGAGGATGGTACTCGACGTGGGAACCGCGTTGAAGTCGGTACTGAGGAATCCGAGCTGCGGCGCTCTCCCGATGCGACGCGAATAGAAGAGGCCCGTGCACTCGCCGTCGTTGCAGTCCTGATCGAAGCGGAAGATCCCCGTGCCTTCGAGGAAGAACGGGCGCCTCTCGCCGAAGAACTGCTCGAAGGCGGAGAGATTCAGGACCGAGGGATCGGCCTCGACCTGACCGAAGTCGGGGTTGATCGCCGCATCGAGCGTGAGGTTGGACGACAGTCCGTACTTGATATCGGCGCCCATGGTACCGCGCTGCGTGCGCGCGAAGTCGCCGGCACGAGCAACGCTGGAGTTTGACTGGACCGAGTACGGCATGACCTCCAGGCGGCGCGGGCTGGAGATGCCGGTGATTCCCTGCACCTCGCCGAGCTGCGACGCGAGACCGGACTGTGAGCGGCGCCACACCGGCCAGCTCGAACGCTCGTTGGTGCGCCCGACCTCACGGTGCACGGCCACACCGAACGTGTGCGATTCCTTCTTCGGGTAGCGCAGCTGACTCAGCGGAATGCGGAACTCGGCCAGCCACCCGAGCGAGTCAATCGAGGTCTTGACGTCCCAGACCGCGTCCCACGAGACGTCCTCGTTGACGTCGTTGTACAGGTAGATGTCGCGCTTGACGCCGGCCGGATTGACCATGAACTGGTAGCCGGTCCGGCGGTCGTGGTACGAATCCACGATGACGCGGATGTAGTCCGACTGCGTGCGCTCATCGCGCCGGGACAGCAGCGCCATGATGCTGTCGGGCCTGGGGTCGAACGCGCGCACGAGCACGTAGAGATTCCGGTCGTCGTACGCGAACCGCGCTTCGGACCGCAGCGTTGGCTCAGTGTCTTCCTTGGGGTCGAACTGCCGGAAAGCGTCGACCAATGGCGCGTCGCGCCAGAGCGCGTCGGTGTCGAGGCCGTCTATCTGCGGTGACGAAGGCGCCCGAATCGCGGTGGCAATGGTCGTCGCCAAGGGACGGACGGCCGTGGTTGCGGCGCCGTCGCGCCTGACGAGTTGCTGGGCCCCAGCTGGTGCGGCGAACAGAAAGGCGGCCAGGACTACAAGATGACGTCGCATTGCAAGAACGGATGTGAGATGGGAGATCTGAGATAGACTGCGTACCGATCAGAGCGGACTCGATTTGGCGAACCGCGCCGCTGTGCCGAGTCACGAGTCACGAGTCACGAGTGTTGCAGCGGGGAGCTTACCATCGTGCCGTGAACCCCCGCCCCCCGCGCGACGTGAGTGGGACAACGCCGACCCATGAAGGGTTGGCAATCGTGACAGGGCGTCCTTGTTGACGCCTGACGACACCCGTAACTTGCGCGCGCCAACGCCTCCGCTTCGCAAGCCTCCGGGCCTCGGCCCTTTGGCAGGACGTGACGTATGACGCCAGCTCAGCACAAGTCCGACCGCCCGATCGCGGCGCTCCTCGTTCCTGACATTCTCGCCCTGCTGGAAGAAGCACCGGGCGACCTCGCGGCAGAGACCGAGGAGATGCACGCCGCCGATCTCGCCAATGTCGTCGAGGCGATGCCGTCCAAGCGCGTTGGCGACTTCCTCCGTGCGCTGCCTCCGAACCGCGCGGCTCAGGTCATCGAATACCTCGACGAGGAGCTCCGCGCCGAGTTCCTCGAGCATGTCTCCTCCGAGCAGGCCGCCGAGATCATCTCGCAGATGACGCCGGACGATCGAGCGGACGTACTCGAGACGCTCGAGGAAAAGACGGCGGACGAGATCCTCTCTGACCTGCCCGACCAGGCGCGGCAGGAGACGGAGAGACTGCTGCAGTATGAGCCGGACACTGCCGGCGGCCTGATGACCACGGAGCTCGTCTCCGTGGAGCAGTCGCTCAGCATTGAAGCGGCCTTGTCACAGGTGCGCGCGGCCGCGCGATCGGCACGACGCGAGTCGATGCACGCGATCTATGTGGTCGATCCGGACGGGAAACTCGTCGGCGTGATGTCGCTGCGTGAGCTGGTGGCGGCGCCGGACGGCGCGAGTGTGGCTGACGTGATGCATTCGGAAATCGTCTCGGTACAGACGTCCGCGCATCGCGCCGAGGTTGCGCGGATCACGTCGGAGTACGACCTCGTCTCGGTGCCAGTAGTGGATGGCTTCGGTCGCATTGTCGGCGTGATCACCGTGGACGACGTCATCGATGCCATCGTCGAAGAGCAGACCGAGGACGTGCAGAAGCTGGGCGCCGTGCAACCGCTCGAGGACCCGTATTTCATCTCGGGCTTCTGGGACGTGGCGCGCCGGCGGGTGGTGTGGCTGGTGGTGCTCTTCGTTGGCGAGATGTTCACGAGCACGGCGCTCCATGCGTATGAACAGACGCTGTCGCAGGCCCTGTTCCTGACCGCGTTCATTCCGCTCATCATCAGTTCGGGTGGCAACTCGGGTTCACAGTCCGCGTCGCTGATTACGCGAGCGCTGGCCGTCGGCGACGTGGAGATGGGCGACGCGCTCCGCGTGCTCTGGCGCGAACTCGGGCAGGGCCTGGTTCTGGGCGCGTGCCTTGGGGTGATCGGCCTTGCCCGCGCCTGGTTTACCGGCAACGGCACGACGTTCCCCGTGGTGGTAGCGCTCTCGCTCGTGCTGGTCGTCGTGGTCGGGACAGTGGTCGGTTCCATGCTGCCGCTGCTGCTCCGGCGCGTGGGCTTCGATCCCGCGGTAGCATCGTCGCCGTTCGTTTCCTCGGTCGTCGACGTGACCGGCATCATCGTCTACTTCACGGTGGCGCGACAGTTGCTCGGGATTGCGTGAGTCGCACGTCCGGTCGCGGGATCGCCACGCTGTCGCTGATCGGCGCGGCGCTCGGGTTCTCGACAATCGCGATCTTCACGACCCTGCTGGCAAACGCCGGGACGTCGTTGCTGACCGCGATGACCGGCCGATACGTCTTCGCGAGCCTCGTTCTCATTCCAGTGGCCGGCGGCTTCACGGCCATGCGGTTGCCTCGCGCGCGCGTGATGCAGTTGGCCGGCATCGGCGGCCTGGGCCAGGCCTTGATCGCGTTCCTGAGTCTCTCGGCGCTGGCGTACATCCCGGCGGCCATGCTGGTGTTCCTGTTCTACACGTTTCCGGCGTGGGTCGCCCTGCGCGCGGCGCTGCTCCGCACGGAACCGCTCACCGGCTCGCGCTTGTTCTCGCTGGCGCTGTCGTTCGGCGGAGTGGCTGTCATGGTGGGTTGGCCCGGCAGCCAGGCGGTGCATCCGTTAGGCGCGGGACTCGCCCTTTCGGCCGCCCTCGTCTACGCGCTGTTCATTCCACTGATCGATCGTTTGCGAGCCGGGGTGAGCGCGGTGGTGGCCACCTCGTGGGTCGCCATAGGTGCGACACTGATCTTCCTGGTCGCCGCGCTCGTCATGCGCGACCTGTCGATTCCATCGGCGCCAATTTCCTGGCTCTACATGCTGGGGCTTGGCATCGTCAGCACGGCGCTGGCCTTCACACTTTTCCTGCGTGGACTGGAGGTGCTCGGACCGGTCCATGCCGCGATCGTCACGACCGCGGAGCCGTTCTTTGTCGCGATGCTTGCCGCCCTGGTGCTGGGTCAGCCAATCACGATACAGACCGTGGTCGGCGGCAGCCTGATCGCCACTGCGGTTCTGGTATTACAACGAAGCGCGAAAGGCTGACTGCCAGGCCCGGAAGAAGCGCCTAACGTTCAACACCGGCTGGCTGTCGCGCCACGCGCTCTGACGGACGTTCCTGCTGATCAAGTGGAGCGGCCGAGGATGGCGGGGCCATGATGCCCTCCTCCAGCCAGGCGTGCTCGCCGCGCAGGACTTCCTGGGCCAGCCGGTAGTGCGCGGTGTCGTTCTTCCCGTCCAGAGACGCGAACGACCGGCGAATCCGCACCCTGGCCTCACGACAGAAGACATCCGCCAGTCGCCCGGCCGCGACCTGTCCACGCTTCGCCAGCATTCTCGCGCGGACACAGGCCGCAGCGATCGCATACAACTCGGCGCCGATGTCCACCGCGCGGAACAGTATCATCTGCCGTCGCTCGAGCTTCGCCCCGTGCCGCACCATCGCGTGGAACAGCGCGCGCCCCAGCTTGTTCGTCGCCCGGTCGGCGAAACGCAAGTGACGCGCCAGCATTCCGAACTCCGCGTAAACTGCCGGGCGCAACGCGCCCAGCCACCGCGACGGATACCACACCGCGTAGAACGGCGCCGAGCGCTTCAGCCCCGCCAGCCGCTGCCGCATGGTGCTTTCCGGGTTCACGATCGGAAACGCAAGCTCGAAGTGATGGTCGACCGCTTCGCGGGCGATGAAGAGCCGCATGATCTCCGATGTCCCCTCGAAGATCAGGTTGATCCGCGAATCGCGCATGGCGCGTTCCACCGCGATCGGCGGCTCGCCGCGACCGCGCAATGAATCGGCTGTCTCGTATCCTCGCCCGCCGCGGATCTGCAGCGTCTCATCGACGATTCGCCATCCCATCTCGGTATTCCACATCTTGGCGATCGCGGCTTCGAGACGGATATCGTAGCCGCCTTGTTCGTAGAGCGCGGTGGACAACTCGGCCACCGCCTCCATGGCGAACGTGTCGGCAGCCATGCGGCCGATCTTGTTGGCGATGGCGTCGTGCTTGCCGACCGGCTGGCCCCACTGCACGCGCGTCGACGCCCACTCGCGCGCGATCCGCAGCATCGCCTTCGATCCTCCAACCGCGCTGGCCGGAAGCGTCAGGCGTCCGGTGTTCAGTGTGATGAGCGCCAGCTTGAGTCCCTTGCCCTCACCCCACAGGATGTTCTCGCGCGGGACCCGAACGTTCCTGAAACGAATAAGTCCATTCTCCATCGCCCGGAGCCCCATGAAACGACAGCGATGGACCACTTCGATGCCCGGGGCCGTGCCTTCGACAATGAAAGCCGTGATTTGCTTCCGCTTCTTGCCGTCAGGCAGCACCTGGTCGGGCGTGCGCGCCATGACGACGAAGAGGTCCGCGCGCGTCCCGTTGGTGCACCAGAGTTTCTCGCCGTTCAGGATGAAATGCGAACCATCCTCCGACGGCGTCGCCGTGGTTGACATGTTCGCCGGATCGGATCCAGCGTCGACTTCAGTCAACGCGAACGCGCTGATGGCGCCTTTGGCCAGGCGCGGGAAGAAGCGGCGCTTCTGCTCGTCGGTGCCGAACAGTTTCAGGGGCTGCGGAACACCGATGGACTGACTGGCCGAGATAAGCGCGGTAAGGCTTCCATCCTGCGACGTGATGAGTTCCAGCGCCCTGATGTACGTCATCTGCGAGAGGCCGAGTCCTCCGTACTCCCGCGGGATCTTGATGCCGAATGCGCCAATGTCGCGGAGCGCCTGCACCACCGACTCCGGGATCTCACCCGCGCGGTCGATCTCATCCGAATCAGTCTGATCCAGGACCGCGCGCAGCCTGCCGAGGAAGTCCGCCGCGCGCGCGGTCTCGTCAGGATCGTGCTGTTCGGGATGCGGGTGAATGAGGTCGAGCCGGAATCGTCCGAGGAACAGTTCGCGGACGAAACTCGGGTGCTCCCATTCGGTCTCGCGCGCCTGCTCGGCGGTTTCGCGAGCCTCGCGTTCCGTGGCGAGGGTCTGGGATGTTGACATGGATGGCGGTCGGGGCGATGAAGCGTGAAACGGCTGTGTGGCCCGGTAGCCGTATGGAAGTTACCGCGTCACCCCGGATTGGTGCCCCGGCTGGTTCTCCGCATCCGGTCGCGCTGCAGTACAAGGAATGTGCCGACGATGCCCACGATGGCGAAGGCGAACCACTGAATGGCGTACGCGCGATGTGGTCCCTCGTCCAGCGGTGGCGGTTCGACGCGCACCGGCGTCCCCCGGTCAACCGCGGTGGCCTCGCCCGAATCCAGCTGTTGGACGAGCACCATGGCGGCCAGCGGATAGGGCACGCGAGCCGCAATGGAGTCACGGTCGAGTCGCCTCACGGCGCGCTCCACACTTGGCGTCGCGACTGGACCCTCCGCAGCCGAATACTCCTCGACGAATCCGTCCACGACAGCGATCGAATCCTCACGAAACAACGCCAGGTCGACACGCATGCCGTCGGGGCTGTACGCCCAGCCGCGGTTCACGAGCAGCGCGGTGTCATTGGTTGACATCCGAAGCGGCGTGATGACATGCACCCCGGGTGAACCATGTCGGGAACGCGAAGTCACCACGAATTCATTCTCGAAGTCGTATGTGCCTCTTGCGGTGGCCCGTCGGAACCGGACGGTTGAGTTGTGCGGCAATCGCTGGAGCGGCACGGCGGCTTCGGCCAGCCTGGCCATCACCAGGGCATTCGACGCCCGACGTTCGCTCAATCGCTCGAGTTGCCAGAATCCGAGCCTGACGCAGCCGAGCGACACCGCTACGGCAAATGCGCCAAAGAAGACCGTCGCTCTGCTGATGCTCATTCCGGCTCGTTCCCTAGAAAAGGGAAAGCTGCTCACCAAGCTGCGACGGATCGACAACCGGCAATCCGAGTCGCAGCTGGAGGTCTCGAACGGAAGCCGGGCTGTGCCCCGCGAAGTGGTTGTTGAAATAGCCGTAGACAGCGATGCGGGCGGCGATGGCCGGAATGATCTTCGCCCACGCTTCGATTTCTCTCGACCGATCCACCTGGACCCTCGAGTAGTCGACCAGTTCCCGGTCCGGACCCATCCACCGGATGTACATGAAATCCGCTGTCGGACGCTCGGCCAGCGCGAGCATCGTCTTGCGCGGGATCCACCTCGCGTCGGTCAGCGCCAGCGCCACGTTATGCTCGGCGAGAAGGGCGAGCACGCCGTCGTGAATCCAGCCGCGCTGGCGGAACTCCACCGCGACGCGCACGTCGCGCGGCAACGCCGGAAGGAAAGTCGCCAGTGCCGGCAGCTCGGATGGCGCGAAGTCGGGCCCGAGCTGGACGAGCACGGGTCCGAGCTTGGGACCGAGTTCCCGTGCCCGCTCGAAGAACTGCTCCATCGCGGGCGCCACATTCCTGAGCCGGTTCTCGTGCGTGATCTCCTGCGGGAGCTTGAGCGCGAACTGAAAATCGTCGGGGACCCGGTCGGCCCAATCGCGGAGCGTTCGCGGCGCGGGAATGGCGTAAAAGGTGGAGTCGACTTCGACCGTGTCGAACGCGCGCGCATAGACGCGGAGGAAATCGATCGGCCTGGTGCCGTGCGGATAGAAGGGCCCGACCCACGCGTCGTAATTCCACCCCTGACTGCCAATCCTGGGTTTCGGCGTGCTCTTCCTGGATTCGCGCGGAACGGGCGACACGGATTTCACGGGCTCACGCACAGGGATTCAATCGGATACCAACAACGTTTGTGCTCTTTTGGTCCTTTCTTTGAAGGCCTGCAGAGATCCCGGAACCCAGGCTCGCATAACCTCTTGATGGACAGCGCGTTATCCGCCGTTCCCGCGTAATCAGCGTCCGGCATTCGCCGCGTCAATCCAAGCTCTTGATCTTAAGATATCGTAGTGATATCATTTCGATACCTCCCTACCTAACGGAGTCATCGAAACATGCTGAAAGAGAAAGAACACAGAGCCACGAACGGCCTCTTCGTTCTGCTCGTCGGCCTCGCGGTGCTCGCGATGTCGATCATTGGCCTTGGCGCCGCAAACGCCGAGCGCGACGCCGTTGTCGTCGCCTGGATCATCCTCATCGGACTCGTTTGTTTCGCCTTCGGTGGCCTCTTCACCGTGAACCCTAACGACGCCAAGGTCCTGACGCTGTTCGGGAAATACATCGGCACGGTGCGCGAGGCCGGGCTCTGGTTCGCGAACCCCTTCTACGTGAAGAAGCGAATCTCGCTCCGTATCAGGAACTTCGAGACGGCAAAGCTCAAGGTGAACGACAACCACGGTAACCCGATCGAGATCGCGGCCGTGGTGGTCTGGAAGGTCGTGGACTCGGCTGAGGCGCTGTTCGAGGTGGATGACTACCAGCACTACGTGCAGACCCAGAGCGAGTCCGCCGTGCGTGCCCTGGCCCAGACGTTCCCGTACGACGCCCATGCGACCGGCGAAATAGCCCTGAGCACGCATCCCCAGGAAGTTGCCAAGGGCCTCCAGGCCGCGATCAGTGAACGCCTCGAGAAGGCCGGCGTGCAGGTGATCGAGGCGCGGATCAGTCACCTCGCTTATGCACCCGAAATCGCGTCGGCCATGCTGCGGCGCCAGCAGGCGAGCGCGATCATCGCCGCGCGGGCGAAGATCGTGGAGGGAGCGGTCGGCATGGTCGAGAATGCGCTCGACCTGATCTCGCAGAAGTCGCTTGTCGTGCTCGATGACGAGCGCAAAGCGCAGATGGTGAGCAATCTCCTGGTCGTGCTCTGCTCCGACCGCGATGCCCAGCCGATCGTGAACACTGGGACGATCTACCAGTGACGCAGAGGCAGCATCGGGTGACCCTCGTTCCGGGCAGGCACGCGCCGCCCCGGAACGAGGGAGGGAGGCACCATGGCTGAGCGCAAATCGTTCCTGCTCAGGGTCGATCCTGATTTATTGGAGAAAGTGCAGCGATGGGCCAACGACGACCTGCGCAGTCTGAACGGCCAGATCGAGTTCCTGTTACGCCGCGCACTGCGCGAGTCGGGACGTGAGGTGGTACGCGATCGCGGCGCGCCGGCGTCGGATGGATCCACCGGTGAGCCGGGCACTCCTTAGTGAGGCACCAATGATGATCTTTCCAGGACGGACGCAGGTCTCCGCTCCCACGCACCATTCGCGGGAGCTGGGCCGGCGCGTAGAGCAGGTTGTCCGCGACTACCAGCGCGACAATTCGGACCTTACCGCCGACGAGATCCGGACGGCGCTGTTGCACTCCACCGAGGTCTACGAGGATGAGAGCGCGCTGACCCGGCTGCGGCTCAGGAGGATCCTGACCGTCGTGGCGGCGGCCGTGATTGCCGGGGTGGCTGTCATGAGCGACAGCGAATTTGTGCGCGGCGGAGGCGGTTCCGGCAGCGGGAGCACTGAGTGGATGGTCATCGCGGGGGTGGTCGCGGCGGTCGCCATCGTGATCGCGGTGCTCAGAACCGTGAACCGCCGTTGACGCGGACTCAGTGGGTTACGACTGACGGAGATGCTGCAATGTGGGAAGACACGTGTCTGGGTCTTACCGGTTAGAACCACTTAGCATGAAGCCGTCCAACAGCTGGGGTGGGGGAACATGTCTACTCGTATCATGTTCGCTTTGCTTCCTGTTCTTATCGGCTATCAGGATGCCATGGGGCAGGAGAGCGCGGGCGCAATTAGCACGCTCGAGCGTCTTGCCGTCCGCGCTGCAGTCGAACGTCATGTCGGTCCGTTGAGTCAGCGCCACCGCGTCGCGATTGATCCGATGATCGTGTACGCCGACGAAGCGCCGGGTGATCGCAACGTCAGGCGTAGAGATGCGTCGCGACATGCCGCGTTGACGCAGGAGCTGGGGGCTCGCACACTGCCTCGCGACTCAGCAACAGATTGCAGCGCGCGCCCTTGCCAGTTGCGCGAGATAGACGTGTACGCGACGCTAGCCGAACCTGTTATTACCGGATCCACGGCCAAGGTCACAGTCACAACACTTCTGCAAACGAATACGCGACGCGGAATGCAGTACGTGACAGTGAACGTGCTCTTCGAGAAGCAGGGGTCCACATGGAAAGTTTCGGGGTTCGAGCAGCTCGGAATATCCTAGAGTGGTATGATGCAGAATTGGTGTTCATGACGAACAGGTCCACTGCCTTGCATTTGTCGCGGCCAGTGAATGCGAACCGTAGGTTCGTCGAGTTTTGGAAATCGGATACGCCGGATCGGACGGATCAAACCGGATCATGCACCAGGGTGTAGAGCCCTCGGGGAGATCAGGCGGTGGAACTTTGGCTCGGGGCCGAAATGGAGCAGGAGGCCAACCGCAAGGTTCGTCGCTCGGAGGTAGTTATAGAGTTGGCGTGCCGCGCACGCCGGCAGAGTTTGGGCCGACTTGGCTTCCACAATCAACTTTTCGTCAATCAACCCCCCGGTCTCCGTGCCATCCCTCAACATCGCTCGGCGTGCCGGGATCCATATCATCCTCACATTGCCGACGCCATCAGCGTAGCGCACGCAGTTGGCGGCAAGTCCGCGGATTGGCCCGATCCGCCGCATCCGTCTCATCCGACACATCCGAGTTCCAGACTTCGACGAATCCTGGTGAACGCATCGGTACACTTGCGAGAGATTGCGGCGGCTAACCGGCGGGGTTGCCGATCATCGGAGCCAGCTTGACGGACTGAGGGCGCGGGGGCGAGTTCCAAGGCAGAGCAGTTCAGTCAGCGACGCTGGCCACGAGCACTCGGGACGCCAGCGCCGCGCCGACCTGCTGCGTCGCCGATCCTACCTCGATGGTGAGCGGGCCGTCGAACGGGGCCCGGTTCGTCAACATGACCTCCGCGCCCGGCCTCAGGCCTAACGAATCGAGATAGCGCAACATCCCCGGGTCCTCGTCCCCGACGCGGACGACGCGGGTGCGCGCCCCAACGGGGGCATCAGCGAGTGTCTGATGCGGGGTCTCGTCGATCGTTCCCTCGCGCGTGGGGATCGGCGCCCCATGCGGGTCGGTGACGGGTTCGCCGATCGCGGCCGCCATCCGGTCGATGAGTATATCGCTCGCCGAATGCTCCAGACGTTCCGCTTCATCGTGAACGCTGTCCCATCCATAGCCGAGCGCGTGGACGAGGTACGCTTCGATCACGCGGTGCCGGCGCAGCGTGCGTAACGCCGCGCGCCGACCCGCGGCGGTGAGCCGCACACCGCGATATCGCTCGTACGCGACCAGGCCCTGGTCGGCCAACCGCTGCACCATCCCGCTGACCGAGGCCGGCGCGATGGACAGGCGCTGGGCGATGTCGTTGGTCGCCGCCGCGTGTCCATCTCGCTCAAACGCGTAGATCGCCTTGAGGTAGTCCTCCACGGGCGCGGTGAGCGGCTCAGGCCGCGGCGCCGGCTTCGACTTCTTGCGCCTCCGCACCGTCACGTGGCCGCCTTGACCGGAGCGCGAACGAGAAGGACAGGAACCATCGATCGGTGCCGCACCGCGTTGGCCACGCTGCCATGAATCATGTCGCCGATCAGCTTGTGACCGTGCGTCGCCATCGCGATCAGGTCGCAGCGCTCACGCTCGGCGGCAGCGGCCACCTCGGCCGCCGGATCGCCAGTCGCCAGGAGCGCCTCCGCCGGAACGCCTGCGGCGACCAAGCCGGCGGCGACGCGCTCGAGGTACTCGCGATCTTCACGCATCTCCTCCGACTCGCGGAGATCGAGCTGCTTGATGTTTCGCGCCGCCCAACCATCGGCGACATGGATGAGCAGGATGGTCGACCCGCAGAGCCGGGCCAGCTCCTTCACGTGCTCGATGATGTGCTGGTCGGTGGCCGAGTTCTCGAGGCAGACCAGGATTCGTCTGTACATCAGGAGAGCCACCCACCAACGGTCTGCACCAGCAGCCAGCCGTTCAACGTGGCAATCAACGCTGCCACGGTGTATGCCAGCACCTTGAGCCAGCGCGGATTCACGAAGGGTCCCATCTTGTGCGGATCTGACGTGAACATCACGAGCGGGAAGACGGCGAACGAGAGCTGCAGGCTCAGTATGACCTGACTCAGGATCAGCAGCTTCGCCGTTCCGCTCTCGCCGTACAAGATGGCCACGATGGCAGCGGGCACAATGGCGATCGCGCGGGTGATCAGCCGGCGCAGCCATGGACGAATGCGCAGGTTGAGGAAGCCCTCCATCACGATCTGGCCGGCCAACGTGCCGGTAATCGTGGAGTTCTGTCCCGAAGCGAGCAGCGCCAGCGCAAAGACGACACTGGCGAAGCCAACACCGAGGAGTGGCGTGAGCAGCTGGTACGCGTCCTGGATCTCCGCCACCTGCGTGTTGCCGGTGCGATGGAACGTCGCCGCCGCGACGATGAGGATGGCCGCATTGATGAAGAGCGCGAACGACAGCGCGATGGTCGAATCGATGAACGCGTAGCGGACCGCTTCCCGCTTGCCGTCGGTGGTCTCTTCGTACATCCGCGTCTGCACGATCGACGAGTGCAGATAGAGGTTGTGCGGCATGACGGTGGCGCCGAGGATGCCGATGGCGATGTAGAGCATCTCGGGATTGCGGACGATCTCGAAGCTCGGCACGAAACCGCGCGCGATGCCGGCAAGCTCGGGACGCGAGATGATGATCTCGAACAGGAAGCACACGCCCACGACCGCCACCAGCGAGATGACAAGCGCTTCGAGAAGGCGGAAGCCCTTGTTCTGCAGATAGAGGACGATGAGCACGTCGAAGGCCGTGAGCGCGACGCCCCAGGCGAGCGGAATTCCAAAGAGCAGGTTGAGTGCGATGGCCGTGCCGATCACCTCGGCCAGGTCGCACGCCGCGATGGCTATCTCGCAAAGGACCCAGAGGGCCAGCGACGCGGGCCGCGAGTAGTGATCGCGGCAGGCCTGCGCGAGGTCGCGTCCGGTGACGATGCCGAGCTTCGAGGCGAGTCCCTGCAACAGCACCGCCATCAGGTTCGAAAGCAGGATGACGCTGAGCAGCGCGTAGCCGAAGCGCGATCCTCCGGCGAGATCGGTGGCCCAGTTGCCCGGGTCCATGTAGCCGACCGCGACGAGATATCCGGGACCGGCGAAGGCGAGGATCTTCCGGAACCAGTGGGCGTGGGCAACCGGAATCGTCCGGTAGACCTCGGCCAGGCTGGGTGTGACTCGTAAGCGACGCCAGCCGCGCTCGGGAGGCGCGGCGGGTTCTGAAGGTTGGTTGTCCGGAATGGGTGCGGGAGCGCTCATCTGGGAGGGCAGAGCGCAAAGCGCAAAGCGCAAAGGGAGTGCGATTTCACAGTTCTATTGGACAAAAATACGATTTAGGTGGACCTAACATTACTCGTGCAGTAGACGACTGGCAACCCTGCCACGTTTCACCTCGGTCGAAGGGCGCTCATGCGCTCGGCCAGCCGGCGCAGCATCCGTTCGGTCATGCCCCAGACCACGCGCTCGCCGACGAGGTAGCTGTTGACCTTCCAGGGCGCTCCACGAACCTGGACCGTGCTTTCATCGATGTGCGCCGGGTCGGCGAACGTGCTCCAGGGGATCCAGAATGCGTCCGCCAGTTCGTCGCTGATCCGGAGCAGGAGGTCCGCGGGCACAATCGCGACGAACGGGGTCACGATGATCGGGGGCAGCACCGGCGTCCGGGGGCGGATCTCGTCGAGCGTGCCTAACACGAGGCCATCAGCCGCCAGGTCGATCCCTGTTTCTTCCTGTGTCTCGCGGATGGCGGTGTCCTGGAGTGTGGCGTCGGTGGGATGGCGGCGCCCTCCCGGCAGCGCGATCTGGCCACTCCAGGGATCGTCGTGGCGCTCTGCTCGCTGTATGAGCAGGACTTCGAGGAGATCGTGACGCGGCGACTCGGTGACTCGGTGACTCGGCGGTTCGACTTCTGGCCTCTGGCCTCTGGCCTCTGGCCTCGTTCGCATGACAATTGCAACCGCCGCCCGCGCCGGGTCCCCGTCGTCCGAGGCGATCTGTCCCGGCCGGGCGAGCAGATCCTCCGCGAGCAACGGCAGGATCGGATGGGCTTCAAGCAGCGGGTGTCGCACCGAGTGTGGCGTGCCTCAGGCATCCACCTCGCCGCCGGCCTCGACCCAGGCACGGAATCCGCCCGCCATCGTGGACACATCCTGGTATCCCATCTCGCGCAGCGTATCGGCGGCCAGCGCCGACCGGTTTCCGGCGGCGCAATACACGATCACCTTCTGGTTGCGGCTCGCGACCCGCTCGATGTTCTGCTCCAGCAGGCCACGGGGGATGACGACCGAACCGGCGACGGTTCCCAGGGCGGCCTCGTTAGGCTCCCGGCAGTCGACGATCACGGTGTCCGGGTGGTCCTGCCGGATATCGATGCTTTCGCGGGCCGTCACTTCGACTACACGAGTCTTGGCCTCACGGACGAGTTCCTGATAATTCTTGGCGGTCATGCCCTTCTCCGTAGTTGTCGCTCAAAGATCGGCGATCTTGCGGGCAGAGGGCAGAGGGCAGAGGGCAAAGGGCAGCGGGTCGCGCCAGTGAAGACCCCTCGGTACTTTAGGCGCCCATGTCACTCACCACGCGCGTCCTGATCGCGCTCGTGGCCGGGCTCGCGCTCGGCCTGCTGGTCTCCTCCAGCGGCAACCCCGCGCTGATGACGGCGACCCGGTGGATCGAGCCACTCGGCACGCTGTTCATCAATGCGATCCGGATGACCGTTATCCCGCTGGTCGTCGGGAGCCTGGTGGCGGGGATTGCGGCGGCACCAAATCCCAAGTCCCTCGGCAGGATCGGTGTTCGCGCGCTCGCGCTGTTCCTGATCACGCTGTTTGCGGCCTCGATCTTCGCGGCAATCGTCGCCCCTCCGATTCTGGGACGTCTTGTCATCGACCCCGCGGCGCAGGCGGCGCTCCAGGCAAGCGCGTCGGAAGCGGCGTCGACCACGGCCGAGTCCGTCCGGCGAGCCCCGGGCTTCGCTCAGTGGCTGATTGATCTCATCCCGTCGAACCCGGTGAAGGCCGCAGCCGACGGAGCGATGCTCCCGCTCATCGTGTTCGCGCTGGCCTTCGGGCTGGCCGTGGCGGGACTGAGAGGAGAGGCGCGGACAGTCGTCGTGCACGTCTTCGAGGCCATCCGCGATGCGGCCATGACGCTCGTACGATGGATTCTGTGGACGGCGCCAGTCGGTGTGTTCGCGCTTACGCTGGCCCTGGTGGCAAAGCTGGGCGTTTCGGCGATCGGCGCGTTGGCCGGCTTCATCGGCCTGGTCGCCGCTATGACCGTCGTGTTCGGGATCATGGTCATGTATCCGCTGGCGTCCTGGCTGGGCGGCATCCCGATCGCGGAGTTCGCGCGCGCGGTGTTGCCGGCGCAGGCCGTTGCGTTCAGCTCGCGGTCATCGCTCGCCGCGCTGCCGGCGATGATCGAAATCGCGCGCGATCGGCTGCGACTGCCTGACGAGATCACGAGTTTCTTCCTTCCGCTCGCGGCCTCGGTCTACCGCATCGGCGGCGCGCTGGGCCAGACGGTGGGCACGCTGTTCATCGCCCAGTTGTATGGCGTGACGCTGAGTCCGGCGCAACTCGCCAGCATGGTGCTCACGGTCGTGGTGACGAGCTTCAGCGTCCCGGGGATTCCCGGCGGGTCGATCGTGATCATGGCGCCCGTGCTGATGGACGCGGGACTGCCGGTCGAGGGAATCGGGATCCTGTTAGGCGCCGATACGATCCCCGACATGTTCCGGACCACGGTCAATGTTACCGGTCAAATGGCGATGGCCGTTGCCTGCGGCAGAAGGGAGACGTGACACGGGAGACGTGAGAAGGGGGTGCGAGATTGGCTGCTGCAATCCCGCACCCCCTTTGCGCCATGCGCTTTGCGCCTTGCGCTACACGCCAGGCACCTTCTTGCAGTTTTCCACGAACATCCATTGCTGGTCGCGCGGATTGTCCAGCATCTTGAACCACTGGGTCAGGAACGCCTGCGCATCAGAGCGATACCGCCCGTCGAGCCCCGGCGTGTCCGCGTACAGCTTCAGCATTGCATCCTTCTTCTCGCGATACGGCGCGAAGAACTGCGCGAGTTCCGCGGGATTCTTGCACGGGCCGCGATAGAGCCGCTCCTTCACGTTGCGAATCCCGAGGCGCGGATCCGGCGTGGAGTATCTCGTGCCCACCAGGCCCGAGAAGTCGAGGTCATAGGCCACGGGCAGAATGTTGCCGTTCAGTTGGCGCACGAGGCGGATGTTGTGCAGCGCCGACAGCGACCAGTCGGTGTTGCCGACGAACGCCTCGAACATCGCCACCTCGAGGATCTGCGCCGGATCCACGTCGTCGAACAAGGCTCCTTTGACCTCGAAGATCGCACCTTCCATTCGCTTCGCGACGTCATCCTCGTGCTCCATGAAGATGCCGTTGCGCGTTTCGATCGGCGTCCCGGTGGCGGAGTCGACGTACGTGACGCGCGCCATGCGGGCACGATAGCTGCGCGGCGTGACCAGGTTGTGGACCTTGTACGCGAGGTACTCACGGGTCATGTACTCCTCGTACAGCGCATTCGAATTGCAGTGCGTGACCAGCTTCAGCTTGTCCTGCCCCGCGAACACGGTCTCCTTCACCTCGCCGGTCTTGAAGTCGAGCCGGAGCGGTACGAAAGAGCAGTTCCTGTTGGCCAGGCGGTAGTGACCGCGCGTGCGCAGCAGCACCGGGATCTTCAGCTCGCCGCCCTTACCATCCGACATCTGAACTTCGCCCCAGTACTCCTTCGTACTGAGCGTGTCACGGTCCTTCGAGATGACCTTGTAGTTGCCGACGAGCTTCAGCTCGATCGGTGTCTCGGCCGCGAACAATGGGCGTCCTTCGGCCTCCTTCTTCCACTCCGCGATTTTCTCGGGGGTTGGAGGCTCTTTGGGAGCCTTGTCGTCCTTCTGTTCCTGGGCGATGGCCGCGGAAGGCACGGCGAGAAGGGCGCCCAGCGCCAGGGCGAGCAGGGAGCGTTGGCGAGAGAATGTCAGGCCCATCTTTCCACCTCCACACTGGCGACAAACGGCGCCGCCTCGTTGGTGAGCGTGTTCGAGATCGATTCCAGGTCGTGGCCTTTCTTGGGACGCACGGCGTAAACGATACGTGCCTCCCCCTCGGTGCGCTCGATGCGCACCATCTTCCAGCGCTTGAGGTTGGCTTGCAGGACAGCTTCCACCGCGGGCTGCGCCTGATCCGGATCGCCCACGTGCACGGTGATGCGTCCCTCGAAGCGCGGTCCTTCATCCTCGCCGCCCGTCTTTTCTTCGGTCGTCATCCCGTACTTCGACTTCTGCTTGTCGAGGCGGGCCTGGAGCGCGTCGAGCTGCGCTGGTGCCATTGAATCGAGGATTTCGCGATCGAGCCGCGCCACGAACTGGCTGGTGCGGTTGGCGATGGCGACAGCGCGCTCGAAATGCTTCGCCGCACGCTCACCCTCGAGCGAGGGGGGCGTGCGGGCAAAGTCCGAGTACCACAGAATGAGCACGATGGTGTTGAACAGGACGGAGAGAACCGCTGCTGCCTCCAACTGGACGCCGCAAGCGAGTCCAAGGGCCATCACGCCAAAAACAAAAACAGCGTCCCGGCTGTCCTCGAGGGCAACCCGGAATCGGACCGCGGCAACGATGCCCGCCAGGCTGAACGCGAGCGCAGCATTGCTCCGCACCAGCGTGGCGACCACCGCCACGACGACGGGAAGGAGAATGAGGGTGTGCACCACCGACTGCGAGTAGCCCTTCTTCTGGCGAGTGAACATGTAAGTCCACGAGACCGGCATGCAGAAGACAACCGCGGAGGCCGAGGCAATGAGCCCCATGAACGCAACCGCCAGCGGAGAAAGCGCGTCGATCTGGGGGTCCGGCGTCATGAACGTCGTCGGCGCCGAAGTGTTGCTCAGGCCAACCAGCGGCTGCGTTGCCGAATGAAGCAGCTCTTTGAGCGACGCCGGCAGAAAACGCCAGGCGAGGAAACCGACAATCGCTACTGCGATGTAGTAGACGACCAGCCGGATGATGATGCTCGTTCCCAGGACCCCGAGCCGATTCGAGTCGGGCCCCTGAATCGAGGTGTGGTTCGCGGTGGACGTGGTCATTCGTGCCGTGCAGCGCCCTCGGTGGAAGCCACGACGATAACGCTTGCCGGTGGGTTTGGCGAGACGAAAGCAGGGGGCGGACGCGGGGAATTGCGACCCCCCGCGTTGCGAGGATGACGGTGAGACTCAGGGGAGATCTCACGTTGGCGCATGCGCTTCGCCGCGTGGCCAACCCTCCTCGGCCAGGGTGATCCGGCCGAACTGCTCAGAGCTCTGGCCAGTGAGTTTGGATTTGGACAGCCGGGGGTCGCCGATGCGGCCACCCGCCGGGCATTGGGGATCCCTGAGGAGCTGACGGACGTCCAGTTGGCTGCAGGCCCCGGAACCACCCGGCTAGTGCTCGTGGTCAGTCGGGGAGGTGCCTCGGGGCGTGAGCAGGCGGCGCGCCTGGCCGAGCGTCTATCCAGGAAGGCGCCGCACCTGTTGTGGCTACTCGCCCTGTTGGTGTCCGATCGGCGCGAACTGGTGGTTGCGGCGTGGCAGCCCGGGTCAAAACCGGCGCCGCGCGTTGCCGCCCTGGTTGTGGACTGCCGTGAGGTCCTGCCGACCGACGAAGAAACGCTCGACGCGTTGGCGACGTCGCTGGAAGGCGCAGACCTCGAGGTACATGGACGGTGGTTTGAGATACTGGGCCGGGAGTCCATCTCGCGCCGCTTCTTTCTCACACTGCAGGTTCTTGTGGCGCGCCTCGGCGACGACGCATCAGGGAAAGGCGCCATGAACGCCCGCCGTGAGATCGCCCTGCTGACTGTCTCCAGACTGCTCTTTCTCGCTTTCCTCGAGGCGAAGGGCTGGCTGGACGCGGATCGGCGGTTCCTGGCGCGCACGTTCGACGAGTGCGTGGCGAAGGGCGGCCGATATCAGCGTCGCGTACTCGAGCCGCTCTTTTTCGGAACGCTGAATACCCCGTCGCACCGGCGCGCGCCGTGTGCCCGCTCGCTCGGCCGCATTCCCTTCCTGAACGGCGGACTCTTCACGCGCTCGCCAGCCGAGCGGTTGGCTCGCGATCTCGTCATGCGTGACGAGGACTTCGGTGAGGTATTCGATCAATTGCTGATCCGATATCGATTCACGCCGCGCGAGGAGACGTCGACGTGGCAGGAGGCGGCGATCGACCCCGAGATACTCGGGCGGGCATTCGAGTCGCTGATGGTGTCTGAGGAACGGCGCACCACGGGCGCGTTCTATACGCCGCTGGCGCTTGTCACCAGAGCAACGGATGCCGCCCTCGACGCCGTCCTTTCAGGACGCGGCGTATCTCAGGCTACAAGAGAGCGAATCACGAGTGGAGCAGGCCTCGATCCGCCCGAGACAGCACAGCTGCGCGCGGCGATTTCCGGGATACGCATCCTCGACCCCGCCTGTGGGTCCGGCGCTTTCCTGGTTCACGTGGTTGACCGGCTCACGGCCCTGCGTGTGGCCGCTGGTGACGGAAGGTTGCCCGGCGCGATCAGGCGCGACGTGGTGTCGCAGTCCGTTTTCGGCGTCGACGTGAGCCCGACCGCGGTGTGGTTGTGTGAGCTGCGGCTGTGGCTGTCGCTGGTGATCGATCACCCAGCGACGAATCCGTCCGAGGTTCCTCCACTCCCGAACCTGGATCACAACATCCGGTGCGGCGATACGCTGTTGGGCGGCGACTTCTCACTCCGCACCAACTGGTCGCGGGATGGTCGTGCCGCGCTGCTGCGCTCTCGTTATGCACGCGCCACGGGGACGCGAAAGCGGTCGCTGGCCCGGGCGCTCGACCGGCTGGAGCGAGCGAACCTCGTCGCCTGGCTCGACGCGCGGCTGGAACAGGTGGCGGCGCAGCGGCGCTCGCTCGTCGGTGCGGCGCGCGGCCGCGATCTATTCGGCGGACGTCGGGGCACGCTGGCGGGTGAACGCGAGGAGTCGCGGCAACTTCGGGTGACCGCGCGAGAACTCCGGGCCCGGCGACGATCGGTCCTGGCGGGGAGCGCGTTGCCATTTGTATTCGCGGCGCAGTTCCCAGATGCCGCTCGCGCCGGCGGCTTCGACGTGATCGTCGGAAACCCTCCCTGGATCAGGCTGCACAACATCCCGGCCACCATGCGCGACGGGCTGCGTCGTGAGTTTCGCGTGTACAGGGAGGCAGCCTGGCTGGCCGGGGCGAGAGCGGCGCGGGCGGGGTCTGGTTTCGGATCGCAGATCGACGCGGCGAGCCTCTTCGTCGAGCGCAGCCATCAGTTGTTGCGCGATGATGGTGTCATGTCGTTACTGGTGCCATCCAAGCTCTGGCGATCGCTCGCTGGTGGCGGCGTGCGTCGGCTCCTCGCCGAGCGAGCGACGCTGGTGGCGCTGGAGGATTGGTCCGGCGCACCGGCGATGTTCGATGCGGCCACGTATCCGTCGCTGGTCGTGGCTGGCAAGTCACCGTCAAACGCTGGTGAAGCGTCGCGACTCGCCGTGCATCGCGGTCGCTTGGAGGTGGCGTGGCAGACGCCGCGGTCGGCGCTTCCGCTGGACGAATCGGCCGGCGCGCCGTGGATCGCGCTCCCACCTGAGGCGCGCGCTGCTTTCGACCGCCTCACGCGTGACGGTGTGCCTTTGTTTGCCGCTGGACTCGGCGTGGCGACGCTCGGCGTGAAGTGCGGCTGCAATGAAGCCTTCATCGTTCGCGCAGAGACTCAGTGCCCGGGCACAGAGGTGAGCGATGGATCGCGGCGCGCCGTGCTCGAGCAGCGTTTTGTCCGGCCGGTGCTGCGCGGCGAGTCGGTGCGGGCCTGGTGCGCCGGCGATCGTACGGAATCCATTGTATTCCCGTACTTCGACGAGGGGCAGGCACTCGAGCGGTTGCCGGCGAGCCTTCGAAGCTGGCTGCTACCCTGGCGCGGCAGGCTCGAGGCACGAACCGACGCGCGGGGTGGCGTAGCATGGTGGTCTCTCTTCCGGCTCGAGGGATCGCGGTCCGATCGGCCCCGGGTCGTGTGGGCTGATCTTGGCCGGTCGCTCCAGGCGCTCGTGCTGCAACCCGGCGACCGAACCGTGCCACTGAACACGTGCTACGTTCTGCCGGCGCGGGACCTCGTTGACGCGATGGCGCTCGCGGCGTTGTTCAACTCTCCGATCGCGAACGCGTGGGTCGGAGCGGTTGCCGAGCCGGCGCGGGGAGGATATCGGCGGCATTTTGCGTGGACGATGGCGCGCCTCCCGGTGCCTGACGACTGGGCTCGCGCCCGCGACGTACTGGCGCCCCTTGGCGAACGTGGCCTGCGGGGCGATCCGCCCAGCCGCGGCGATTTGATGGAGGCTGCCCTGGACGCGTTTCGCATCCGACTGCGCACGGTCGCACCGCTCCTCGAGTGGATGAACGGCTGATCGCGGCCGATCCGCGTGAGGTGATGCGGCGGATCGCGGAGGCGTACCTCGCGGCCCCGGCGATCACGGCTGAGCAGGGGGGAATACGCCTGGCACCGCACCAGGTCGAGGCGGCCGCGCGCCTGCTTGCCTTGTTAGGCAGGTGGGGCGGTGGAGTGCTGGCTGACGCGACGGGAATGGGCAAGACATTCGTGGCGATTTCGGTGGCGCGCATCATGACGCCGGTGCTGATCGTCGCGCCGGCCGCGCTGCGACAGATGTGGCGCGAGGCACTGAGGCGCACCGGAGTGGACGCTCGCATCGAGTCGTATGAGGCGCTGAGCCGCGGGCAGACGATGGTCGTGGAAAGGCCGGCGCTGCTGGTGCTCGACGAAGCCCATCACGCGCGGAATCCCCGCAGCAAGCGTTATGCAGCGTTGGCGGATCTGGCGTGGGGTGCCCGGGTCCTGCTCCTCACGGCGACACCGATCCACAATCGCGGACGCGATCTCCGGGCCCTCGTCGCGCTGTTCATGGGATCGCGAGCCGACACGTTGAGTGAGGATGAGCTGCGTCACGTCATCGTGCGTCGGACGGCGGGTTCGTGGGTTGGCGTTGCGGCAGACAGCGCATCAGCGCTTCCCGCAATCGCCGAACCTCGCTGGCTGGACGTCCCCACCGATCGGGACACCCTTCGGGCCATCGCCGCACTTCCGCCAGCGGTGCCGGCGGCGGACGGCGCTGCCGCTCACGCGCTGTTGCTGCTCGGTCTCATCCGGGCGTGGTCGTCGTCGGAAGCGGCTCTCCGCGCAACGCTGCGGCGCCGGCTGCAGCGCGCGGCTGCCATGGAGGGCGCTCTGGAATCCGGACGGCTGCCTGACCGTCGTGAACTCGCCTACTGGCCGGTGGTCGATGACGCGATCCAGCTCGGCTTCCCGGAGTTGATGGGTCGCGGTGATTCCGGTGTCGACGTCCCCCGGATCCGGGCCGCGATCCAGAGACACACTGAAGGAGTGCGCGCGATACTCGGTTGCCTCGATCGAAACGACGGCGCTGCCGACAAGGCGCGGATACGGCTTCTCGCATCCGTGCGCGAGCGTCATCCATCGACTCCGCTGGTAGCGTTCACACAGTTCGCCGATACCGCGGCCGCGACGTTCCGCGCGGGCTTGCCTGACGGCGGGGGCGCTCTGGTGACCGGTACGGGTGCCCGGATCGCGTCGGGCCGCGTGACGGTCGAGGAGATCGTGCGCGCACTCGACATCGGCGACCTCGCGAGCGCCACACCGGCAGCAATGCCACTCCATTGGCTGATCGCAACAGATGTCCTCAGCGAGGGCCTCAGCCTTCGGCGCGCCGGCGTGATTGTGCATCTGGACCTTCCATGGACGATCGCTCGTCTGGAGCAGCGAGTTGGCCGTCTGAGACGCTTTGGGTCGCCGCATCGCCTCATTGCGGTCTATGCCATCGGACCACCGGTCGCAGCGCGCGAGCTCGTTCCGGTGGTGCGAGCCCTTCAACGAAAGGCCCGCCTGTCATCCAGCGTTGGCGGAGTCGACGAGCTGAAGTCCGCCCTGCCACTGCTTGGCAACAGGCTGGCGAAAGCAACGGCGAGCGTCGCGCAACGCGGAGAATCGCAGGCCATCGAAGAGCTTCGTCAGGCACTCTCGCTCTGGACGGATCGAACCAGTCCACATCGTCGTGTCGACGCGAAGCCAGGCCCCGAGCATTGTGTCGCCATCGCCCTGGTTGGCGACGGAACGAACCGTCGGCTCCTGGCGTTCAGCGATGACTCACTATCGGACAGGCCCGCGGATGTCCTTCGCGTCGTGCGAATGTGCTCGTCGCGATGCGGCCCGATTGCGCAACCAGGCCCGGATGAGAACGTGCCGGATGCCCTGCTTGCCGTTTCGGCCGCGGTGGAGAAGTGGCTGAGTGAAGAGCGCGGTCGCGAAATCGCGAAGCCGGCGACCGAAGCCTCGTCCGCTTCCCACGTCGCCGTCCTCCGTGCCCTTCAAGAGCGGCTGATGAGCTCGACTCGACTGGAACGGGCGTCGCTCGCGCGTCGCATCGATCGGTGCCGGCGGCTGGTGATGTCGGCGAAGGGGATCGGTGCCGAGCTGGCCCTTGCCCGTGTCCTCGATTCGAAGGCATCGATCGATCTTGATGCACTCGAGGCACTCCTCGAATCGCGCGCATCACGTCGCGACACCCAACCGGGCCCGGCGCGATTGTTGGCGATGCTGTGCGTGTGCCCGCATCATGCTCGTGAGGCACGCGCATTCGTCGGGGGCGCCCCTGAGCGTTGACTCCACGCCTGCCTAACGACGCGGCGGCACGCTGGCCAGCAGATCACCGGTTGGGACAGGACGTTCGAAGCCGGCGCGAATCGATTCCCAGCTCGGGCCGAACAAGCCTTCATCGCCTTCGGTTGCGCCCGCGTTCACAGCCGCGTTCCACTGCGGCGGCTCCGCGCCTAACAAGTTGTGGACGAAGAAGTCCCACATCTTCCGGTCACCGTAGGACGCGCTGGGCCCCCGCCGGCCACCGCCGTGCTCCTCGCCCGGCATGACGAGCAGGTCGAACGTCTTGTTTGCCTTGATCAGCGCGTTCACCACCTGCATGGTCGACGACGGATCGACATTCGTGTCGAGCTCGGGCAGCACGAGCAGCAGCTTCCCCTGCAACTTGTGCGCGTGAACGACGTTGGAGCTGGCCTCGTACTCGGGACCGATCGGATACCCCATCCACTGCTCGTTCCACCAGACCTTGTCCATCCGGTTGTCGTGGCAGCCGGCAAAGGCGACGGCCACGCGGTAGAACTCCGGATGGAAGAGCAGCGCGCCCATCGCGTTCTGGCCGCCGGCCGAGCCGCCGAAGATTCCAACGCGCGTGATGTCGTACCACGGATTCTTCGCCGCGTACGCCTTGTGCCAGAGGATGCGGTCGGGGAATCCGGCGTCGCCGATGTCCTTCCAGGCCACATCATGGAACTTGCGGCTTCGGTTCGCCGTGCCCATGCCGTCGATCTGCACGACGACAAACCCCAGCTCGGCGATCGACTGCATGTTGTAGTACGGCGAGAAGTTCTTGGGCACGAAGGAGCCGTGCGGGCCAGCGTAGATGTACTCGATGACCGGGTACTTGCGACGCGGATCGAAGCGCGACGGACGGACGACGACTCCCCAGATGTCCGTGGTACCGTCGCGACCCTTGGCCGTGAACACTTCGGGCGCGCGCCAGCCGGATTTTGCCAGCGCCGCTATGTCGGCGCGCTCCAGGTCGAGCAGTACCTTGCCGTCTGTTGATTGGCGCAGCTGAGCGATCGGCGCGAGATCCACGCGGGACCAGGTGTCGACATACAGTTCGCCGTCCGGCGAGTACGTCACCGAGTGATCGGCGGGCGCACCGGTCAGGGGCGTCAGGCCCGTTCCATCGAAGTTCACGCGGTAGAAGTGCGCGAAATACGGGTCTTGTTCCGGATCCATGCCTCCCGCGCTGAAATAGATCTGCCGCCGTGGCTGGTCGACGCGCTGCACGGCGCGGACGACGAACTCGCCCTTCGTGATCTGGTTCTTCACCGTTCCAGTGGCGCCATCGTACAGATACAGGTGCGCCCATCCGTCTCGTTCCGACAGCCACACGAGCTCGGCGCCATCGTCGACGTCGAAGCGGTAGACGCGGCCGCCGCCATCGAGCGTGCCCGCCGCGCGCCGGTAGTCGATGAACGTGGTCGACTGTTCGTCGATCAACGCGCGGGCCTGGCCTGTCGTGGCATTGACTTCGATGACGCGATACCGCTGATGGCCGCGCTGGTTGTACTCGAACGTGAACGCGCGGCTGTCACGCCGCCACTGCGGCCCGCTCAGGTTGAATGGATCGGGGAAGAGCGCGTTGTCGACGCTCGTCTGCTTGCGGTTCTCGACGTCGAACAACGTCGGCTGCTGCAGGTCGAGCACGTCACCGGGCTTGGCGTAGAAGCGCTCGAAGTATTTCGGTTGCACCTGGTCCGGAGGCGAGGAGACGACGTACCGCACCATGCGCTGGTATCCGGGGCGCACTCGATAGGCGGCCAGGTACCGCGAGTTCGGCGCCCAGTTGAGTGACTGCCGGGTGTACGGATTTCCCTCCGATCCGTCGCGGCTGAGTGCGATGCCCTCGGACGGGCTTGTTCCGGCGTCGCGCACCCAGACGTTGAAGTTGTTGATCCAGGCGACGCGTTTCCCGTCAGGCGAAGCAAGACCAACGTCGGCCGCGGTGCCGCCGGCGCCCCCTTCCCTTCCTCCACCACCACGTCCGCCCCGGCCGCCGCCTGTGCCTGCTGCCGCGCGGCTGCACGTGTACTCGGTTATCGAACAGCTGAACGACGCGCTGTCGACCGTGAAGAGAATCGCCTGGTCGTTGTTCGTGAACGCGAAGCGGTTGAACGGAAGTGTGGTCGAGGTGTAGCGGCCACCGGTGACCGCGGCGAGTCCCGTAGCGAGACGTTCATGATCGAAGGCCGCGCGCTTCTCGGGCGTTTCACGATTCGTGACGTCGACCAGCACGAACGAGTTCCCGCCCGCGACTGACTTCCGGTAGATCAGCCGTGTGTTCCCCGCCCACGTCGGCGACTCGATGGCGTCCACGACCAGGCTGCGGTTTCTCGCGGCCAGTCCACGCGCGCGGTCATAGTCAGCGGCGCTGACGGCGACGGTCTGGGCGGCGACCGGCACGGCCAGGCCGAGGCAAAGGGACGATGCCAGGATGATCCGCATGAGGTCCTGCCTTGCAGAAGGAACGGCCAGAACTGAGGGCTTCCCTGACAAGATGGCGCGCGGGCGGCAGTCGGCACCATACCGGTTGGAGGGAGCCGCGACCGCCAACGCCAAGCCGCTAGATTCCCCGGCGAGCACAAACAAATAGGATATCCGCCAACTCGATCACGACCGATGCCGATGCTCCATGATCCGGCAACGCGCGACACCATCAAGTCGCGCGTGACCGCCCTCCGCCCAGACAGCACGCGGCGCTGGGGGCGGATGACGGTCGATCAGATGCTGTGGCACGTGAACCGCGGAATCGAAAACTGCCTCGGGCGTTACCCTGTCGAGGAGATCCGACTGCCGATGCCTCACGCGATCGTGAAGTTCCTCGTCCTGAACTTTCCGTGGCGCAAGGGCAAGACGCCAACGGCCCGGGAGTTCCGCGCGAGGGAGCAGTACGATTTTGCTGCCGAGAAGGCAAAGCTGTTAGGGCTGATCGACGAGGTGACCGCGCGCCCGCTCGATGCGGCGTGGCCCGACAGCTCGTTCATGGGCCCGATGACAGGAAAGGACTGGTCGCGCATGGGCGCCAAGCACCTGGATCATCATCTGTCTCAATTCGGGGTATAGCGATCAAGCCTGTTCAAGCGTGTGCTAGGATCAGGTCTGATACAGCGTGAACACGGATCACGCGGGTTACGCGGATCTGCACGGATGGAGCACGCCGTGAAGGGCAGGACAGAGCGCGGGTGCGCTGCGTCGAGGCGATCAGCCCTTCACGGCGTACTCAATCAGCGTAAACCCGCGTCATCCGAGTAATCCGTGTCCCGCCCTACCCGCGATGATCGTCCTCAACGAATGAACGTTCCATCACGAAGTTCCTGAACCGCCTTCACCAACTCGGCTTCGGTGTTCATCACGATGGGACCGTACCAGGCAACCGGTTCCTTCAGCGGCTGACCGGAGACCAGCAGGAACCGGATTCCATCCGGACCCGCCAGCACCGTGATCTCGTCGCCCGCGTCGAAGAGCACGAGTGAGCGATTGCCGGTCATCTCGCGCGCCACGGTTTCGACGGGACCGCTCTTCTCCGTGAGCACGCCAAACGGTTTCGACGCATCGCGAAACGTGCCCGATCCCTCGAAGATGTAGGCGAAGGCATGCCGCCGGGTGTCGACCGGGAACGACCGGCGGACCTCGGGCGGCACCCAGATGTCGAGGTAGTACGGTTCGGCCGCGATACCCTCGACCGGCCCACGCCTTCCCCAGAACTCCCCGCACACCACGCGCACGCGGGTGCCGTCGTCCTCGACGACTTCCGGGATGTGCGCCGACGCGATGTCCTGGTATCGCGGCCTGGTCATCTTGAGCGACGACGGCAGGTTCGCCCACAGCTGGAAGCCGTGCATTCTCCCCGCCTCGTCGCCCCGCGGCATCTCCTGGTGCATGATGCCGCTGCCCGCCGTCATCCACTGGACGTCCCCGGCGCCTAACGCGCCATGATTGCCCAGGCTGTCACCGTGCTCAACCGTCCCCCTCAGGACATACGTGATGGTCTCGATGCCGCGATGTGGATGCCACGGAAAGCCCGCCAGGTAGTCGGCGGGACGCTCGTTGCGGAAGTCGTCAAAGAGGAGAAACGGGTCGAACTCGCTGGTGTTGCCGAAGCCGAATGCACGGCGAAGCTTCACGCCCGCGCCCTCCATGGTCGGCCTGGACTCGATGATCTGCTTTACTGGGCGGATGGACATGGAGTGCCTTGTGCTGGAATGCCGGCGTGCTGACTGGAAGTTAAGGCGCGGGTAGCGGGTAGCGGGCAGCGGGCAGCGGGCAGCGGGCAGCGGGCAGCGGGCAGCGGAACGACCGGTCACTGCCCTCGCTTGAGCTTGTCAAACGCCGCGGTGACGGAGTCCGGCACGAAAAGATTGTCCGAGATCCCCGCGATCTCTTCCGCCTCACGCCACGCGCGCTCGAGTTCCTCCAGCTCACCCTGCATTGCGCGTCGCTCGGATTCCTCGTGCAAGGCCATCTCGAGCGCCAGGCGGTGCGGACCCGGCAGCCCGAAGAGACCCTTGTCGCCCCGCTGCCAGCCAGAGCTGTCAAGGGAGCGCCTCATGGATCTGGATGGCCGTGCCGGCCGCGTGTATTCACTCGACATCGTCGTCAGGCGGTCGATATATCCCTCGGCGCTGCCCACGCGCTCGATCTCCTCAACGGCGTCGGCCACCGCTTTCCGGCTGCCGCCGTAGCGATTCACCTTCGGCAGAATGATCGACGCGATACGCTCCGCCTCACGTCCCTCGAAGTTCTCGCTGCCGTTTTTGAACCGGAGATGCAGCGCCAGTTGACCGTCGGGGCCGCGGAAGAGCGAGGTCTCACCAAGATGGCGCCGCCTGACGTGGACCAATCCCGCTTTCTCCGTCCGGATCTTCGCCACGACTGTTTCGGGATTGCCGCGAACGATGCTGGTTCCCGACTTCGCGAACATCCACGCGAAGCCGCCGATGCCAATGCCCGCTGCGGCAACGCCCGTGAACACCGCCCCCACAGCGGCAATGCCGCCTGCCGCTATCAGGATCTGCTTCCGGCGACGACGCCCGAACTGGTCACCGTAACGCCACGCCGCGAACTCCGGTCGCAGCGGCTCGCCGATCCTCACCAGCGTCGTGCCATCGCGGAGCCGAGCCAGCCCCACCTCCTCCGTCGCCACCCGGCGGCGAGCGTCGCGATACAGCTTCTCCGACTGCTCGATCGCCTCCCACCGCTCCTCGAGCGGCGTGAGGTTCCACCGTTCGCATTTCGGGCACACGACCCACAGACGTCCTTTCGCCTGGTCAAATGCCAGGCGACGGCCCACGGGGAATGCTTCGATGGATTCGTTGTTCCCCAGGGCCTCGTTGCAGAACAGGCAGGTCGAATACAAACGGACCCGAGTTCAGAGGTCCGTAGCCAGAGCGCCCGGGATGGCTCTGGTCGTCGCACCCGATAGCGCTCGGTCGCCGACACCTGCTTCACGGAACACGTTCTCTCCGGACGACGCTATCACTTCGGCGTAGAATCGGGCGCTCGACTTCAGGGTGCGACGTTGCGTCTCGAAATCGACCCGCACGAGTCCAAAGGGCATCGTGTAACCGCTGGCCCATTCGAAATTGTCCAGCAGGGACCATACGAAGAAGCCGCGAAGATCCACGTCCTTTTCCCGGGCGCGCCAGGCCGCCTTGATGTGGCTGCGCAGGAATTCGACCCGCTCGGGATCCTGTACTTCAGTTTCATCCTCGGAGCGTGTGTCGGTGAAGGCCGCGCCACATTCCGTGACATAGATCGGCACCCGCCCGTATCGCTCCGTGATGCGAAGCAGCGTTTCCGTCAGCCCACCAGGGTAGATCTCCCATCCGAAGAGCGTTCTCGTGGCCGGAGGAGTGACGCTTCGCGCCCGCGTTGGCAATTCCTCCGGGTCGTTGCCGATCACGACCCGTGTGTAGTAGTTCAGCCCGACGAAGTCGATCGGCTGGCTGATCAGCTTCATGTCCTCCGCCGACAGCTGGCGCCAGTCGCGGCCGAACATTTCCGGCAACTCATCAGGCGTGCTGCCGAGCAGGATGGCGTCGAGGAACTGGAGATTGCGGAAGGCATCGACGCGCCGGACTGCCTGCTGGTCGTCGACGCTTTCCGTCGCGGGGTACTTCGGCTGGATGTTGACGGCGATCCCGATACAGCCATCGCCACGGTCCCGGTACGCCTGCACCGCGAATCCGTGCGCGCGCAGAAGGTTGCGCGCGACCACAGGGGCTTCGGCGGCGTTGCGATGGCCAGGCGCGTAGATCCCGAGCACGTAGCCCTTTTCCATCACGACCGCAGGTTCGTTGACCGTCACCCAGTATGGCACGCGATCGCAGAAGGCGCGGAACATCAGATCGGCGTAGTCGCCGAACCACTTCGCCGTGTCGTCATTCAGCCAGCCGCCCTTGTCCTCCAGCGCCAACGGCAGGTCCCAATGGTAGAGCGTCGTGAACGGCACGATGTTGCGCTGCAGCAGCGAGTCGATCAGGCGATCGTAGAACGCCAGTCCCTTCGTGTTCATTCGACCGCGGCCCTTTGGCAGCAGGCGCGCCCAGGCGATGCTGAATCGATAGGCCTCGATGCCGAGGTCGGCCATCAGCTCGACGTCTTCCTCGGAGCGGATGTAGTGATCGCAGGCCACGTCGCCCGTCGCGCCGCCGACAGTCATCTCCGGCTCGCGCGAAAACCGGTGCCAGATGTTGGGTCCGGCACCATCCGCGAGCGTTGACCCTTCTACCTGGTACGCCGAAGTGGCGACGCCCCAAAGGAAGGCTTCGGGAAACTTTGTGGATTCCGTCAAGGCGTTCAGGAGTGATTCCGCGCGAACACGGAGAACAGAGGAGAGGCACTGATTGCGACTGCTACTCCAAATATGTGTTGAAGTACCTGTCTTTGTCCGGGTAATCCGGGTAATCCGGGTAATCCGTGTTCGCGGTACCGCCCAAATCCCGGCCTGCCGTGCTGAGCAATCGCCTTTACTCGTAGCGCAGTGCCTGCATGGGATCGACGCGGGCCGCTTTCATCGCTGGTATTCCTCCGGCCGCCAGCGCTACCAGGCCGAGGAGTACCGCGGCGGCCGCCATGGCCACGGGATCGTTCCCCTGCAGCCCAAAGAGCAGCGTGCCGGCGACGCGCGACAGACCAATCGCCGCGAGGATGCCGAGCACGCCGCCGATGGCTGCGATGATCCCCACCTGCTTGAGCACCATCGCACGCACGCGTCCGGCATTGGCACCAAAAGCCATCCGCACGCCGATCTCACGGGTTCGTTGCGCCACGGTGTACGCCAGCACGCCGTAGAGACCGATAGCCGCCAGCAGCGTCGCCAGCACGGCGAATGCTGCCGACAACGTGCTGATCATGCGATCGAGGAAGACGTTCTCCTTCACCTGCTGAGGGAGGGTCTTCAGCTCCTCGAGTGGCAATGTGGCGTCGATTCGCTTGACGACCGATGGAATGGACCGGAGCAGGAGCGCGGGATCGGCCGACCCGCGTACGTAGAACTGGATGAACCCGAGGGTCGAATCCTGCCGGTAAGGCCTGAAGTACAGCGGGGGAACGGGGTCCTTGACGTCGCTGTTCTTCGCATCCTTGACGAAACCGACGATCTCCATGTCGAGCGGCTGATCGCTGCCGCCGACGGCCATGAGTTTGCCAACCGGTGCACGTCCGAGATTGAACTTGCGCGCAAACGCTTCGTTGACGATCGCGACCTTTGGCGTGCCGACGATGTCGCTCGCCGTGAACTCGCGGCCGGCGAGGAGCGTGACCCCCATCGTCCTGAAGAATCCGGGACCAACCTCATTCAGCCTGGAGTTCGCATCCGTGTCGGGCGTTCGCTGAAAACCCTCAACGGACACATCGTTCGCCCAGCTGCTGCCGGAAAGGACCGGGACCATTGACGCCGTCACTCCGGCAACGCCTGGCAGGGCGGCAAGTTCATCTTCGAGCTGGTTGAACAGGGCCATCGCGCGCGGACGCGAATATCCGTTGAGCATTGGCGATACACCGAAGGTCACCACGTTTTCGATGCGAATGCCCAGGTCCTCCCGGCTCACGTTCACCAGACTCTTGACGAACAGCGAGGCCATGATGAGCAGCGTCATGGCGAGGCCCATCTGCACCGTGACCAGCGTCGTGCGGAAACGCACCGCCGATCGGGCGCCGGACTGACCGGTATTCGCCCGGATCATCGCGATGAGATCAGGCCGCGTGCTGTGCAGCGCGGGGAACAGGCCGAAGATGATGCCGGTGCCAAGCGACAGTGCCGCCGCAAAGAGCAGCATGGTGCCGTCCATCCTGAATGTGAACACGCCGGCGGCATCCATCGGCAGGAACGAGTTGATCAGGCCGACCGTCCACTTCGCGACCAGGAGACTGGCGACGCCTCCAATCAGCGCGAGCATGATGGCTTCGGTCAGCAACTGCCCCAGCAGCTGGACGCGCGATGCGCCCAGCGAGAGTCGCACCGCCATTTCCATCGCGCGGTTGGCGCCCCGAGCGAGAAGCAGGTTGGCGATATTCGCGCAGGCAATCAGAAGCACGATGCCGGTGATGGAGAAGAGCATCATCAGCGGCGTGGTGGCCTCGCGGTGAATGCTGCTTTGGCCCCGGGCGCCGTCGGTCACGAGAAGTTCTCGCGCCTTGAAGCGCGCCATGGTCTGCTCGCTCATGCCCTGCTGCAGCGGCGCCTCGACGTCGGTGAGAATCGGCCTGTAGAGCGCGTTGAACGCGGTGCCGGCCTGCTCGATGGAAACGCCGGGTTTCAGTCGCCCAAACACGTACGCCCAGTACGAGCGCCTGTTCTCGAAGCCGGTGAAGCCCGGGGACATGAGGCCACGCATCGAGATCGGCACGAATACCCGCGGACGATCACCGAGAGTCGTGCCCTCAAAGCCCTTCGGAGCCACGCCCACCACGGTCATGGACTGTCCGTTGATCGTGATGATGTCGTTGATGATCGCCGGGTTCAGGCCATGCTGCGTTTCCCAGTAGCTGTAGGCGAGAACAGCGACAAAGTGGGCGCCGATCGTTCGGTCATCCTCCGGCGTCAGCAGTCGCCCGGCGGCGGGACGAAGGCCAAGTACGGGGAAGTACGAACCCGAGACGAGCGAGCCCTGTGCACTCGAGGTATTTCCCTTGTATGCGAGGTTCGCGCCGAACGTCCGGTGCGCGGCCAGTCCCGTGAGCACGTCCTGCTTCTCCTCGAGGTCACGGAACATCCGGTAACTGAAAACCTCTTCGCAGCCTCCCGACTGGTTGCAGGATTGGGAGCCGGGTTTGGGGCCCGGGGCGCTCAGGTTGATCAGTTGGTCCGCATCGCTGACCGGAAGCGGTCGCAGGAGGATCTGATCAAAGAACGAGAAGATGGCGGCATTTGCGCCAATGCCAAGCGCGAGCGACAAGACGGTCACCATCGTGACGAACGGCGTCCGCGTGAGGGTGCGAAGGGCGAGCCGAGGATTCACCATGGACGACCTCGAGGGAGGAACGTGGGGACAGAGCGGCTTTACGAGGCCTCCAGCAACCGGGTTTCGGTTTCGGCTGGGGACGAAGGGGTAGACAGCACCGCAAGTGTCCGGGTTTGCCCAGGGCTGGGTAGTGTCGGGGCTTCCATTTCCCCAACGGTCCCGTGCATCCTCAATCGGGAAGGTCCGGTGACAACCCGACGCGAGACGCATCGCGAATACCGCAATTCACGACACACTCCGGAGCAGCAATGACGCATCCTCGCCATCGTCCGGCCGTGATGGCCGGCCTTCTCGTCCTGGTCCTTGTCATCACCGCCGCCGCTCAAGGCGGGAAGTTCACTGGCGGGTACTTCAAGGCGAACGACGGCACGAGCGACATCGGACTCGACTTCGACACCACGGGCGCGGTCAATGTCTACGTGGATGGGCAGGCCTTCTCCAAAGGCACGTGGGAGTCCAGGGCGGACACATTGTCTTTCGGGCCGGTGATTGCACCCGAAGGCTACGGCTGCACCGGAAGCGGCAGGTACCTGTGGTCGATCGCGGAGAACCGCCTCACGTTCACGCTCGTGGCTGACGACTGCGAGATTCGCAAGCAGGCGCTGCCCGGTCTGGCCTGGACGAAAGGCTGACCGCGACGCGTCCACGCCGGTCTCGCAAGGCATGGGCACGACATCCATCGCGTGGCGCGTCGGCGTCGGCGATGACGAAGTCTCCGCGGTCTTCGACCCAAGCGACAAGCCTGACGCGCCTGTCTTCGTATGCGCGCACGGGGCCGGCGGGAACCTCGCCGATCGGGGTGTGGTGAGAACCGCGCAAGTCCTGCGTGAGCACGGGATGCACACGGTCCGCTTCAACTTCGCCTATCGGGAACGGAAAAGCTCGCGACCGGATCCGATGCCGAAACTCACGGCGTGCTTGGCGGAGGTAGTCCGGCGGGTACGAGCCGAGCTGGACCCGCACCTGCTGATCATCGGCGGACGCTCGATGGGCGGGCGGGCGGCCTCGATGCTGGCATCCGGAGGTTTCCCGTGTGACGGTCTGCTGCTCCTCGCCTACCCGCTGCATCCGCCGGGTCGTCCACAGCAGCTTCGCTCGGCGCACCTGCCGGCCATCCGGGTCCCCGTACTGTGCATCAATGGAACCCGCGATGATTTCTGCACGCGTTCCCTGATGGAGGAAGTGCTGACCACCGTTCCGAAAACATGGCAAATGCACTGGATCGAAGGCGCGGACCACAGCTTTCACGTCCTCAAGTCGTCAGGCAGGCACGATGACGACGTGATGCAGGAGATCGGCGCGGTGTCCGCTACCTGGGTAACTTCGTTGCGATGAGAGATTCCCGCGATTGGCAGGGATCGCGCTGTACTACTCGACGCGGCTGCTCGATCAGCGCGTGGCACAATCGAAGGACCTCGCGTTCGCCAAGCGGGTCGATTCAGTCCGCGACGCCGTTGCGCAGGAAGTTCGATGAAGATTGCTTCGTGATAACGGCTCGATTGCACGGGTAGGGCGGAACACGGATCACGCCGATTACACGGATGAAGGCTGTTGAGCAAGCGGTGAAGGGCTGAACGATAGGTCCGGGACCCTCGGGTCCATCCAGATCCGTGTTCAGCCCTTCACCGCTTGCTCTATCCGTGTCGATCAGAGCAATCAGCGCGATCCGCGTCCGCCGTATCTGTCCTTATCGCAGTTCCCTGATCCAGATGTTCCGGAAGCGCACCGGGTGAGCATGATCCTGCAGCAGGATCGGCAGTTTCCCGGGATGTGCCTCGTACGGCGGCCTCGCGTGATGCGCCGTGGGGCCACTGAGCGTGACGTGGTCCTGGACGAGGACGCCGTTGTGCAGGACCGTCATGGTTGCGGGGCTGAGCAGCCTGCCTGACGAGTCGAAGCGCGGTCCGCGGAACAGGATGTCATAGGACTGCCAGGCGCCAGGCGCCCTCGACGCGTTCACGAGCGGCGGGAACTGGCCATAGACGGCGCCGGCTTGCCCGTCCGGATACGTCGCGTTCGTGTACGAGTCGAGCACCTGCACCTCGTACCTGCCCATGAGAAAGACGCCGCTGTTTCCGCGATCCTGACCTTCCCCTTTGGCGGGACTCGGGGACGCCCACTCAACGTGCAGCTGAGCGTCGCCGAACGAATCCCGCGTCCTCAGGTTGCCCATGCCGGGTCGGACCTCGAAGTAGCCGTCGCGCACGATCCAGCCGGCCGGCTTGCCATCGGTATGGGCCCACTTCGCCAGGTCGGTTCCGCCGAAGAGAATAGTCGCATCCCTGGGAGGCGGCACCGGCAGCGCGCCTGCACCGGGATCGACCACGGCCGGTTGCGGCCGGTCGCTGGAATGGATCGGCCACTGCGTGCTCGGCTGCGCCCCCGCGGCGCTGGCGACGACGGCCAACGCGCACGCGAGCCTGACGCATAACTGTCTCATCAGGACCTCATGCTTCCACATCCTTCATGAGTCGCCGCCCGGCCCCGGCATGACAGGCTTGAACCGGAGAATCAGGCGTACGCCGCGCTGCCAGGTGACAAAGGCATACCCCCACTGAATCAGCACAGTCATCCGGTTCCGGAACCCGGCCAGGTACATGATGTGCACGAACAGCCACAGCAGCCATGCGGTCACACCGCTGATCGTGAACCAGGGGAACTCGGCCACGGCCCGATAACGACCGATGACCGCCAGGTCGCCGTGCGTCTGGTACCGGAACGGCTTCCGGGGCCTGCCACGAATTTCGTCGGCGATGTTCTTCCCTGCCCTCCGCCCCATCTGAATGGCGCCTTGCGCGACGCGCGGCACCGTCTTCCCGTCGGGATTGTTGATCGCGGTCTGGTCTCCCGCGACGAAGATCTCCGGGTTGCCCGGCAGCGAGAGATCGGCGCTGACCCTGACGTGACTCGCCTTGTCGACGCATGTCGGGAACGTTTGCGAGAGCGACGACCCGCGATTCCCCGCCGCCCAGAACACCGTGCGCGACGCAATTCGCTCCTCGCCGAGGTGCACCACCCCCTCGCTGATGGCCGTGACCGGCGTGTTCAACCGGACTTCAACGCCCAGCGACGTTAAGTCTCGAAGCGCGCGGGCCGAGAGATGCTCCCTGAACGCCGGCACCAGTCGAGGTCCGGCCTCCACCAGGATGATCCGGGCCGTCGCCGGATCGAAGCGCCGGAAGTCGCGGCGAAACGCCTTGCGAGCGATGGAGATCATGATGCCCGCCAGCTCCACGCCCGTCGGCCCCCCGCCGACAATGACTATGGTCAGGAGCTCCGTTCGCTCCGCCTCGCTCGTTGCCAGCTCGGCGCCCTCGAAGGCGGAAAGAAAGCGGTTGCGAACTTCCAGGGCGTCTTCGATCGTCTTGAGCCCCGGAGCACACGGTTCCCATTCGTCGTGACCGAAATACGCGTGGCGCGAGCCCGCGGCGAGAATCAGGTAGTCGTACGCGAGTTCACGCCCGCTGCTCAGCCGAACAGTTCGCCGCTCCTTGTCGATCGAGGACACGTTTGCCGCGAGCACTGTCGTGTTGCGAACCGACCGTAGCACCCAGCGGATCGGCACGGCGATGTCGCTCGGCGCCAGCGCGCCCGTGGCCACCTGGTACAGGAGCGGCTGGAAGACGAAGTGATTGGATCGGTCGATCAGGGTGACGTCGACCGGTGCCCGGCGAAGCGCTTTCGCGGCTTCGACGCCGGCAAAGCCACCGCCAACGATGATGACCTGTCGCCGGGCCACGGGTTCAGGGATCAGAGTTCAGGGACCTTAGGTCCGCCGAGTCACGAGTCACGAGTCACGAGTCAGGAGTTGTGATCCGCCGGCTCCGAGCGAGAGCACCATTCCGACCGCCACCACGACCACCGCCCCAATCACATTCTGCCAGAGGAACGCGACCTGCGGCGCACCGAACGACACGGCGCCAACTACCGTCATCCCGGCGATGAGTCCCCAGAACGAACCCACCGCTCGCGCCCGAGGGATCATGGCGAGAAGAAAGACGCCGAGGATCGAGCCGTAGAAGAACGAACCGAATCGATTCACGACCTCGATGAGCGAACCAAGTGACGCCGCCTGAACGGCGACAAAGCAGGCAAGCAGCCCCCAGAATCCGGTCGCCAGTTTCGACACGTTCAGATAGTGCGTGTCCGTGGCTTCGGGTCGAACCCACCTTCGGTAGAAGTCGATCACCGTCGCGGTCGAGAGCGAGTTCAGCTCGGCTGCGACAGACGACATCGCGGCCGCCATCACGGCCGCGATGAAGATGCCGGCCATTCCCAGCGGCAGGTGGTTGAGCACGAAGCTCGGCATGACATAGTTCACGTCGCGCGAAGGCTCGTTCGTCACGGCGGTGGCCATGGCCAGCGCTTCGGTCCGCACCGACTGCATGGCCGAGTCGGCAGCCAGGAAGACGCGTTCACCGATAGCATCGGCGGCGCCCGCCGCGGCCAGTGCTGACGCGGCGGATCGCCTGTTCTCGAACCCGATGCGATATCTCTCTTCGAGGATCGCGTAGCCCGCTGGATCAGCGGCCCGCACCCGCTGCTCGTGCGAAGGGTTGAAGAGAAGTGGCGAAGGCTGGAACAGGTAGTAGACGAAGATCAGCACGCCGATCAGCAGGATCAGGGCCTGCAGCGGAATCTTCCAGTACGCGCTCATCAACAGCGAACTGCGCGCCTCGTCGACGGATCGCGCCGTGAGGTAACGCTGCACCTGGCTCTGGTCCGTGCCGAAGTACGAGAGCATCAGGAACGTTCCGCCGATGATCCCCGACCAGAACGTGTACTGCTTGGTCACGTCGAAAGAGAAGTCGAAGACCTGGAGGCGCCCCGCCGTCCCAGCAACCTGAAGCGCCGCGTCCGGGCTCACCGGCAGGCGCACCAGGAGGATGATCACGATCACGAAGAGCGCGCCGACGATGAGCACCATCTGTTTGACGTCGGCCCAGGTCACCGCCTGCACGCCGCCGAACATCGTGTAGATCACCGTCGGGATGCCGATCAGCGCCACCGACCAGACGAGCGGCCAGCCGAAGATGGCGGAGAAGACAATTCCGGGCGCCGAGATGATCGCGCCGCACGACATGGCGCGCGACACGAGGAACAGGAAGGCGGTGAGTGAGCGGGTCCTGGGGTCGAAGCGGCGCTCGAGGAATTCGTAGGCCGTGAACACGCGGGCACCATGCAGGAACGGAACCAGGGTCACCCCCAGGATGACCATGGCGACCGGCAGCCCGAAGTAGAATTGCACGAAGCGCATGCCATCGGTCGCGCCCTGCCCCGTCGTACCGATCATCGTCACGGCGGAGAGCTGGGTGGCCATGACCGAGAGTCCGACCGCCCACCAGGGCAGGTTGCGGTTGGCCAGGAAGTACCCCTCGATGCCTTTCGTGCCCTTCGCCCGCCGGAGTCCGTCGGTGACGACGTAGACGAGATAGACGACGACGATGACCCAGTTGATCCAGTGCATTCCGCCGCCTAACGCCCGTATCGGGCCTGGAGCCACCAGAGCGCGGCCAGCGTGATGATCTGGATCGTCATCACGCTGACCAGGACCTGGCGGAAACTTCTGGACCGTTTCTGCAAAACCGCTCCGGGGATCGATTTGAGCGGGGAACTTACTCCCCCGGGTCACGTTGCGGCCAGCGGAGGATAGAGACGCGGGTAGGGCCGGACACGGATCACGCGGATGCCACGGTAGCCGCGGCCGACTTATCAGAACGTATCGTCGTGTTGACATCGGACCGCCTGGTGGCAGCTTCTCCCGATACTCCACCAACAGCCGAGCCACCATGCGTTCCCGCCATCTCACCGCGTTATTGCTCCTCGCGTTAGGCCTGTCGTGCACAGCCGAGCCGCGCACTCCCGTCTCTGCCGCCGGTGGCCATCGTCGACCCGAGATCACGACCTCCGAGACCTTCGACGCGAAACAGGTCGCGCCGTACGCCGGCGCCCACGACGCGACCTATGCCTACATCGACGCGAACATCCGGGCGCACGTCGAGAACCTGCGTCGGTGGGTTCGACAACCGTCCGTCAGCGCGCAGAACGTGGGCATCGCCCAGATGGCCGACATGGTGCGGAAGGACCTCCTCGCGCTCGGCTTCAAGGAAGCGGAACTGGTTCCCACGGGAGGTCATCCCGGCGTCTGGGGTTACTACGACGCCGGCGCGGACAAGACGCTGGCCGTCTACATGATGTACGATGTCCAGCCGGTTGAAACCACCGGGTGGTCAGTGAACGCCTTCGACGGGGCGCTCGTCGATCGGCCGCTGGGCAAGGTGCTCATGGCGCGGGGAGCGACGAACCAGAAAGCGCCTGAACGCGCGTTTCTCAACGCGCTGGAAGCGATCATCCGCACGCAGGGGAAGCTCCCGGTCAACCTGATGGTGGTGGCGGAGGGTGAAGAGGAACTGGGCTCGCCTCACTTCGGCGAGGTCATCGACAGGTACGAGTCACGACTGAAGACCGCAGCGGGCGTCTTCTTCCCCTTCAACAGTCAGGCGCCCAGCGGCGACGTGAGCATGTTCATGGGGGTGAAGGGCATTCTTGCGTTCGAAATGGAGGCGCGCGGCGGAGCGCACGGCGGCCCGGTGAAATCGGAAATCCACGGGTCGTACAAAGTGATCGCGGACTCGCCGCCACTCCGGCTGGCGCAGGCCATCGCCAGCCTGACGACGCCCGACGGCAACACGATCGTCGTGCCGCGTTACTACGACGCCATCCGGCCGCCCTCGGACGAGGAACAGCAGCTCACGAACGGCATGCTGCCCCAGTGGATCGCGCAGGACAGCGCCGCTCGCGCCGGCATGGGGATCGAGCGCTGGATCGATGGCATGAGCCCCCGCGACGCGCTCATCGAGTACCTCTTCAACACGACGATGAACGTCGACGGGATGTGGAGCGGGTACACGGGACCGGGGATGAAGACGATCCTCCCGCACGTCGCGACCGCGAAACTGGATTCGCGGCTTGTTCCCGACCAGGATCCGGACTCCGCGCTGGCGTTGATCCGCGCCCACCTGGACGCGAAGGGATTCAGCGACATCACGCTCCGGAAACTGAGCGCTTACCCACCAGCGCAGTCGTCGGTGAGCGTGCCGTTGGTGCGCGCCGCCATCGGCACCTACCACAAGTACGGGTTCCCACCGAGTGTCGCGCCGCGACTGGCCGGCAGCGCGCCGTACTACGTGTTCACCAAGCGGCTTGGCCTGCCGATGGTCGCTGCCGGAATCGGGCACGGGTCGGGCCAGCATGGGCCTGACGAGTACATGGTCATCGAACCGGCTCAGGGGTCCCGGGTCGCCGGCCTGGCCAGCATCGAGAAGTTCTATGTCGATTTGCTGTTTGCTCTTGCGGACGCTCGTTAGGGATTTGCGCTGGTAGTGCGGGACACGGATCACGCGGGTGTCACGGAGAACCCGGATACCCCTTTGGTGAAGTCCGGGACACTTAACCTCGATACGCAGCGAATCTGCTGAACCGTCATGTGTCCCGGACTTCACCAATGCAGTATCGGCGCTTATCCGCGTGCACAGCCCGCGTCACCCGCGTCCTGCAGTATCCGCTCTGATCCCTACTGAGCCGCCCGAATCGCCTTCGCCGCCAGCAGGTTCACGAACAGTCGCGCAGCCCCGGGGTTACCGTTAGGCAGCTGTCGGAAGAACGCCAGGGTGGTGTACACGTACGTGCCGCGGCCCACGGGGGCGACCAGGAGCGCGCCACGGATCGGCTGCTCACCCGGGTCGTTCATTTGCAGCACAGGGGTATACGCGGCGTCGAAGGTACGGGGCATGTACAGCGAGCGATCCTGTACCCAATCGGCGAAATCGGACTGCGTGATTCGATTCGGCGCGCGCAGGATCGCCGCCGTCGTGTCGAGAACAGTGACCGGCGCGTTCTCGTCGGTGACGCGGTCATGCGGCCGGTTGATCGTTACCGGGTAGGGCATGATCCCCGGCTGCATCATCTCGTACTGTCCGTACTGGACAACCAGCGTGCCGCCGTCCCGCGCATAGTCGAGCAGGCGCGCGTTGTTGGCGACCAGCGCCCACTGCGTTTCGTACGCCCGCGGTCCGATCACGATCGCGGAGTAGCCGCGCAGGTCGGCTTGCGCGAGTTGTGCCGGGTCGAGGCGAGTGACCGTGATGCCGAGCTGCTCGAGCGCGGCGGCGCTGTTGTCGCCGACCCCGTTGATGTAGCCAACGCGCATCCCGGTGGTGGCCGCGACGTCGACCGCCTCCAGCGTCATCCGCGAAGGGCGGTAGATGCGCCTGGCCGTGATGTGCTCGTAGTCGATGGTTGTGTAGCCTTCGACGAAGGTGCGTCCGCCTTCGCTTGCCGCGACATCCATGATGTGGCGACCTGCCGGAAGCTGCCCTCGAATTCTGTATGTGATCGTAAGCGGCGAACCGCCTGCGGGCAGCGTTACCCGTCGAACGGCGCTGTCCGTCAGCAGGCCGGAAGGCAGCTTTACCTCCAGTCGCACATCCCGCGCCGAGTCCGACGCGGACCGGAGCTGCACTCGAAGATCACGTTCGATCGGGACGCGCGCCGGCGCGTACTGTAACTGCTGGTCGAGGAGAACGGACACATCGGGCACTCCGGCCACCGGGCGTTTGATTTCCCCCAGGACCTGGTCGGCGTACCGATAGACGACCGGCGTTTCTACCCGGAGCGCGGCTTCGCCAACACGGACATCGAATCGGGCGATGGCGTCAACGGCGTACGAGCCCTCGTCGCGCCCGGTGATCGGGTAGTCGTACATCGCTCCGCGTCGCGGCTTTGCCAGCCATCGAGGCGCCGACACGACCTGAAAACGATAGCCTGGTGCTTGCCTGGTGTAGCTGCTGTCGGACGGCAGTGGAATCGTGACTCCGCCTCTGGTATAGACGCCCGTGCTGCCGAGAGTCCGGTACGCGTTGCCCAGGCTGATCGGCAAGCGGCCGCGATTGTGCACCACCTCGTTGTCCGGCACGGGCTGGCTCGTCCCCCAGAGCTCCCTCGGTACGTTTGCCTCCAACGTGACGCCGCTCGCGAGGACGAGCGCCGTATTCAGTCGCGACCGTGCCTGTGACACGGCGGCGCCGAGTTCGGTGGAGTCAATTGTCGTGCCGGATCGCAGACACGGCGGTGCTCCCACGTCCGGGCAGATCGCCGAGAGGTGGCGCTGGACGCGGGCAAGCACCGGGATCGATCGTTCCGGCGCGTACGGATCGTACGACTGGCGGGCCGCTGCGAACGCAGCCGGCAGGGAGTCGAGCGCGGCCAGAGCGCCGCCGCGCACTTCCCCGCGGAATCGCGCCCACGTCGTGTCGATACCATCGAACAGGGACCGTTCCGCTTTCGGGTCCTCGGGCGCCGCCACCCGCGTCGCCTCGCGCTGCAGATAGTCGTAGCGGACGCCTAACGGCTGCAGCGTGCCGAACGCCTGTGACCGGTGCTGCGACCGGCTGATCGCCGCGATCTCGGCATACGAACGGCCCAGCACCGGATCGAACTCCCCCACATTGAATCGCAGCGTACCGTTCTCGCGTCGGAAGCTAGCGCCGCGATAGAACTTCGCGACGGTCCACGCCCCATGGCCCGCCGTGGCCGCGCGCGGGAACCGCACCGTGTCCGCCGACCAGTCGTATGCCTCGCGCGCCACGATGCCAGCCGCCTGGTGTTGTCCGTGCCCGTCGCGCGTTGTGCCCGTGAACACGCTGATGATCACGTGCGGCTTGAACGCCCTCACCACGGTCATCACGTCCAGCAGCAGCGAGTCGTGCGGCCACTGGGTGAACGCCTCCAGCGCGTTCTTGCTGAACCCGTAGTCGTAGGCGCGCGTGAAGTACTGCCTGGCGCCGTCTATCCGGCGCGCCGCCAGCAACTCCTCGGTCCGGATGACGCCGAGCGCCTCGCCCAGCTCATTACCGATGGCATTCTGGCCGCCGTCGCCGCGCGTGAGCGAGAGGTACCCGGTCTCGACGTGCCTGCCGCGGGAGAGCCAGGCGATGATCTGCGTGTCCTCGTCGTCCGGATGCGCGCCGATGATCAGCACGCGCGTGGACACGCCGAGTCCCCGCAACGCTGCGCCTAACGCCGATGCGCCGCGATCCTGCGCGCTCATTCCGGCCGAGGGGATGAGCGCAAGAACCAGTGCTGCGGCCAGCATCCGCTTGCGGCTCGGCCGGCAACGCCGAGAGAAGGAGATGGCGGGTCGTTGCGGCTCTCCGCCATCCGCCATCCGCCATCTCACCGGACCGCTCCCAACCTCGGCGCCCGCATGCCGGCCACGTTAGGCGCTGCCCACGCCTCGCCGACAATCCGCGCCTGCTCGGTCTGGTGTGACGCGAAATACCCCTCCGCGGGACTGGCCCGCTCGGGACGGCCCACATACCGGATGATGAGGGCGTTGCCGGCCGACGCGCGGAGTCGCGGCGCCACGAAACTCCACGCGCCCATGTTTTTCGGCTCCTCCTGCGCCCACACGACCTCCACCACGTTCGGATAGGCGTCCACCGTGCGCGAGACTTCTTCGTGCGGCCACGGATACAGCTCCTCCACGCGCGCCACCGCCAGGTGGCCCGGCCGTCCCTCGGCCACCAGCTCGTAGTAGAGCTTCCCTGTCGTGAAGACCAGCCGGGTGACGTCATCGCGCCGCGCCACGCCGGGATCGTCGATGACGCGCCTGAAGGCGCCCAGCGTGAGATCCTGAACGTGCGATGCCGCCGCCGGCAGGCGCAGCATCGACTTGGGCTGCATGAGAATCATCGGACGCCTGACGGGATCCCTGGCCTGCCTCCGCAGCAGGTGGAAGTACTGCGCCGGGGAAGTGCAGTACGCCACGCGCATGTTCCCCTCCGCGCACAACTGGAGGAATCGTTCCAGCCGCGCGCTCGAGTGCTCAGGACCCTGGCCTTCGTACCCGTGCGGGAGCAACAGCACCACGGACGAATCCTGCCCCCACTTCGCGGTGTCGGCGGCGATGAACTGGTCGATCACGGGCTGTGCCATGTTGGCGAAGTCGCCGAACTGCGCCTCCCAGAGTACCAGGGCTTCGGGGTGGGCGGTGGAGAACCCGTACTCGAAGCCAAGCACGCCCATCTCGGTGAGCGGGCTGTTCCATACTTCGAAGCGCCCGGCCGCGTTAGGCAGGTGCTGGAGCGGCGTCCAGGACGTGCCGTTCTCGGTGTCGTACAGCACCGCGTGCCGGTGGGAGAACGTTCCTCGCTCGGTGTCCTGCCCGGTCAGGCGCACGTCGATGCCTTCCACCAGCAGCGACGCGAATGCCAGTGACTCCGCATGCCCCCAGTCGATGCCGCCGGCCTCGCCCATCGCCTCGCGCCGGCGCTCGAGCTGCTTCGCCAGGCGCGGGTGGACGTGCACCGTTTCCGGCCACGTCAGCAGCCGTTCATTGAGCGCGATCAGGAGTTCGGCACGGACCGACGTCGGCCCCGGAGGCACGACGGTAGGCTTCGTATCGTCCGCCTCCTGGACCGGTGCCGATCCACGATTGGCATGCGCGGCCTCGAGGCGCTCCATCACCATCTTCTCTTCGGCCGCCACTTCCTCTTCCGTGACGACGCCCTCGCGCACCAGACGGTCAGCCAGGACGCGGCGGGGCGTCGGGTGCGCCCGAATGGCCTGGTACAACACCGGCTGCGTAAAGGAGGGTTCGTCGCCCTCGTTATGTCCCCACCGGCGGTAGCCCACCAGGTCGATGAGGAAGTCCTTCGCGAACTGCTGACGGTAGGCGATGCCAAGCCGCACCGCGGTGATGCAGGCCTCGGGATCATCCGCGTTCACGTGGACAATCGGGACCTCGAAGCCCTTGGCGAGATCGGATGCGTAATGCGTGGAGCGGCCGTCGGCCGGGTTGGTCGTGAATCCAACCTGGTTGTTGCAGATGATGTGCAGCGTTCCACCGACGCCGTAACCGCGAAGCGCGGAGAGATTGAACGTCTCGGCGACCACGCCCTCGCCCGGGAACGCGGCGTCACCGTGCACGAGGATGGGGAGCACCGACGCGCCCCTGCCATCCGGGGCGCCAAAAGCGCGGCCATACGCACGCTGCTTGGCGCGAGCGAGGCCCTCCAGCACCGGGTTGACCACCTCGAGGTGGCTCGGGTTCGGTACCAGCGTGAGGCGAACACGCCGGCCGCTCTCGAACGCGCGCTCCGACTCGAACCCCAGGTGGTACTTCACGTCGCCCGTTTCGCTGTCGGCCAGGTCGGCGTGCTTCCCGTCGAATTCGTCGAAGATGGTGCCGAATGGCTTGCCGAGGATGTGGGCGAGCACATTGATGCGCCCGCGGTGCGCCATTCCCATGACCACCTCACGCGCGCCAAGCGTCGCCGCGTCGTGGATGGCGATATCGAGCATCGGAACCAGCGCATCGGTTCCTTCGATCGAAAAGCGCTTCACATTGACGTACTTCTGGTGAATGAAGCGCTCCAGCGCGTCCACTTCCGTCAGCCGGCGCAGGAGCGTCCGCTGCTCCTCGGGCGAGAGCTGGCGCCGCAACTCCTCCTGCTCGATCACACGGCGGAACCAGCGCCGCTCGGCCTCGTTCTCCAGGTAATCGAACTCGAAGGCGAGATTCGACTGGTAGAGATGCCGGAGCCGCGCGGCGACATCGGCGGCCGTGCCCATGTCGACGCCGAGCGCCGCCGCTGGGACCAGCGCCAGATCGGCCTCGGTGATGCCGTGAAACTCCGGGAGCAGTTCAGCGGCGCCCGACGGATCGGTGCCTAACGGATCGGTCCGAACGGCGTGGTGACCATAGATGCGGATGGCATCCATCAGGGCGGCCGCACCCGCCACGCGCCGGAGATACGAGGCCTCCGGCGGCACCGGCTCGGCCGCAGCTGACGGCGCCGCCGGGATTCCCGGTCCGCTCAGGGACTCGGCGAAGCGGAAAAACTGCCGCCACGACTCGTCCACCGAATCCGGGTCGCTCCGGAACCGCTCAAAGAGCTCAGCGACGTACCCGTCGTTGTAGACTCCCATGATGGGAAGACTGGTCATGGATTGAATTTACATGTCGGCCTTCGATCGGTAGCCAATCGGATTACGGCCCGTTGACGTCTCTGGTTGTCAGCGACGCCCTTCGCGCTGGAACCGTGCCTCCCAGGAACTGCACCCGGAGTCCGCCGTTTGTTGTCCGGAATCTCACTTCAAGCGGAACTCCAAGTACGCGCTCAAGTTGACCCGGCGCCAGCAGGCCGACCTGCCAACCGTCGAACCGCTGGCGAAGCCTGTCGCCAAAACGAGCCATGAGCCGGCGCGCTTCACCAGTGTCGCCCAGTCGGACACCATACGGAGGGTTCGACACCACCCACCCCGCCGGCGCATCCGGCTCGACACGAAGCGCATCGAGTTTCTCGAAGTGAACGAGGCTGGTTACCCCTGCGCGCGCGGCATTCTCAACCGCGGCACGAATAGCAGCCGCGCTCCGGTCCGATCCCCGTATGATCGGCAGGTGGTCGGGGGTCTCGCGCCGGAGCGCAGCCGAATGCACGCGCTGCCACTCGGACACATCATGTCCGGGCCAGTGCATGAATCGAAAGCCGCGACGCCGGCCTGGCGCGATCCCTGCCGCGATCAGCGAAGCTTCGATGGGGATGGTCCCGGATCCGCAGAACGGGTCGAGGAGCGGCGCCCCGCGATCCCATCCGCTCGCAAGAACGAGCGCCGCGGCGAGCGTTTCGCGCATCGGCGCGGCGGTGACACTGGTGCGATAACCGCGCTGGTGAAGGTGCGCGCCCGACGAGTCGGCACTGACCGTGCACTGATCATGGTCGACCCGGATGATGATCAGCTGGGCGTCTTCCGACCCGGGGTCCATCGCGCCTTCGTCATTCGCGGTCGTCCTCACGGGGACAGCACCCATTCGGTCCGCGAAATCACGCTCAATGCGCTCGGCCACCGCGCCGCTGTGGTAGAGCCGGGATTTCCGGCAGGTCACTCTGAGCGCCACTCGGTCGCCCCGCGCCAGAACCTTCTCCCATGGGATTCGACGTGCCCGCCGTTCCAGCTCGGCGAAGGTCAGGGCACGAAATCGAGCGAGGCGGATCAGCACCCGGCTCGCCGTCCTGAGATGGAGATTCGCCTCGAACAGCGTCCGGCGCGATGCGTTGAACTCGACGCCACCGTCAAGCACGTCGCGATACCCAATCCGCAGGTCGTCCAGTTCCGAGGCAACGATACCTTCGAGACCTGGCGTGGCCACGGCAAACGCGTCGTACGGCAGTGCCGAGTCACGAGTCACGAGTTACAAGTCACAAGTCACGAGTCACCGGTTTCCTCAATCGGAACCAGAACAACATCGCGAAGATGAGTGCGTAGAACAGCGGCTCCCGGATATCCCGCTTGACCGCCATGTAGTAGTGGATCAGGCCCAGTACGACCGCCGGAAACACCAGCCAGTGAAGCGCATTCCAGCGCCTGTTGCCGAGACGCCTGATCCACCCCTTGGTGGAGGTGATCGCGAGCGGCACGAGCAGCAGGAACGCGGCCATGCCTAACGTGATGTAGAGTCGCTTGGCCACGTCCTCCACGAGCAGGGCGCCGCTCAGTTCCACATCGAGCACGAAGTAGATCGAGAGGTGGAGGGACACGTAGAGGAACGCCAGCAGGCCGAAGATGCGGCGGTAGCGGATCAACCATCCCCATCCGGTCAGCTTGATGACCGGCGTGACGGCCAAAGTGAGCACGAGGAAGCGGATGTTCCACTCGCCCACGTAGTGCTCCATCTCCTTCACGGGATTCGCGCCGAGGTAGCGCGTGTTCCGGGTCAGGTCGGACCACAGCGCGAAGGCGATCCAGGCGGCGGGAAGGAGGCTGGCCGCGATGACGGGGTACTTCACCCACTGCGGTGCCTTGATACGTGGTGCGCGATAACGATGACGCGTTTCGGCTGATCCGACCCTACCTTCCCCGGCGGGGGGGCCCCCCCGTGACCCCTGTCCCGCCGCAGCCGGACTCGCGCCCATCAGTAGAACTTCCGAAGATCCATCCCCGAGTACAGGCTCGCGACCTGGTCACCGTAGCCGTTGAACATCAACGTCGCCTTGCTCCGGATGCCGCCGATGATGCGCTCCCGTTTCTGGGTCCACCGCGGGTGATCGACGGCCGGATTCACGTTCGCGTAGAACCCGTATTCGTGCGGTGTCGCCTTGTTCCAGGCTGTCTCAGGCTCCTTGTCGGTGAACCGGATCCTGACAATCGACTTGCACCCCTTGAACCCGTACTTCCACGGCACCACGTGCCGCAACGGAGCGCCATTCTGGTTAGGCAGGTCCACGCCGTACACCCCCGTCACGAATATCGCGAGCGGATTCATGGCCTCGTCCATCCGCAGTCCTTCCACATACGGCCAGTCCAGCACGGGATACCGTTGACCCGGCATCTGCTTCGGGTCCATGAGGGTCGTGAACTCGACGTACTTCGCCGACGGCAGCGGCTCCACGCGCTTGATCAAGTCAGCCATCGGAAACCCACGCCACGGAATCACCATCGACCACGCCTCGACGCAGCGGTGCCGGTAGATCCGGTCCTCCAGCTGGTGCGGCTTGATCAGGTCCTCGATCTGGTAGTCGGCCGGCTTCTTCACCATGCCGTCGACCTTGACCGTCCACGGCTTCACCTTGAAGTTCCGCGAGTTGGGAGCCGGATCGTCCTTCGCCGTGCCGAATTCGTAGAAGTTGTTGTACGTGCTGACGTCATCCCAGTCGGTGAGCTCGCGACGCAGCTCCTCGCCCATGGCGACCGGGCCAAGCTTCCCCGGCGCCTGCTGCGGGACCGGACGACGCAGTCGCTCCATCGCCGCGGCAACCTTCGGCACGGCCGCACTCGCCGCGACGACGCCGAGCAGGCCCGCCTCACGCAGAAATGCCCGGCGGTTCCGATACACGGACTCCTCGGTGATTTCTGACGAGGGGATGGGGTGTTCCGGCGTGACCCGAATCAGCATTGCGGCTCCTGGCAAAGAGGAACATCCCGGGAGGCAATTCGTGCCCCCGAGTCCGAAGATATCGCCGTTGTACAGGTTTTGGTTCCCGCGCCCGGGCAGGACTCAGCCGTTCACCCGGGCACGACCGGGATCAGCAGCCGGACGGACCCGCATGGTTGGTCCCCCATCTCCCGTCTCCCATCTCCCATCTCCCGGTAAGCGCGCTCCAGAGGATCGCGTCCCTGATCTCGCGGAACGTGGACTCGGCGATCGCGGGATCCCAGGGGGCGCCCGTCAGCGCACGAAGTCGCGGCGGGCTCACGTGGGGACGAAGGCGCGCAAACTCCGTCCAATTGCGAACGACGCCTCGCGCGCGTGACTCGGCGGCGTACTGCACGATGGCGAGCACCGTCGCCACATCGTCGGAACTCCCGGCAAACCCCTCAACGAGGCAGGCCCAGGAGCCGCCCGTCGACGCGCCGCCGAATCCCTGGTCGAACGTTGCCGGGTCCCATGGCTTGAAGCCGGACTTCCGGCTCAGGTTCAACCGGCCGAGTGGCGCTTCGAGCACGCGTCTCACCGCTTCGTGTACGGTGAGCCGACGCTCGGCACCGTACAGCTCTGAGAACCAGGACCGCGTCGCCGATGGAATCGATGTCAATCCATCCAGGGCGCGGAGCGTCGCACTTCCACCATCGCGCGCCGCCTCGGGGGTGATCGCTGATGCGTAGCCGGTCAGCACAGGGTCCTGCGCGGCGCTGAGATGACCATTCACGCGGCCTTCGCGAGCGAGCGAGGCGCTCACAAACCAGTCCACATTACGGGCCAGCACCTCCGTCGGCCGGGCCACGCCCATCATCGGCGCGCTCGCGCTGTCGTTACGCGTGGCACTCGCCATTTGCCGCAATGCGCCAGCGAGTTGATCCACCGATTGGCGCACGGCGTGATCGGTTCGATACCAGCCCGTGCCGCCGTACGCGCGACGGGCTGCTTGCCAGTCGAGGTCGTGGGCGAACTCATGCGCCATGACGCCGCTGTGACTGGTTGGCGGGAAGTAGATGGCGCGCCGGATGGGATCGTGCAGCGCCAGCGCCCGATCGCCGAGCGGACTCACGCCGAAGTGAACCCGCAATCCACGTGGATCGAATCCGGGAAGCACCCGCTTCATGTCGAGGATCGCCAGTTCCAGCGTGCGCTGGAAGAAGGGACGCCAGCCTGCGTGCGTCGTAGCGTCGTACGTCACCGCGACGCCGAATCGCACGCTGAGATCGCGAACGGTTGGCGCGTCATCGCCCTGAAGCCAGGCTTTCTCCTGCGCAAACGGCCGAAGCGCCACGCCGGCGGTCAGGATGGCCGCGTCCGCTTCCGGCACAGCACGCCTCGTTCGCGCCATGAGAAGCGCGTATTCAGCGGCGAGCGTCTCTTCGTTCGACGACCGTTCGACAAAGCGCAGCCGCGACATCCGATCCGCGCTTCCTTCGCTGTTTCGAAGCAGCCCGCTGTATCCGCGCACCGCCACGATGATCGGCGCCAGGGGTGGCTGGTCGCGCGTGGTAGCCATCGCGACCATTCGGCTGGGTACTGCGTCGCCGCGGAGCCGCTCGGCGTTCTGTCCATAGACATTGCGAGCCGTCTCTTCGAACGGCTGCGCTTCTGCAGCCACTCCTTCGATGCGCGTCACGAGTGCCGGAAGATTTTCGACGGCCTCGCGCTCATCTCGCGCCGTGAGGGGAACAATCACGGGACGCTCGACCTCGAACCGTCGCGATTCGTGCCAGACCCGGAGCAACGTGACCCGCCTGACCTTGTCGCGATCGGCGGCCGTGAACAGCGCCCGGGCGTCCCTCATGGACAGAATCCGGTCCCGGGCCTGCGCCGCCGCGGCGGTGGCGATCTCCGGAGCCCGTCGGGACACCGCGCCTGACGCCGAGGCCAGGCGATACGCGAGGCGAATGGACAATTCACCGATGCGCGGATCGGTGGAGGCCGAGACCACGCTGTCGATGATGGCCTGATGCCGCGCGCCCAGGCCCCGGTCGGCTCTGAAGTAGATCAAGTCCAGCGCGGCGGGCCGAGGTCTGTAGGCGTCACCCATCATCGTGCGCGCGAGCATTGCTTCGGCGAGTGCGTCGGCGCCGACGGGATGGACAGCAGGATCGCGCAGGACCTGGTCGATCAACCGGAAAGGACTGCCGAGCCCGAGACGGAGGCGCTCGAGGTAAAGCGCGGCGACCGCTTCGGAACGGGATATCGCGGCTGGTTGCCGGTTGGCCAGGCTCTTCTCGAGAGAATCGGCGAACGCGAGACCAACGCCCGCATGGCGAAGCAGCTCGCGTTCGCGAGACGCCGTCGCAAGTCGGGTCAACCAGGTTCCGGTGCCCGCGATCACCGAAATCGCGAGCACGGTCCCCAGAATCACATGTCGTCGCAGACCACCAAATCGCATATCAGCTACCCGACCGGGCCGTTGTGCAATCTGTCCGCATTGCACGGCCCCCGCCGGTCCCCCCGCATTCCGACACCTGAACCGGCAATTTCGTCACCGGCGGCCCTGTGCCCCCGGACGCTGCTGGCTCCGCTTAGGTTCCTCGCGTGCTCAACGAATGTTCCCTCTGCCTGTGAAGTCCGGCCGATTGAGATGTCTCAACCGGGCCGGCTGCCTGCTCGTCACCCTCTCATTGGTCAGCGGCGCCCAGGAGCCGGGGGCGAATCTCGGGCTCCCCGCGGTCGGCGCGGTAGGGTTTCACGGAGGACTCGCAAGGTTGGAGCGATCGAGCAAGGGAGAGGAGGCCGGCCTCCTGCTCGACCTGGGCTGGATGCGCGGTCGCTCGGTGAGGCTGCAGGGCGAAGTCGCGTTCCTGAGGGCGACGTTGACGGAGACACTGGAACTCGAGGACTCGACCTTCCACGGCGACTATTTCGACCTGACTGCCGGAGTGAGCGCAATCTGGCTTGCCACCGATGCTCAGGTAACTCCCTATGCTCTGGTTGGCGTCGCCGTGCACGTCCTCTCCAGTACCTTCGGCAACTCGGTGCTCGACCAGCGCTACAACGCCAATCGCTTCGGCAGTCATGTGGGCGCCGGTATTCGATTGCGGCTCGGGTCGTCGCGTCAGGCGCTCTTTGCCGAAGCGAGGCGGGTGATCGCTGACCATGTGAACCGGACCGAGGTTCGATTAGGGGGACTGGTCCTGATGGGAGATCTCCACCGGCGAACGACACGTATTCGTTAGGTCAACCATGGCGCCGCGGGCACGCAGTCGAACCTCGAGGGCTCCGGCGAAGGAGGTGTCGAATCCGCGGTCGCGCGATACGGCGGCCGACGTGGCGTATGCCCTGAAGTGGCTCGAGCGTCGCGGGACGAAGAAGAACCGGGATGGCATGGCGCGCTACGGCATCGTGGCGAAGAAGGTTTTCGGCGTGTCGATGGGCACGATGCAGTCGCTGGCGAAGGAACTCGGTCGCAACCATGCCCTCTCCCAGGCGCTGTGGAAGACCGGGTGGTACGAGGCGCGGATGCTGGCCTCGATGGTGGGCGAGCCCGAACGGGTTACGCCAGCGCAGATGGAGCGCTGGGCGAAGGGTTTCGAGAACTGGGCGGTCTGCGACACGGCCACGTTCGTGCTGTGGGACCGGACCCCTCATGCCTGGTCGAAAGTCCGCGAATGGTCAGAGCGGGACGAGGAATTCGTGAAACGAGCCGCCTTTGCCATGCTGGCCAGCCTGACCGTTCATGACAAGCAGGTGCCGGACGAGCAGTTTTTCGAGGGTCTCGTACTCATAGAGCGCGAGGCGACCGACGGCCGGAATTTCGTGAAGAAAGCGGTGAACTGGGCGCTGCGCTCGATCGGAAAGCGAAGTCCCGCGCTCAACGAGGCGGCGGTGGCAGTGGCCCGCCGCCTGGCCGATTCGCAGGATCCAGCGTCACGTTGGATTGGCAAGGGTGCGCTACGGGAAATCACCAGCCCGGCCATCACACGCCGACTCGCAGCCCGGGAGGGCAAGCGTCGGCGCCGATGAAAGCGCCTCGATGCTCCGTACAGCGATAGGCGCGCCGCAGTCGGCGGCGCCAACCGAGGCTACTGAGGACGCAGGGCCTGTTCGATGACTGCCTGGAACGCATCCGAGCCACCCCACTCGAGCATCGCGCGATCGATTCGCGCACCGGCCTCGATGAGCAGACGCGCGACGGCCGCATGGCTCGCTCTGGCACTGCCGCAGTTGACCGAGCCGTGGCCGCACCAGCTGAGCGGCGTCCCCCGATACGTCGGATCGCGTGCCTCGACGAGCGCGCGTCCGGCAGGGTAGCGCAGGATCGCGGCGACGCAGTCGACCGACCCTTCCCACGCCGCGCAGTGCAATGCGGTGCCTGCCGTCGGACCCGAAACGCTGGGGACTGAAGGGTCAAAGCCCAGCTCGAGAAGCAATTCCACGGCGGGTGCGTTGGCCGCCCACGCTTCATCGGTCAGCGCGCGCTGTTCGACCGGACCGAGACGCTCGACGATCCGCGGATCGTCGCGGACGATGGCTCGCGCGTCATCGCCCCGTCCGAAGTGGCATGCCAGCAGCAGTCGTTCGACCGGCGTCGCGAACTTCTCCATCGCCAGCAATGTCTCGTGCTGCCCGTGCTTCGCCGCGACCTGCAGCGGCGAGAGGTTCGGGCCTAACGTCCACTGGTAGATGTGAAAGCTGGAGGGCGGGTGCTCGCCATACTCGCCTTGTCCCGTGCGCCGGCTGAGCAGGGACGGATCCGCCTCAAGCATTTCCCGGGCGCGATCAGTGAGCCCCAGCGCAGCCGCGAGAAAGATGTCGCCTGACGCTCCGCGCTCGACGAGATACCGCGCAATGTCGACGCGCGACTCAGGCGAATCGGCGTCGCCCAGCATCCACTGCGCAGGCGTGGATCGATGATCAATGTCCCGGGCGTCGGGGTCAGCGCCGGCTCGCAGCAGCATGTCGACCACCTCGGGCGATCGCGCGAAGTGAAGCGGCGTCTGCCCGTCGCCACCACGCTCGTGCACCCGGGATGGATCCGAGGCGAGAATCCTTCTTAACAGATCGGGGTGATCGAGTCGCGCGGCGGCGCAGGCATCGGGCACGGCACCCGCGGCCAGCAGACGATCGGCGACTGGGCCCTGTGCCGCATGCAACGGATGGAAACCACCGGCCCACCAGCTGCTGCGTCGGTTGGGGTCGGCGCCGAATTCGAGGAGCGTGTCGACCAGCGCCACGTCCGCATCGCCGGCAACGGCCACGAGCGCCGGCGAATCGAATCCGAACAGCGGATCGTTGATCGCGGCCCGGGCGTCCTCGCTGTCCGCGAGCACCCGTCGCAGCTCCGAAGCGTTGCGGTCATCCACTGCGCGCTTGAAGCGATCGATGGGGGTCTGGTGACCAGCCGACGTTGAGCCCATGGCTCAGTATGCGGTGCGCTCCGCTGACCGGCCAGCACGGGCGGTGGATCAGCGGCGTGCTGTCCCGGCTGCACCTCGTCCACTGGCTGGCGTTGCCAGTCCGGCAATCGCCTCGCGGACGCGACCAAGCAGCTCCAGCACCCTCTTCATGCGCGTCTCGCACACCACGGTCGACTTCTCTCCAGGCGCTCCGCAGTCCGTGGCGGCGAGCAGGACCTGCGCTTTCTCCGTGGCAAGGACCGCCTCATCCAGCTTCGCAACCTTGACGTTGTTGGCAGCCACGGCGCTGGTGGTGGCCAGGAACATCCCTAACGCGGCCCCCAGCACGATGCGCCGAAGTTGCCGTTGGATGATCTTCGTCAGAAACCCACGCATGACGTCCTCCCTGGCCCGCACCCTGATGCTGCAATAGTAAAGAAAGCCGCGTTACGGGAACGGGCTATGCGTCACAGGATTTGTGACAAGCTCAGGAATAGCCACGACAACGCGGGTTCGTCATGGCTGGGTGCGCTACTCGTCAGGCAGATCAGCGTCGTGGACGACCGGGAGCCGGCCCGGGTGGTTCGACTGCTTCACCCGGCCGGTAGCGTTCGACTGCGTGCGAGTCGATGTCCTGCTGCGTAAACGCCACGCGCTTCAAGTCACCACGCGCGAACCGCTCTGCCTGATCCGCATGCCAGCGTGATGTTGAATCGGAGCTCTGGCCGTAGGCGAGCACCGAATAGGCTCGCGGCACGTTGGTGAACTCCACGGCCAGCACCCACCCATCGCCGCCGCTCGCGGCCAGCTTGCCATCGGGGTCGCGCGCGAAGTTGAGCACACGGAAGCAGCCTAACGCGCCGCCGCAGCCGCCCACCGGGACATCGACGGTGCCGCGACGCACGCGATGCACCTCCCCCCACGTGATATCCCACCGCCCGTGCCTCCGCGCAGTTTCGGCCACCGCCCAGGCGAACGCTTCCGCCGCCCTGGCGTGATCGCTCAGGCCTACCGGCGTACGCGTCGGGTCGCTGGCCTGCCACCGGCGCGCGTATCGCGAAGAGTCCGGCAGTCCCTGTCCATACCGCTGCCACCAGACCTCGAACAGCGCTCCGCCCCGGCTGGATGGCTCCGAGGTGTTGGCCCACTTCTGCAGCATCTCCAGCGCGGCGGCGGTGTCGCCCACCGGCTGCGTCGCCTTCACGGCCGCCACGAGGTCCGGCTTCACGCGGTCAGCCAGCAGCATCCGGTAGCTGTGCTTGAGGCGCACCACGTCCTCGAGCGAGAGCTTCCTGGTTCCGCTCACCAGTTGCAGGGCGTGCTGACTCCTCAGCGAGAGCGACGGCGCCTCGTGATTCGGATACGGATTGATGGTATCGAGCGGAGCGCGCAGGTTGGTCCAGTGCGGCGAGCTGTTCTCGTTATGCACGTACCCGCCGCGCGGATTGAGCACCTGCGGCAGCGAATCGAACGGCACATACCGCGTCCAGACCTGCCGGGTTTCCCGCGCCGGAACGGCCGTGGTGTCCCCGCCGGACGGATGAGGCAACGAGGGCAGTGCCGCGTTCCAGATGTAAAAGATGTTCCCGGCGCGATCGGCATAGGTGAAATTCGACGTCATGCGCGAGCGCATCCGCATGGCGTCCTTCCACTCGGCCAGCGACCTGGCGCGCATCATCCGCAGGAACTGTTCGCCCGCCCGGAAGTCCCCCTCTCCGGCGGTCTTCACCACGTAGATCCTGCCGCTCGCGCGGTGCACCACCGGGCCGAGCGGAGTGGTCCACTGCTCGCGCGTCTCCGTGGCCATCTGGTCACCATTCCGGTACGTCACACTGGCCAGCTCGCGGCGCAGCGGCAGCGACGTCCCGTCGAAGTAGAAGTGATCCGGGGTGACCGTATCAGCATCCAGGGCGTACAACTCGTCCAGATCCTGCGCGTTGTTCGTCGTCGCGAAGCCCAGGTTTCGGTTGAAGCCCCCGATGACCAGGAACGGGCCGCCGATGCGAAAGTCGCCGTAGAAGTCGACGACTCCCGGCACGGTGAGGTGCGCCTCGTAGTAGCCGGCGTTCCAGGCCAGGTGCGGATTGCGTAGCAGGATCGCACGGCCGGATTTCGTTCGACTCGGCGCGAATGCCCAGGCGTTCGAACCGACGTTTTCGGGCTGCTGTCCGTCTACATCGTCGGATCCGCGTCGCGAGCTGTCACGAGCCGTCGGATCCAGCAGCCGCCGGTAGGCGCGAAGGGCGCCCCCCGAGGTGCCGCCGATATCGAGAGCGGCCACATCGTACGCACTGAAGCGCGGCATGCCCGGTGGGAACTCAGTCGGACGCAGCTCGATGAACCGGTTGAGCCCCTCGGCGAATCCCTCGTAGACGTCGCGGGTCGACTCGTCGAGCAGGTGATACGTCTCCACCGCGCGCTGCCGGTCACGCCAGGCGGCGAAATCCGATTCGATGCTGTCGCGACCGAAGACGCGCCCCATGCCGCCGCTCGCGCGCAGGATGTTTATCGCGGTGCGAGGGCCGTAGTCCTCCGACATCACCCAGGCGAGGCCGTAGGCACCGGCGCGCAGCGTACTGGCGCGGATGTGCGGCACGCCGTGCTCCGTCCGGATGATCTCTACCTCACGCCAGAGCTCGGAGTCTTGCGTCGAGCGCGCCAACGCGGTCGACGCGATGAGCGCGGCTCCGGCGCCGGCGATCAGGAGGCGGAAGGTCGAGGTCACGACAACGCTCACGAATCGGTGGACTCGGTCAGCGACGGATGCCGAGCCGGAATCTGGCGCCGGGGAGCCCCGGCGCCAGCGTTCCAACGTGGGCCCTTACTGCGGGAGAGGCAGCACCAGGAAGCCCTGCGAGGGACCGATCGGAGTCACCGTCGTACCCACCATCTTCCCGATGGACGCCGTGTACGCGCCGTTAGGCACGCGCTGTCCACCGCCTCCACGGCCACCGCCAATCCCGCGCCCCGGAGCAACCGTGCACGAGGCCAGCGCCGGCGGTCCTGAGGCGGCCGTGCTGTCGGGCGCTCCTGCTCCGCGTCCACCTGTGCCGCCCGCCGCGCCTGGACTCGCGCCTCCCCGTCCCGTTGGCGGAGCATCGGGTACCAAGCCCCAGGCAACTCGGCGAAGCCCCAGAGTCTTGTCCAGTTCACAGCGCCGCACCTGCGTTCCCGCCTGATTCTCGATCGTCAGCACGAGCTTCGTGTCCGCGGGCAACGTCTGCCTGACGTTGTAGGTGAACACGGCGCCGAACGGCGGATTGGCCACCTGCCAGTTTCCCGAGAGGGTCCCGATCCCGGCGCTTCCCGCCGGACCCAGCCCGGTCGTGTTGAACGAATACGCGTGCCGGAGCGGGAACAGCCGCGCCTCCTCGGCCAGCGACGCCGGCGTGACTTCGCGCAGCGCGCTGTAATCATCGAGAACATAGAAGCCGCGCCCGAACGTCGCGATCGCCAGGTCCGTCTCGCGCTTCTGCACCTGCATGTCGCGCACCTGGATCGACGGCAGGCCTCCCTTCAACGCCGCCCAGTTCGCACCCCCGTCCACGCTCACGAACACGCCGAACTCGGTGCCCGCGAAGAGCAGGTTGCCATTCACGTGGTCCTGCACCACGGACCACACGTCGTGCTTCGCCGGAAGGTTCCCCGTGATGTTGGTCCAGGTGCGTCCGCGGTCAGTGCTCCTCACCAGATATGGCTTGTAGTCGCCTAGTTGCCAGTTGTTGAGCGCAACGAAGACCGTGTTGGCGTCGCGGGGCGAGGCGAAGACATCCGCGACGTACGTGTATTTCGGCACCCCGGGGAAATCTTCGAGACGGCGCCAGGTCTTGCCACCATCCTCCGTGACCTGGACCAGACCGTCGTCGGTCCCGATCCAGATCAGGCCTTCGAGCACCGGTGATTCGTCGATCGTGACAACGTTGCTCAGGGCGGTGGTCGAGCCATTCAGCGCCACCGAACCCGCGGGCCAGACTTTCCCCATGATCGGCAACGTATCGCGGTTCAGGTTGCGCGAGAGATCGGGACTCGCCCGCACCCAGTTGTCGCCGCGGTTGTCGCTGCGATAGAGAAACTGGCTGCCGAAGTAGAGGCGGGTCGACAGGTGCGGGCTCACCATCAGCGGCGCATCCCAGTTCCATCGATCGGCGGGTCCGGTGCTACCGGCGCGACCGGCGCCGCCGGCACGACCTTGGGCTCCGCCGCGCCCCGCTGCCGTCGAGTCGGCGGCACCGCCTCGGCCGCCGCGTCCCGCAGGGCCACCGCTCTCGTCCTGGGCGGCTACCACCTGTTGCGGATTCGGTCGAATGCCCTGGCCCCTGCCCGCGCGCACGTCATAACGCGACAGGCCGCCGTTCTGGGACTCGGCGTAGATGATGTTCTGGTCCTCGGGATCGCCGCGCGACTGGAACCCGTCTCCGCCGGCCACGATGAACCAGTCGCTGTTGCGGATCCCCCAGGGATTCGACGAGCGCGCCGGGCCGCACATCGAGAAGTTGTCCTGCGTCCCGCCGCAGACGCGGTAGAACGGCTTCGCATTGTCCGCCGCGACGCGGTAGTACTGCGTGACGGGCAGGTTGGCGAAGAACCGCCAGGTCGCGCCATTGTCGTAGGTCTCGTACAGTCCGCCGTCGTTGCCTAACAACAAGTGATTGCGATCGGCGGGGTCGAACTCGAGCGCATGGTGATCGACGTGCACCGGGTTGAACGTCTGCGTCGGCTGCCCCTGATCCCATCCGGGGCTGCTCCACGTCGCACCCCAGTCGGTCGACCGTGAAATGTTCGTCGCCACCGAGTACATCGTGCCGGGACGCCAGGGATCGATCGTGATCTCCGAGTAGTACTGGCCGGTGCCGCTGGAGAACCAGCTCTCGTTCGCCGCGAGCGTGACCGAGGCGCCGGCGCAGTTGGCATTCAGGCTGTCGGCGAGAGCGCCTCCGCGACCCCCACGTCCTCCTTGTGGCGCGCCGCCCGGCGGCCCGCCGCCCGCGCCGCCCCCGCGTGCGGCAGGGTTCACGGTCTTCCCATAGCGAGTCCAGCTCGATCCACCGTCCGTGGATTTGTAGAAGCCCTGGCCGCCCTGTGCTTCCACCAGCGCATACACTTCGGTCGGACTCCTTCGTCCATCGATGGCGAGCGCGATCCGCCCGATGTCGCACTTCGGCAGTCCGCTCGACCGCTTCATCCAGGTGCGACCGCCATTGGTCGACTTGTGAATCCCGGCCTCGCGTCCGCCGCCGATCGCCTGGCCGACGTGGCGGCGCCGCTGGTACGACGAGGCGTAGATCACGTCCGGATTCTTCGGATCCAGCACGAGATCGGTGACTCCCGTGTTCTCGCTGATGGTGAGGGCGGCCGTCCACGTGTTGCCGCCGTCTGTCGTCTTGTACATCCCGCGCTCGCCTCCGGCTGAAAACAGCGGTCCCTGCGCGGCGACATACACCACGTTCGAGTTGCGCGGGTCGATGACGATCTTGCCGATGTGCTCGGATGTCTCGAGCCCGACGCGCTTCCATGACTTGCCGGCATCGGTGGACTTGTAGACGCCGTCACCGAAGTGGGCGCTCCGCTGGCTGTGGTTCTCGCCGGTGCCTAACCAGATGATGCTGGAGTTCCGCGGATCCACCACCACGCAGCACAGCGTGAACGACGGACCCTCGTCGAAGATCGGCTCGAAGGACAGGCCGCGGTTCACCGTTTTCCAGAGCCCACCGAAGGCCGTGGCGACGTACCACACGTTCGGGTCCTTCGGATCGATCTCGACGTCTGCTATTCGCCCGGTGACAAAGCCCGGTCCGATGGACCGGAAGGCGATCCCCTTGAGCTTCTCGCTGTCCAGGCTCGCGTTCTGCGCGGCCAGGAGCGACGGGACGAGGACTGCCGCGAGGAGCGACTGCCCGAGGACCGACAGAAATCTGCGCATCGAAGGACCGTCCGGTGTGAGTCGGAGAATGCCGTGGTGGCTGGAAGCTACCAGCGGCATTACGCCGGTCCAGACGCTCTCGCTGCGTCTCAACAAGGCCTTCTGGCACGTTGGCTGAGCGCGGCGGTGATCGCGCGATCGTCGGCTGGTGTAACGCTCCGGCGGGCAACGACTTCGCTTGTCGCTTCGTGTTGCCTCAGCGTAATGCAGCTTCATCTTTCGCAGCGCGCGAGCGAAGCAGGTGGGGGTTGCCTCGCCGTGGCGATAGCTGTTCCTTCGCGGGAGAATGGGAAATGCCTCCAGGGACGCCAGACGCGAAGAGCGTAAGCAGCGCTCCGAGCTGGAACGTCAGGATCGCCAGAGACAAAAACGTTCGGAGGGGACGCGCAAGCGTCTCCTGCTGGTCATTGGCGTGCTGACCGTGCTCGCCGTGGCAATCCTCGCGGCGACGCGACGCCAGGGAGACTCCGGGCGCGTGTGGTCAGCCGAGCACGGTCACTGGCACGACAAGTAGTCGATCGGCTCAAGAGAGAGCGGCAGGAACTCCTGCTTTGCGCTTCGCGCCTGGCGCTAGTTAGGCGCTCTCACCCCCGGCCCACCGTAGTTCCGCTCCTGCCCGATCGTCGGCCCATGCGGGTTCAGTACCGTGTTGATCCGCGCGATCACCTG
>Ga0209640_10000031_pt1 | contig 74145 bp, 59 predicted proteins | sample RifCSP10_1_FD_184018 | JGI IMG/M metagenome (GOLD analysis project Ga0209640, IMG submission 184018) | Soil microbial communities from Rifle, Colorado - Rifle CSP2_sed 10_1 (SPAdes) (version 2) | ecosystem: Environmental > Terrestrial > Deep subsurface > Rock core/Sediment | place: Rifle...
TATGGCTGTTAATTAGGCTTCTGCCGTATCTCAATCGGACCAAGCAATTCCATCCGACCAAGCGATGCAATCCGACCAAGCGATCCCGTCCGACCAGGCGATCCCGTCCGACCAGGCGATCCCGTCCGACCAGGCGATCCCGTCCGACCAGGCGATCCCGTCTGACCAAGCAATTCCGTCTGACCAGGCAATTCCGTCTGACCAGGCGATTCCGTCTGACCAGGCAATTCCGTCTGACCAGGCGATTCCGTCTGACCAGGCGATGCCGTCTGACCAGGCGATGCCGTCTGACCAGGCGATGCCGTCCGACCAGGCGATCCCGTCCGACCAGGCGATCCCGTCCGACCAGGCAATTCCATCAGTACCGGCTTTACACGTCGCCTGGGTGCATAAGCTCACGTGGCTCGCCTGCGTGACTTCACCAGCGATGACCACTTCAGAGCTCTGCTCGGAGACGACGGCAAGCCCTGCGCGGATGTTCAAGCTGCCTGTGCCGGCGTGAATCGGCGAGGCATTCGGCACCGCGGTGGCCGTTTGCTGAAGAAGGTGGCGAATCGCTTCAGGGTGCACCGGTGATGACGCCTCGAGCACAAGCGCCACAGCGCCCGACACGGCCGCCGCGCTCATGCTCGTTCCCGACAGTTGCAGCCGCTTGCCCGCCGTCGTGTCGATCACGAGCTCCGGATGTTCGCGCGCGAGCGTTGATCCCGGCGCCAGCAGCCCCACGATCTTGTTGCCGGGCGCGACGAGGTCCGGCTTGATCAGCCCGTCGAACCACGTTGGCCCCCTCGAGCTGTACGTCGCGATCACGTCGTCGGACCGCTGCGCGGTGCCTTTCGTGTTGAGCGCGCCAACGGTGATGGCAAACGGCGAGATGCCGGGCGTGGTGACACGGCCGAAGAGCTCGTTGCCGTCGACGTCTTTTCCGTGGTTGCCCCCGGAGGCAACGACGACGATCCCCGCGCGGTAGGCGCGCTCCACCGCCTGGCAGAGCGGGTCGTCGGCGCAGCGCTGCAGCACCGGCCCGCCGAGCGACATGTTGATCACCTTGATGCGGTAGCGATCGCGGTTTTCAATCGCCCAATCGACCGCGTCGGCCACATCCGCCGCATAGCCGTCGCCGTTCGCGTCGAGCACCTTCAGGTTGATGATGTGTGCGCCCGGCGCAATACCGCTCGTGTCGTCCTTCGCATTGGCGCCCGCGGCCGCGATGATGCCCGCCACGTGGGTGCCGTGGCCGTTCTCGTCACGCGCGCGCCCGTGCACGGCGGTTCCGGCGCCGCCGCAGCTGGCCCGGCCGACCGCCTGTCCGGAACGATTCGACGTCGCCGTGAAGTCCACGCTCACGACGACGCGGCCCCGCAGCTCCGGGACGTCGGCGACGCCCGAGTCGATCACGGCCACGCCGATGCCGCTGCCGGTGACGCCGTCTGCACCCGGCGCCCAGCCGTCCGACCACACCTGGTCGGCGCCGATGGCGGCGGCGGTCACTGCCATTTGCGGACGCAGCGGATAATTGCCGGTGAGCGAATCGAGCCCTGTATCATCTGCCAGGGCGCTCAGTGCGCCGGCCGGCACCTCCACAACGGCCCCCGTCTTGAGCCGCTTGCGGACGGACAGTCCGTGTCGTGCTGCCAGCGCGTCGACTTGCGCCTGCGTGCCCGGGACGATGACGCAGGTATCCTGGGTGGCGCCGGCGTCGAGCCGCTGGAGCAGGTCGCGGGAGAGGCGCGCACGCCTCCCTTGCGCCGACGCATCGGCCGGCAACAGCAGAAGCAACACCGCAGGGCACAGCAGCACCGCACTTGTGACGCGTTGTCTCATCGATACGACGGTGCGCTGCGGAATTGCCAAGGAACTTCTCCTTAAGAAAAAAAGGCAGTCAGCGTGCTGCGCGAACCGCAAACGTGGTTGCCAGTGCCGACGTAGGGAACGGCTGCGGCCGGAATCCCATCGAGAAGAGCGACTCCACGAGCACACGCCGGGAGCCGCCAATTGTGCGAATCGTCTGTAGACGGCCGTCGCGAATCCTGTAATAAACGGTGCGTCGTGAAACCTTCAGGAGTTGCGCGGCCTGATCGATAGAGACGCTTCGTCCGAGACGCATAGCGGAGATTGGTTCTTGAAAGTCGATTGGCACCTTGTGAGCCTCCAGGCCTATGTAGTGGCAGGGTGGGTGCCAGCGCCCCTGAGCTTGGCCTGGCGTGCTGTAAGTTGATGATCAGGAAAGGCTTACCAGCCAAGGCGCATGAGCTGCCTTGGTTGGAAGCTGTGGGGAGAGGTCAGGGGCTTGGCCGATACAACGAAGAAGCCCGCCGGTACAGTACTGGGCGTTGCACGCCGATATGTTGAAATCTGCACGGTTTCGCAGCGGCGGCCAATAAGTTGACCGGAGTAGCAACAAACTGCGCGTAAAAACTTCCTTCGCAGTCGCCATTCTTGGTGTGGTGATCCTCGTCGCCGCGCTGGTCTTGCTGCGGCGGAGCGGACCGCCGGCGCCGGACTCGCCGCCCGTGGCGGCGGCGCCGAGCCGCGGCGGTCAGATCGTCGCCTCCATTCGGGCCGAGCCCCGGTCGTTCAACCGCCTGGTGGCGCGCGATCAGACAACGGAGCTGATCACCATCCTCACCCAGGGACCGCTGGTGCGCGTCAACCGGGCCACCTTCGAACTAGAACCCTGGCTGGCGGAAACATGGGAATCGAGCGCCGACGGCCGTCTGCACACGCTGCACCTGCGCTCCGGAGTCACGTGGTCCGACGGGATGCCGTTCACGTCGGCCGACGTCCTGTTCTCGCTCCAGGCGGTGTTCCATCCCAAGGTGGAGAGCGTGCTTGCCAGCATCCTGCTGGCGGGCGGACAGCCAATCCGCGCCACCGCGCCCGACGCCCGGACCGTTGTCGTCACGTTTCCCGCAGCGTCGGGTCCTGGACTGCGCCTGCTCGACCAGCTTCCGATTCTGCCAAAGCACAAGCTGGACGGGTCGCTTGCCGCCGGGACGTTTGCCTCCGCCTGGAACAGCACGACGCCGCCAGCCGACATCGTCGGCACCGGCCCGTTTGTCGTGCGCGAGTACCAGCCGGGACAGCGCCTCGTGCTCGATCGCAACGCTCGCTACTGGCGCCGCGCGGCCGACGGCGGCCCGCTTCCGTACCTCGACCGCATCGTCCTCGAGATCGTGCCGGAACAAAATGCCGAGCTGCTGCGGCTGCAGTCGGGATCGACGGATCTCACGTCAAGCGAGCTGCGGCCGGAGGATTACGTATCGGTGCGGCGGGCCGAGGAGCAGGGACAGCTGCGGCTTGTCGAGCTGGGGATCGGTCCCGATGCGGATGCGTTCTGGTTCTGCCTGAAGCCCGACGTCAAGCGCAAGGATCCACGCTTTGCGTTCGTGCAGCGGCCGGAATTCCGCCGCGCCATTTCGCACGCGGTCAATCGGGACGCGTTCGTCCAGACCGTGTTTCTTGGCGCCGCCGTGCCCGTATGGGGTCCCATCACGCCGGGCAACACGCAGTGGTTCTCGCCCGACGTGCCCCGCTACCCGCACGACGATGTGCGTGCCCGTGCGCTGCTCAACGGCATTGGCCTCGAGGATCGCAACGGGAACGGCGTGGTGGAGGACGCGCGCGGCACCGAAGCGCGCTTCACGGTGATCACCCAGCGGGGCATCGGCTGGTACGAACGGGGCATCGCGGTGCTCCGCGACGAGCTGGCCGGCGTAGGCATCGCACTCGACGCCGCGCCGCTCGAGTTCGGCGCCATGATTCAGCGCATGCTTGCGTGCGATTACGACGCCATGTATTACCGGCCCATCACTACGGCGCTCGATCCCGCTGGCAACCTCGACTTCTGGCTCAGCTCGGGTTCCGCGCATTTCTGGAACCTGGAGCAGCGCGCCGCGGCCACCGACTGGGAACGCGGCATCGACACGCTCATGCTCGAGCAGGCCGCGTCTGTCGATGTCGATCGGCGGCACCAGCAGTTCAATGTCGTGCAGCGCATCTTTGGTGAGAATCTGCCGGTGCTCCATTTTGCAGCGCCGCGGTTGTATTACGGCCACAGCGTGCGGTTGCGCGGTGTCGTGCCGTCGGTACAACGGCCTCCCGTACTATGGAATGCCGACAGCCTGAGCGTGGCGCCCGTTGATTAGCGTGCTCGCGCAGCGGCTGATATTCGCGCTGCTGCTGGTGTTCGTCGTGTCCTCCGCGGCGCTTCTGCTCGCGCGGCTGGCGCCCGGCGACGTCACGGCGCAGCTTGGACCGTTTGCCAGCGCCAGCGAAATTTCCGGCATACGCGCGCGGTTCGATCTCGATCGCAGCCCGGCGGGTCAATGGCTCGTATGGCTCACACGCGTCGTCCGCTTTGATTTCGGCGATTCGTTCCTCTACAACCGGCCGGTGCGCGGCCTCGTGGTGCGTGCGGCTGCCAACACCGCCGTGCTCGCAGTCGCGGCTCTCGCCCTTGCCACCCTGCTCGGCATTCCCCTTGGCGTCGTGTCGGGCAGCAGGCACAGCGCGGGCGCGGCGCTCATTCGGGCCGTGTCGCTCGTCTGCCTCTCTGTGCCGCCACTGCTCACGTCGTTGCTGCTGGTTTTCATCGCAGCGAGCACTCGCTGGTTTCCGACGGGCGGCATGACGTCCGTGGACGCCATCGGGCTGCGCAGCTTCGCGTGGCTCGCAGACGTCGCAGCGCACTTGCCGCTGCCCGCGCTGGCGCTCGCGCTGCCCGTTGCCGCCACGTTCGAGCGGCTTCAGGCGCAATCGATGACCGAGGCGCTCCACCAGCCGTTCACGGTTGCAGCCATGGCGCGCGGCCTCTCGCCGCGCGATGTCATCGTGCGCCACGCGTGGCCGGTGTCGCTGCGGCCAATCTGCGGCGTCTACGGCCTGGCCATCGGCGCGCTCCTGTCCGGCTCGTTTGTGGTGGAGTTCGTCACGGCGTGGCCGGGGCTTGGCCGACTGATGTACGAGGCGCTGCGCGCGCGCGACATCTATCTCGTTGCCGGATGCGCCGCCATGGGCGGCCTGTTTCTCGCCGTCGGCAGCGTGATTGGCGATCTGCTGCTTGCCGCCGCGGATCCGCGCGTCCGTGAAGGGCAGGCAACATGAAACGAGCCGGCCAGTGGATGCTCGTCGTGGTGGCGCTCGTGGCGCTCGCAGCGCCGTGGCTCGCGCCCAATCCGCCCGACCGCCGATTCCCGGGCTCGCTCTATGCGCCCCCCAGCACCGTTCGTCTGTTTGACGGAGGACCACGCGCGCCGTTCATCTACCCGCAGCGTCTCGTCAGCCCTCTCGAGCGGCGATTCGAAGAGGATACGTCGCGTCCGGTCTCGCTGCGGTGGTTTACAGACAGTCGCCTCGTCACCGTACCCGAGGCGGGTGGCGGTCCGCTGCTGCTGCTCGGCGCGGACAGCCTCGGCCGTGACACGTTCTCACGCCTCGTTTACAGTGCTCGGACGTCGCTGGCGCTCGCGCTCGTATCCACCCTGGCTGCGCTGTTTGTTGGAGCGCTGGTCGGCGGCGCGGCTGGTTACGCCGGCGGCGGCATCGATCACGTGCTCTCGCGATTCACGGACTTCGTCCTCGTGCTGCCCGCCATCTATGTCGCGCTGGCGCTGCGTGCCGCGATGCCGCTGGTGCTCCCGGCTGCGACGGTGTTCCTTGTCCTGACCGCCATCTTCGCGCTCCTCGGATGGCCGGTCGTGGCGCGCGGCGTGCGGGCCATTGTGGCTTCTGAACGCGAGCGGGAGTATGTCGTGGCAGGCCGTGCGCTCGGCGCCACCCCGTGGCGCCTCCTCGGGCGGCACCTGTTGCCCGCGACCGCGGGTTATCTCGCAGCACAGGCCACGCTGCTGCTGCCAGCCTTCATAATGGCCGAAGCGACGCTGTCGTACGTCGGCCTCGGCTTTCCCGACACGGTGCCCACCTGGGGAACGATGCTGCAGGACGCAGCCAACGTATCGCTGCTCGTCGACGCACCGTGGATGCTCGCGCCGGCGGCCGCAATTTTCATCGTGGTCCTTGCGGTCAATCTCGTGGTTCAGGGCACGGGGCGCACGCCTGTACAATTGGAACCATGAAACCGTTCACCGGCATCTTCACCCCGATTGCAACGCCGTTCCGCAGCGACGACACCCTCGACGAGGGGGGGCTTCGCTCGAACGTGACGCGATGGATGACCACGCCCCTCAGCGGCCTCGTCGTGCTGGGCTCGAACGGCGAAGCGCCTCAGCTCGATGACGACGAGGCGGATCGGGTGATCGAGATCGTTCGTGGTGAGATGCCGCGGAACCGGCCGATGATTGTGGGAACGGGCCGCGAGTCGACCCGTGCAACCATCGCCGCGACCAGACGCGCGGCATCGGCGGGTGCGGACGCCGCGCTGGTGCGGACGCCGGCCTTCTTCAAGGCGCAGATGACCGCCGACATCTTCGTGCGCCATTACCTTGAAGTGGCGGACGCGTCTCCCGTCCCGGTACTGCTGTACAACGTCACGATGTACACCGGCGTGAACTTGCCGCCGGATGCTGTGGCAAGGCTGGGGACGCACGCAAATATCGTCGGTATGAAAGAGTCGGGAAGCGACCTCGCGCAGATTGCGGAGTACATCGCGCGCACGCCCGACGACTTCACCGTGCTGGCCGGGTCGGCGGCGACGGTCTTTGCGGCGCTGTGTGTCGGATGTGATGGCGCGATTCTCGCGCTCGCGCAACTCGCGCCCGAGGCGTGCGTCCAGCTGCAGACGCTGGTGCGCGAAGGACGCGTGGAAGAGGCGCGTGCTTTGCAAAGCCGCTTGATACCGCTCGTGCGGGCGATCGGCGGACAGCACGGCGTTCCGGCGCTCAAGGCCGCGCTCAACCTCATGGGATACGTCGGCGGCGTTCCGCGACCGCCGCTTCGTCCCGTGTCGCAGCAGGTCATCGACAACCTCCGGTCGCAACTCGAAGCGTTGGGGCTTCTCCAACACGTGGGCGCGTAGGCCTGGTGCCGCGGGGCGAAAGAAGGGCACACCCGGCGGAACGGCACCCGAATTGGATGGGACCAAGCATGAATCTCCGCATGTCCATCCTGTTGGTGCTGATGGCATGGGTCGCTGCCTGCGCCACTAATCCAGTGACCGGCCGCCGCGAGCTCTCGTTCATGAGCGAGGCGCAGGAAATTTCCATCGCCAACGAGTCGGAGTCCCAAATTAAGGAAGAGATGGGGGTCTACAACGACCCCGAGCTGCAGCGCTACGTCAGCGAAATCGGCTGGCGCATGGCGAAAATCTCGGAGCGATCGCACCTGCCGTGGCGCTTTACCGTGGTCGACGTTCCGGCCGTGAACGCGTTTGCCGTCCCGGGCGGCGCCATCTACGTCACGCGCGGGATCATGCCGTTTCTGGATAACGAGGCAGAGCTGGCCGGGGTGATTGGCCATGAGATCGGCCATGTCACCGCGCGCCACTCGGCGCAGCAGTACACACGACAAATTCTCGGACAGGGGGGTCTCATCGGGCTCGGGATCTTCGTGCCTGCGGCGCGGCCGTTTGGCGACCTGTCGGCACAAGCGCTCGGCGTGTTGTTTCTGAGATATGGCCGCGACGACGAGCTACAGGCCGATCAGCTGGGCGCGGGATACGAGGCGAAGCTCGGATGGGACCCCGCCGGTGTCCCGGCGTTTCTGTCGACGCTCGGTCGGCTCGATGAGGCCGCTGGCGATCGACGCGGCGTGCCGAACTGGCTGTCCACCCACCCCGATCCGCTCTCGCGCGTCAATGACATTCAACCAACCGTTCAGCAGTTGAAGGCGGCCGGCGGGTCGTTCTCGACCAATCGCGAGGCGTTCGTGCAGCGCATCGACGGCATCGTCTACGGCGACAACCCGGAGCAGGGCATCGCGCGCGGCAGCGCGTTTCTGCATCCCGTGCTGCGCTTCAGGATCGATTTTCCCGAGCGCTGGGAGATTGCCAACAGTCCGCAGCAGGTGGTGGCCAAGGCGCCGGGCGCCGACGTGTTCATGATCCTGCAGCTCGTCGAGCAGCCGCGTGGCCGTGACATCCAGGAGATCGCGCAGAACAGCATGAACAGCGCCGGCTTCCGGTCGGTGCGGGGTGAGCGCACGACGATCAACGGACTCGATGCGTTTGTCGGTCTGTACCAGGGGCAGATACAGGATATGGGACAAGTGACCGCACGCGCCGCGCACATCGCGTACAACGGCAAGGTCTACGTGGTTGCCGGCCTGGTGCAGGCGGATGCGTTCCAGCACGCGGACGGCGCCTTCCTGGCGAGCATTCGTTCGTTCCGTTCGATGTCGGCCGCCGAGGCGGAGAACATCCGTCCCAATCGCGTCGACTTGTACGTCGTCCGCGCGGGCGACTCCTGGCAGTCGATCGCCGAGCGTTCTGGTGGCGTCATCAGCGCGGCAACGCTCGCCGTGATGAACAAGTCCACTCCCGGCTCGACGCCGCAGCCGGGCAGCCGCATCAAGATCGTCGTCAGTGGCTAAACGTCGCATTCCGCTTCTCCGGATTTTTGTCGTGCTCGCCGCTGTCGCTTTCGCGGTGCTCGCGTACGTCTATTTGACGCTTCCCGACGTACGGGCTCTCGCCACCGTGAATCCTTCGACCACCGCCTTCATGGAGCTGCGTGCCGCTGAAGCCGCTCGCGAAGGGCGGAGGGTCCGCCACGTTCAGCGATGGGTGCCGTACCGGCGAATTTCACAGCCGCTGAAGCGTGCGGTGCTGGTGGCGGAGGACGCAGCATTCTGGGATCACGAGGGGATCGACATGGAGCAGATCCGCGAATCGATGCGCGTCAACTGGGAGCAGGGCCGCGCGACTCGCGGAGCGAGCACCATCACGCAGCAACTGGCGAAGAATCTGTACCTTTCGCCGACGCGGGACCCGCTGCGCAAGCTGCGCGAGCTCATCATTGCGCGGCGCCTCGAGGCGGCGCTGCCGAAGGCGCGGATTTTCGAGATTTATCTCAACGTCATCGAGTGGGGCGACGGCATCTGGGGCGCCGACGCCGCGGCACGCACATACTTTGGCGTTCCGGCGTCGGAGGTCAACGCAGAACAGGCAGCTCTGCTGGCGGGCGCAATCATCAACCCGCGTGCGCTGAACCCAGCCCGGCCCACCGCCCGGCTGTACCGTCGTCAGCGGCTCATCCTGAGCCGCATGGGAGAAGTGACACCTCCGACACCTGCGCCGGTCGTCGTGCCGGTTCCCGCGACGTCAGCAGATGCGGTGCTGGCGCCGCCGCCGGAAACCGTCGCCACGCCGTCCTCGGGAGAAGCAGAGGAAGCGGAGGAGGGCGTCCCTGTCGACGAGCCGCTTCTGCCACCGGGTACTGTTCCGGAACCGAAACCCTTTCCGACGCCCGTGCCGTTGCACGAAACTGCAGAGCCCGCAACGACGCAGTAACGGCGCCGCCTCGTCAGCAAGAAAGCTCGTACTGCTCAGTGGACCCGCGCCAACGTGGGGCCGATAACGCTATATAATCGACACGGCTCGTTCTCAACGTCACAACTGCAATGCGCTGAAGGCCCGTGCTGAAGGCCTCACTCTCTTTGAGGTGAGGATTTCTCGCGCCGTGGGCACGTACGCGGGCGGATCGGGATGATCAACTACACGGAGCGTCTCTTCGTGCTGATGAAAGACATCGTGGCTCGTGTGCCCACGCTTTCATTCATCGACATGAATCGTGTGCTGGTATTTGCACGCGCAGGCCGCACCACTGCCGAAGGCGCCTACGCGACATGTCACTGCATCTGCCTGCCGCCCAGCGAGCCCGGCTACTATTACTGGCGCGATCGCGACACCGGACGACTCACGCGCCGCTCCGAGTGGTTTGTCACCAAGTCTCCGCAGGTTCACCTCGGCGTGGAGTCGATAGATTACATGGTGTCGTTTGCGTTGCCGCGTTTCTGCGATCAGATGCTCGCGCGTAGTCGCAAGCAGGTGCACTACAAGGGGCAGCCGAACTGGGTGGCGAAGCTCGATACCATCGTACACGAGCTGTATCACATCGATCCTGAACGCCCCGGCATCAGGCGGATGGAGCGCGCCGATGGGACGTACTCCGCGAATTGTCACGGCGATCGCTTTTTTGCGAACGTCGTCGAGATGGTCAAGCAGTACCTCGATTCGAAGCCGGATCCAGAGGTCACCGACTTCTTGCGGTACAACTTCGACGAGCTGACGACAAGACACAGTGGCATTGTCGGCACGACATTCCGAGCCTTTCCGTCGTACCCGCAGCGCTATACGGAGGTGTTGGAGCCGCAACCCGCAGCGCCCCCGGACGTGCGATGCCGCGTGGAGCCCCTCAAGCTCCCACACGTCATCACTGCCTACACCGAAGAGGACCTCATCACGCGGCAGTTCCTGAGGGATACGACGCGCCGTGCGATTGCCGGCGCTGGCGTCCCCGCCGCTTCCTGACACCTTGAGCCGTCAGCGCGACGATCGCACGGATCCAGGAAAGAGCGTTTCGGCCGCGGAGGCGCTGACGTCGATCACCCGGCGGGCGCCGACGAAGCGGCGAATCCAGTAGTTGGCGGTGTACGGCTCCACGCGGACCACGCCGCTCGAGCTCGGTGCGTGGACGAAGCGTCCCTCGCCTATCACCATTCCCACGTGTGACGCGCCGCGGCTCACCGTCTCGAAGAAGATCAGATCGCCCGGCTGTATATCTTCCATATCGATCTTGCGTCCAACGCGGTACTGATCGCTGACCTCGCGCGGGAGCGGCGTACCGTGCCGGGCGAATACCCACTGCATCAGGCCGCTGCAATCGAATCCCGAGGGATTGCTGCCGCCGTGCCGGTAAGGCACTCCCAGAAAATCCAACGCCGTCTGAATGACGTCGGTGAGCACGCCCGGCCCCGCAGGAATTGCCGGTGCAGCTGGCGCTTCGTCCGGTGAGCGGCCCGATGCCTCCTTGCGGTCGGTCGGCGTGTCGCCGGCGCCCGGTGGAATGGCCGCGCCTGGAAACGGGCGCGGGACGGAGCCGCGCGAGGCGCACGCACCGGTCGCGAGGACGAGAAGGACGGGCACCACGAGCGTTCGCACGCCTCTACTATCGGTGTAACTCGCTGAGATGTCTAGCCTTCCGGGTCAGCCGTTCTGGACAGCTGAGGCAGCGGCCGGTTATCATTAGACGCGGAGTCGATGGAGCAGGCACTCCTTCTCAACGCGTCGTACGAGCCTCTCAAAGTCGTTCACTGGCAAAAGGCGGTGACGCTCTGGTGCCAGGGGAAGGTGGAGGTGATCGCGGTCCACGACCGCGAAGTACGTGCCGTATCGTTCAGCTTCAAACTGCCCTCGGTCATCCGCCTCCTCCGCTTCGTCAAGATCAGACGCCGATTCGATTACGTGCCGTTCTCCCGCGCGAACATCTACGCGCGCGACAACTACACGTGCCAGTACTGCGACCAGGCCATGTCCACCGGGGAGCTGACATTCGATCATGTGGTGCCGGTCGCCCACGGCGGCCGCAAGGACTGGGAGAACATCGTCACCTGCTGCATCTCGTGCAACCGCAGGAAGGGTGGTCGCACGCCCCACGAGGCCGGAATGACGTTGCAGCGCACGCCTCGGCGGCCCCATTCGGCCCCGGCCATCCGCATCACGATCGGGCTCCGTGACGCTCCTGAGAGCTGGCGCGATTACCTCTACTGGAACGTCGAGCTCGACGAGACCTGACGAGGCCAAGAGCCCAGAGTCAAGAGCCAAAAGCCAGAGCCAAATGGAAGGTCAAAGGTTAGGATCTTCCGGTGCCGACCATCACGTCCGTCCATCCGCTTCGTGCGGTTGAGGGCGGCCGGATTACGATCCTCGGTTCCGACTTCCCCGTCGACGACCTCGCGACCGTGCTGATTGGCGACGTGGAAGCACGGGTCGCCTTCGCCTCGTCGCGCCGCCTCGTTGTCACGATCCCAGGAGAGCTGGAAGGGGGCCGCGTGCCGATGAAAATTCCTGGCGCGCTGCTCGAGACGGCCTATGTCTCCATCGGCGCTCGATGGGCGACCGGGCTGCATCAGGTCGACAACCCCGTATTCGACGAGCACGGAAATCTGTTTGTCACCTACAGCGGGCCGCGCGGACAGGAGGCGCCCGTATCGGTGTTTCGCGTTACACGCGACGGCACGCGCGAACCGTTTTCGTCGGGGATCGTCAACGCCACCTCGCTCGCATTTGGTCCGGGCGGGCGTCTCTACGTGTCGAGTCGCTTTGAGGGCTCGGTGTATCGGGTCAAAGACGACGGTTCGCACGAGCAGGTGGCGAGCGATCTGGGCGTGGCGTGCGGGATTGCGTTTGACGCCGAGGGTTCGATGTACGTGGGAGATCGCTCTGGGACGGTGTTTCGCGTGCGCGATGGGCGCGCGGCGCCGTTCGCGACGATTCCCGCCAGCGTCGCCGCGTTTCACCTGGCCATGAGCAGCACACAGGAACTGTTCGTCACCGCGCCGACGCTCAATGCATACGACTATGTCTACCGCGTCGATCGGCAGGGCGAGGTTCACACGCTCCCCTGTCCGCTCGGAAGGCCGCAGGGGCTGGCCTTTGCTCCGGATGGCGCGCTCCACGTCGTCGATGCGCTGGCAGGCGGCAGCGGCGTGTACCGGTTTCGCGATCTCGAGGCCACGCCTGAACTTGTTCTGTCAGGAACGGGGCTGGTCGGCGTCGCATTCGGACCGCGCGGTGAGATGGTTGTCTCGTCGAATGAGACCGCCTACCGCTTCGATTAACCACGAAGCGGACGAAGATCGCGGAGGACACCCATGATTCGTCGTGTGCTCGTGATCTTCGTGTCGTTCGTGGTTTAGACTCGCCAGCCGTGTCGCATCTCTTCGCGCGAAAGCCAATCTCGGAATTACAGCCGCCCGGCGACGAGGCGCGATCGCTGAGGCGTGTACTAGGCGCGGGCGATCTGGTGATGCTCGCCATCGGCGCCGTCATCGGCGCCGGCATCTTCGGCGCAATAGGCACGGCGGCCGCGGGCCAGACCGGTCCCGGCGGGGAAGTCATTCGATACGGCGCTGGCCCCGCGCTGGTCTTTTCGTTTCTGCTGCTCGGAGGCGCGTGCGCGCTGGCGGCGCTCTGTTATGCGGAGTTGGCCGCCATGATTCCCCAGGCCGGAAGCGCGTATGCCTACGCATATGCCACGCTTGGCGAGATCGTCGCGTGGATCATCGGATGGGATCTCATCCTCGAGTATGCGGTTGGCAACGTAGCCGTGGCGATTTCGTGGGGCGACTACTTCACGACGTTGATGCGCGGTGTCGGCGTCGATTTACCCGCGTGGCTCACCACGGGATACCGCACGGCGTTTTTGAGCTCCAACCCCGACGTCCGGATGCTGCTCGAGACGGCGCCACGCATTGCGGGCATACCGCTGCTTCTAAACGTACCAGCCTTCGCGATTGTGATGCTCGTCACCTGGCTGCTGCTGCGCGGCGCCCGCGAGAGCTCGACTGCCAATAACGTGATGGTGGTCGTCAAGCTGCTGGCGCTGGGCCTCTTTGTCGCCGTCGGGTTGATGAACATCGACCCGGCGCACTACACACCATTTGCGCCGAACGGATTCGCCGGCGTCCACCAGGGCGCGGCGATCGTGTTCTTTGCATACATAGGCTTCGATGCCGTTTCCACGGCCGCCGAGGAGACCCGCAATCCGCAGCGCAACGTGCCGATCGGCATTCTTGGCGGTCTGGGCATCTGCACCGTCATTTATGTGCTCGTGGGCGCCGTTCTGACGGGGATGGTGTCGTACGACCAGCTGGCGGTTGCCGACCCGCTGGCGCGCGCGCTCGAACTGGCGGGATACGCCGGTGTGGGCTGGCTGGTCGCGCTCGGCGCGGTCGTGTCCATGTCGGCCGTGCTGCTGGTGTTTCAGTACGGTCAGCCGCGCATCTTTTTTGCGATGGCGCGCGACGGGCTGCTGCCGGCCTGGGCGGCGAGGGTCGATCGTCGAACCCGCGTCCCTTACGTGACGACGTTGCTCACCGGGATAGTTGTGGCGGTGGCGTCTCTCCTGGGCGATGCGGCCGAGACCTACGATTTGACGAACATCGGGACGCTGTTTGCCTTCGCGCTGGTGTGCGCGGGCGTGCTCGTGCTGCGGGTGACGGAGCCGCAACGACCGCGGCCGTTCCGGGCGCCGTTCGTCTGGATTGTCGCGCCGCTTGGCATCGCCGCGTGTCTCTTCGTGATGATTGGTCTGCCCCGCCAGGCATGGGACCGATTTGCCGTGTGGCTCGTCCTGGGCGTCGTTGTGTACGCGTTTTACGGATATCGCCATTCCCGTCTACGGTAGAATGGAGGTTTCGAGCAACCACGGAATTCCCGGCAGTTGGTATGGCGCACGATTGGATTGCAGTACGCGGCGCCCGCGTTCACAACCTCAAGAACATCGACGTTGATCTCCCGCGTGATCGGCTGGTCGTGATCACCGGTCTGTCCGGCTCTGGAAAGTCGTCGCTGGCGTTCGACACCATCTACGCAGAGGGACAGCGGCGCTATGTCGAGTCGCTCTCCGCCTACGCGCGGCAGTTCCTCGAGCAGATGGAGAAGCCCGACGTCGATCTGATCGAGGGCCTGTCGCCTGCGATTTCGATCGAGCAAAAGACCACCGGATCCAACCCTCGCTCTACCGTCGGCACCGTTACCGAAATCTACGACTACCTCCGCCTGCTGTTTGCGAACATCGGCGTCCCGCACTGTTACAACTGCGGGCGCGAGATTGCCTCGCAGTCACTGGAGCGCATCCTCGATCTCGTCATGCTGTATCCGCAGGACGCGCGCATCAACGTGCTGGCGCCAGTCGTCCGCGGGCGCAAGGGGGAGTTCAGGAAGGAGCTGCAGGCGCTGCGGCAGCGTGGCTTCACGAAAGCGCGAATCGACGGCCAATTCCGCTCCCTCGAAGAGGACATCAAACTCGACCGCCGGCGCAACCACACCATCGACGTCGTCGTCGATCGCCTGATCGTCAAGTCGGGCATCGAGCGTCGTCTCGGCAACTCTCTCGAGCTCGCGCTGAACCTCGCGGAAGATATCGTCATCGTCAACACGTACGACGGCGGCGACCAGCTCTTCTCGCGTCGTCTCGCGTGCGTCACTTGCGGCATCTCGATGCCGGAGATGACGCCGCGGGCCTTTTCGTTCAATTCGCCTCACGGCGCCTGCCCCGACTGTCAGGGCCTCGGAGCCACGTACGACTTCGACCCGCGGCTGATTGTGCCCGACGAATCGAAGTCGCTGCTCGACGGGGCCATCGCACCGTGGGTGCGCGGCGATCGCAAGCTGGTGCGCGAGGCGATTCTGACGCTTGCGCGCATCTTCGGCATCGATCCTGACCTTCCATTCGCGAAGCTCCCGAAAAAGCATCGTGATGTGCTGTTCTTCGGTCCCGGCGGCAGCGCGTCGCGCACTGCGCGTCCGAGCGCGAAGGCAGCGACTCCCCATGACCTCAGCGTCGACCACGACACGGAGCTTAACGGGGATCTGGAAACGCCCGACAGCGGCAGCCGGAGGCCTTTAGGCCTCCGGGAACACGCGGGCCTCCGGGGACGAGGGGGGCTCCGGGGACGGGCACGAGACACGGAACTGGAGCCGTTCGGCAAGGATTTCGAGGGCATCATTCCAAACCTGCGGCGTCGGTACGACGAGGCATCGTGGGTGGCACAGGAAGACCTCGAGCCGTACCGGACCCTGCGCGAGTGCCCGTCCTGTCACGGCTGCAGGTTGAAGCCGCAGAGCCTTGCCGTACGCGTGAAGGGTCGCGGCATCGCGGAGTTCGTCAGCCTGCCCGTCAGCGATGCGCTCGACGTGTTCGAGCATTTTGAGCTGACGGATCGAGAGGAATTGATTGCCGGACGCGTTCTGCGCGAGATCCGCGACCGTCTTCGGTTCCTCCACGACGTGGGCGTCGGGTACCTGACCCTGAGCCGGAGCGCCGCGACGCTGTCTGGAGGGGAAGGGCAACGAATCAGGCTCGCGACCCAAATCGGTGCCAACCTTTCTGGCGTGCTCTACGTGCTGGACGAGCCCTCCATCGGCTTGCATCAACGAGATAACCGCAAGCTGCTCGCGACATTGGCGCGTCTTCGCGATCTCGGGAACACGGTCATCATCGTCGAGCACGACGAGGAAACGATTCGCACGGCGGACTACGTGGTCGATCTCGGGCCAGGCGCGGGTGAGCACGGCGGACACGTCATCTTCCAGGGTGCCGCGGAGGAGTTGCTCAGCGACGGCCACGGATCGCTCACGGGCGCCTATCTCAGGGGTGAGCGTTCGATTCCAACCCCGGGGGCACGCAGGCCCACGCTGAAAGGCGAGATCGTCATTCGCGGCGCCCGCGCGAACAATCTCCAGAACATCGACGTGACCATTCCGCTGGGGACGCTCACGTCGGTGACCGGCGTCAGCGGTTCGGGCAAGTCCACGCTCGTCAACGACATTCTCTATCGCTCGCTGGCACAGACCATTTACAAGGCGTCCACCGACCCTGGGTCTCACGACCGCATCGACGGGACTGAGCTGATCGACAAAGTGATCGAGATCGACCAGTCACCGATTGGCCGCACACCACGTTCGAACCCTGCCACATACACCGGCATGTTCACGTTCATCCGCGAACTGTTTGCGATGATGCCGGAAGCAAAATCGCGAGGGTTCAAGCCTGGACGGTTTTCGTTCAACGTCAAAGGCGGGCGATGCGAGACGTGTCAGGGAGACGGGGTCATCGCCATCGAGATGCACTTTCTGCCGGACGTCTACGTGACGTGCGAGCAGTGCAAGGGCCGCCGGTACAATCGCGAGACGCTCGAGGTGCAGTACCGTGGCAAATCGATTGCGGAAGTGCTCGACCTGACCGTCGATCAGGCGCTGCCGCTGCTCGAGAACATTCCGCCGATAGCCAACAAGCTGCGCACGCTGCAGGACGTGGGCCTCGGCTATATCGAGCTTGGGCAGTCGGCCACGACGTTGAGCGGCGGCGAGGCGCAGCGGGTGAAGCTGGCGCGCGAGCTGTCGCGACGCAGTACCGGGCGCACGCTCTACATACTCGACGAACCGACTACGGGGCTGCACTTCGAGGACACCCGCAAGCTGCTGGACGTGTTGAACAAGCTGGTCGACCAGGGGAATACCGTGGTCGTCATCGAGCACAACCTCGATGTCATTCGCTCGGCAGATCACCTGATCGATCTCGGCCCGGAAGGGGGCGGAGCAGGTGGACGCGTCGTGGCCACCGGCACGCCCGAGGAAGTGGCAGCCAACCCCGACTCGGTGACAGGCGTCTTCCTTCGTACGCTGCTGGGGCGCTCATAGAGTGTGGTAAAGTCGCCACACCATCCGTAACGAATGTTGTTGCGAAGATGCAACATGCGGCGGCACGAAATTGGAGAGTTTTGTGCCGACATGCCGTAACAGCTTCACGAGCAATCAGTTAGAGAACCTCAGGAAAATGGCAGAGCTCGGCACTCTGATTGCTTTCCTGAAAAAGCCCCTCTACTAACGGCCAGGGAGCTGATGCACGCACAACGGACGCTTCGCCGATCGATCACCTGCGCAGGGATCGGCCTTCATTCAGGCAACAAGGTCACCCTTTCTCTCAAGCCTGCTTCCGCTGATTCAGGTATTCGGTTCCGCCGGTCCGATCTCGGCGGCCTCGAGGTTCCTGCGACGGTCAGGCACGTCGGGGGCATCAATCACGCCACCGGCCTCAGCCGCGACACGGTCCGCGTCGATACAGTCGAACATCTGCTCGCCGCGTTTGTCAGCCTCGGCGTGGACAATGCGATCGTGGAGCTGAATTCTCCGGAAGTGCCAATCATGGACGGCAGCGCCGCACCGTTTATCTACCTGATTCAGGAAGCGGGCCTGAAACAGCTGCCGGTGCCGCGACGTTACTTGAAGGTGGTCCGGCCGATTTCGATGTCCCGTGGCGACAAACGTATCGCGTTGTACCCGTCGGACCATTTCAAGATTACATACAGCATCGCGTTCGATCACCCATTGCTCCGGCATCAGTCACGGACGATCCGATTGACCGAGGAATCGTTCGTCGACGAGATTGCGCCGGCCCGCACGTTCGGTTTTCTCGAAGAGGTCGAAATGATGCGCCAGCAGGGACTGGCGCTCGGCGGCTCGCTCGAGAATGCCGTCGTGATCGGCGATACCGGCGTGCTCAACAATGCGTTGAGGTTCGACGACGAGTTCGTCCGGCACAAGATTCTGGACGTCATCGGCGATATGGCGCTCGTCGGTCATCCGATCATCGGCCATCTCGTAGCCCACCGCGGAGGGCACGCGCTCCATACGGAATTCGCGGCGCGGGTGCTGGAAGAGGTCGAAGCCTGGACGCTGGTCGAGGCGCCGGTGCAGCCACCGATGGCAAGACCGGCGGTCGTGCCGGTCAAGACCGTCGCGCCAGCAGTGAACTGACGCCGGCCCGAGGGGTCGCGCTTCGCGAGGCTTGGAAGCAGAGGCGGGTCCTCAGGCCCGCCTTTCTTATTTGCCGTTAGTCCCGAAACTCTTGATCGCCGACGGCGCGTCGGCGTGGATCTCCAGCACATCCTGGGCGCCTGTCATCGACAGCATGGTCTCGACGCGCTTCTGCACGCCGGCGAGCTTCAGCGCGCCGCCCGCAGCCGCCGCTTGACGATACAGATCCATAAGGCACCCAATCGTCGCGCTGTCGACGTACGTGACGCTGGAGAGATCCAGCAACAGCCGATGCTCGCCCGAGCCGATGAGGGAGGAGATGGTGTTGGCGAACTCTGAAAGAAGGGGGTACAGCAGACGCGTCTCATTGACGCGAACGATAGAGACGCCCTGCGAGCGATCGGTGGTCAGATTCATGCTCGCGGTGCGGGCACTGCAGGCGTGACGCGCACGTGTGCGCGGTGAGCCATCAATGCGCGCATGATAACATGCGAACGTTCGTGTACCAATCGTTCACGCACACCGATAGCGGTCTCGTGTGCGACGGCGTGAGCATCGAATCGATCGTTGAACGCGTCGACACGCCTGTCTATGTCTACAGCGCACGTGCGATTCGCGATGCCTATCGCGCCATCGACGGTGCGTTTGCGGCGCATCCACACCGCATTCATTACGCGCTGAAAGCCAATTCGACGCTCGCCATCGTTCGTCTGCTCCGATCGCTTGGCAGCGGGGTGGACGCGAACTCCGGCGGCGAGATCGACGTGGCGCTCCGCACCGGATTCGAGCCGGGCGACATCGTCTTCACCGGCGTCGGCAAGACACGCAGCGAAATCGAGCGCGCCATCGCCATCGGCGTCGGCGCGATCAACGCGGAGTCGGCCGGTGAGCTCGATCGCATCGCCACGCTGGCAACCGGACAGGGACGCGAGGCGCGAGTCGCGTTGCGCGTCAACCCCGACATCGATGCGGAGAGCCACCCGAACATCTCGACCGGTCTGAAAATCAGCAAGTTCGGCGTGCCGCTGCAGGAGGCTCGCTCGATCTATCGCGAGCGCCGCGGCCGGCCCGGCCTCCGGTTCGTCGGGGTGCACGTCCACATCGGATCGCAGATCACCGGTGTCGATCCGCTTCGGAGGGCCGCGAACGTGCTGGCCACCCTCGCCCTCGAGCTTCGTGACGACGGCATTGCGCTGGAGCACCTGGACGTCGGCGGCGGTCTCGGGATCGCCTACGAGGGGCGGCCGATTATCGGCCCCGTGGACTATGCCGCGGCGGTCATCCCGGAGATTCGCCGAACCGGCTTACCGGTGCTCCTCGAGCCGGGCCGCGCCGTGGTCGGACATGCCGGCGCGCTCGTGGCCCGCGTCGTCGACACCAAGAGCTACCCCGATGGCCGACGGTTTGCCGTGCTCGATGCAGGGATGGCCGAGCTCATTCGGCCGGCGCTCTACGGCTCCTATCATCAGATCGTGCCGGTCCGCCCGCGCCAGGCGCCCGGAGCCGCCTGGGACATCGTTGGCCCAATCTGCGAGAGCAGCGACGTCTTCGCGCGCGATCGTACGCTGCCACCTCTCGAGGTCGGCGATCTGATGGCGATTCTCGACACGGGTGCGTACGGCTCCGTGATGGCCTCGAACTACAACCGGCACTTTCTTCCGGCCGAAGTGCTCGTCGACGATGCACGGTGGACGCTGATTCGCCGGCGCCAGACGATCGACGAGGTGCTCGCCCTCGAGCTGTGAAAGGGCTTCTGATCGCCTTCGAGGGGCTCGACCAGAGCGGCAAGCAGACGCAGGGCGAGCTGCTGCGCGATCGATTCGTCGGTCAAGGTCGAAACGTGCACCTGGTGTCGTTTCCCGACTATGAAACGCCGATCGGCAGCGAGATTCGCAGGGCTCTTCGAGGCGAACGTCACTATGGTGCCGACGTCATGCAGCTCCTGTACATCGCGAACCGCTACGAGCGGAAGGACGAGATCGTCAGGGCCCGAAACGAGGGAACGATTCTCGTTTGCGATCGCTATCTTGCGTCGAGCGTCGCATACGGCGAGGCGCAAGGCCTCGACCCCGCGTGGCTCGTGAGCATTCAAGAGCATCTTCCGCAGCCAGATGTGACGATCCTGCTGGACATTCCGCCGGAAGTATCTGCCAGGCGCAAGCAGAGCGACCGCGACCGCTACGAGCGCGACCTGGCGCTGCTCGCCCGCGTACGCGAGAGCTACCTGCGGCAGGCCGCGGAGGGCCGATGGGTGCGGCTCGACGCCGATCGCGATCGCGCCGTCGTCGCGGCGGACGCCTATGCAGCAATCGCGCGGCGCATCGATTGACGAGCCTGCGAACCGCAATCGCACGCGCACGAATGGGGCGGTCCGTCGATTCGTGAATTACGCTCGTGTCACCGGTGGGGCGGCTCGGGCCACAGTCAGCCCCCTCACTTCACGCGCTCCAGCGCTCAGCAGCACGGCCGCGCAGGCATCGAGCGTCGCGCCGGTTGTTCGCACGTCGTCCACCAGCACGACGATCCGATCGACCAACCACTGTTTCTGAACGTTCGGGGACAAGAACGGCGACAGCGTGAACGCACGACCGGCTACGTTTCGTCGGCGCGCGGCGGCAGGGAGTCCTGTTTGAGGCCGGGTCGCGCGCGTGCGCCACAGCGCGTGCACCACGGGGACGCCGATGTGCGCAGCGAGTTCTCCCGCCTGGTTGAATCCGCGGCGCAGCCGACGCCAGAGATGCAGCGGCACCGGAACGACGCAGTGCGCGTCGTGAAGCAGATCGGCGCCTGCAGCGCGCATCATCACCCCGAGCGGACGGGCAAGCGAGCGGCGGCCATCGTACTTGAACGCGTGTAGGATGTCGCGCAGGGTCCCTTCATAATTCCCGGCTGCGCGGGCGGCGCTGAGAACGTGAGGGCTACGACGGCAGCGTGAACATTGCTCGAGAGCAACGCTGATCACGCGCCATGAGGGCAACGGGTCACCGCAGGTACGACACAGCGGAGGTGCCAGAGGCTGCACGCCGCGCCAGCACGACTCGCAGACGGGCCCATCGAGCGGGGCGTCGAGAGGAGCGGCACACGCCACGCAGCGTGGGGCGATCGCAACCGCGAGAAGAGCGTCTATGCCGGTTCGACAAGTTCGTGCCGCTCGGCATTTCCCCACAGCCGTTCCAGGCCGTAGAAAGCGCGGCATTCGGCGCTGAAGACGTGCACCACGAAATCGAAGTAGTCGAGCAGAATCCATTCCGACTTCTCGATCCCTTCAGCGAGCAGAGGCCGTTCGCCGAAGTCCCTCTTCAGGACTTCCTTGACGGCGTCGGCAATCGCCTGGATCTGCCGCCCGCTGCCGCCCGTGCAGATCACGAAGTAATCGGTGAACCCCCCATTCCTCCGCAGGTCCAGCACGACGACGTCGACGGCCTTCTTGCTTTGCGCCGCGCGGACTGCTCCTATCACTGCTTTCGGGAGCTTTACCTTTCTGCTGACGGCCCGCTTCTTCACGCCGACGGTCTTACGCGCGGTGGTTGTTCGTGTCGCTGCCATGCAAGTCGATGTCCATCCGGTACAGGTGGTGTGCGGCAATGTGTCGTGCCACTGCGGAGGGCACGAGGTCGTCAATCGGCTGTCCCGCGGCAAGCCGTTGGCGGATCACCGTTGATGAAATATCGCGTGTGTCTGCCTCGATGAGAAAAAGGCCGGGGCCTCCATCCTCGACGTATTCGCTGACCGACCGCGCGCGTCCACGCAGGTCTGGCGTGCGCGCGACGGCGCGGTCGAGTGTCGTACCCGGCCGCGCCACGACGATGAAATGTGCCGCATCGAGGACGTCAGGAAATTCGTGCCATGTGGCAATTTCTGCAAATGCATCGGCCCCCAGGATGAAAAAAAGTTGCCACCGTTGCCACCCCGCCGCCTGCAGGCTCCGAAGGGTATCAGCTGTGTAGGAGTGTCCCTTCCGAGCCAATTCCACGTCGGAAACGCGGTACTGCGGGCACCCGTTCGTGGCGAGTGCCAACATCGCGAACCGATGAAAGGCGGTTGCGCGAGGATCGACCGATCGATGTGGAGGATCGTACGACGGAACGAACAACACATCCGTCAGCGCCAGCGCGGACCGCGCGGCGCCAGCCGCGTCGAGATGGCCGAAATGAACAGGGTCGAAAGTGCCGCCGAGCACGCCGAGACGCCGCGTCATGCGTGGCGTGATGCCAGCTCCTGGCGGCTTTTGCCGGACGGCTTGTCGGATTGACTCGCATTCCCCGCTCGACGCGCTCTGGTGATCTGCCGCCACGTAGCGGCGAGCAGTTCGTCGACGCCCTCCCCGGTCACGCCTGAAATCCGGTAAAAGGGCAACCCCTGTTTCTTGACGTGCCGTTCGAGCTGTTCCAGCCGGGACGCATCGTCGAGCGCATCGATCTTGTTCGCGACGACGATCTGCGGCTTCGACGCCACGTTGGGGTCGAACATGCGCAGCTCGTTGACGATGACGTTGAAGTCGTTCACGGGGTCGCGGCCGGAGGCGCCCGAGACATCGACAACGTGGATCAGCACTTTTGTGCGCTCGATGTGTCGCAGAAAGCGATCGCCGAGCCCCTGTCCAGCGTGAGCGCCTTCGATGAGGCCGGGCACGTCGGCTACGACGAAGCTGCGATCGTCGCTCAGCGTGACGACGCCGAGATTCGGCGTCAACGTCGTAAAGGGGTAATCGGCGATCTTCGGGCGGGCCGCAGAGATGCGTGCGATGAGCGTCGATTTCCCAACGTTCGGAAACCCAACCAGTCCGACATCGGCAAGCAGCTTCAACTCCAGGCGCAGATTGCGTTCCTCGCCCGCTTCCCCCGGTTCGGCCCGCCGCGGAGCGCGATTGGTGGACGAGACGAATCGCGCGTTGCCGCGCCCGCCCTGGCCGCCTTTCGCAACGAGGACTCGTTGCCCCTCCTCAGTGAGGTCGGCAACGATTCTCAGTCCGTCGCTCTTCCGCTCGTCGTCGACGCTCGAAATCCTTTCGAGCACAAGCGTGCCGACGGGCACCTCCACCTCGAGATCTTCCGAGGTCTCTCCCGTCTTGTTCGAGCCTTGCCCGTGCCGGCCGCGGCGGGCGACGAACTTGGGGTGATAGCGGAAGTCGATGAGTGTGTTCTTGCGGGGAGATGCAACGATGTAGACCGAGCCGCCACCACCGCCGTCGCCGCCATCGGGACCACCGCGAGGGACGAACTTCTCGCGGCGAAAGCTGATGCAACCACGCCCGCCGTCGCCGGCGATCACATGGATGTCCACCTCGTCGACGAACATCCAGATCAGTATACGGGGAAGACCTTGGTCTTTAGTCTCTGGTCTCTAGTCTTTGGTGATCTAAAGACGAAAGACGAAAGACCAAGGACCAAAGCCGAAAGGCCTACTGAACCGGAATGACCGAGATACGACGGCCGTGCTGACCGTGATCTTCGAAGCGGACCTTGCCGTCGATCTTTGCAAACAGCGTATGGTCTTTCCCAAGTCCGACGTTGAGCCCGGGCTCGAACCGCCGTCCCTTCTGTCGCACCAGAATCGACCCGCCGGTCACGACGTTGCCGTCGTGCCGCTTGACGCCGAGGCGCTGCGCATTGCTGTCTCGGCCGTTGCGTGAGCTGCCCTGTCCCTTTTTATGAGCCATGATGCTTCCTGTCGCCGCCTAGACCTGAATATCCGTAATGCGCACGCGGGTGAAGACGCTGCGATGTCCCCGCGTCTTGCGGAACCCTTTCCGTCGCTTCTTCTTGAACACGCGCAGCTTCGGACCGCGTGCTTCGCCGTCTACCACGCCCACGACGCGAGCGTTCGCCACATAGGGCGCGCCGGCCAGAATGTCACCGGCGTCCTTCTCGACCAGCAGCACCTGATCGAAGGTCACCTCCGATCCGCGCTCGCCGGGCGGACCGTCGATCTCGACGACAGCACCGGGTGTGACTCTGACCTGATGGCCCCGGGTCTGAATGATGGCGTACACAGGCGTTTCCTCGGTTGAACCTGAAGAGACTCGCTTCGTCCCACCGACGAACGCGAGGATGCACAGGTGGGCCTCAATCGCGCCCACACAAATGGCTTAGCTTAGCAGAGGTGCGCCTCGAAGGTCCACCTCTACTGCAGGAGGATGCGGGTGCCGCGGATCCGCTGGCTGCTGAGCGTGCTGAGGAAGCTCGGAATCAGCCGGTCCATCAGCTCGAAGTACGAGGACAACGCCGGTGACGTCTGGTTGGCGTTGTACAGGATTTCCTCACGATAGTTCTCGGAGTGCAGGACCGTGCCCGTGCGGCCATCGATGAAGATGAATTTCGGCTTCAGCACGAATCCCTTTCGTTCCATGTAGGTGCGCACCGGGACCACGCGTCGGCGGCCGAACGAATCGTAGACCTCCTGATCGCGCTGCACGATGCCCGAGCGGGCCTGCGGCGCGAACATCACCGTGCCAGTGACGATCAGTGGCTGCTGATACTCTTCGCCGATGCGCTTCCAGTAATCGACGTTCGCGAACACGTGCTCGTACTCCTCCAGATCCGCATCCTCTTTGATTGCGGGCGGAACAGATGGCTTCTCCTCGGCAGCGGCGGCAGCAGCGCCAGCGTCACGTCCGTCGATCGCAACATCCATCAGCGGGAGGACGTCTGCATCGATGACGCGGAGCTCGGACTTGGTGCGCAGCTGACTGCGCAGCAGACGTGTTGTTTCGAGGTTGCCGTCAACGTCCTCGGTTCCGCCAGCCACGAAGCCGGCCACGAAGACGCGCTGGAAGGCAGAGACGTCGAGCTTCGGCCGGATCGGCGTCTCGATGGGGATCTCGTAGTAGCTCGTGCAGGCCGCGGTCAACACAACCGCCGCCAGGCTACTGATTGTCCTGGCGAGTCGTGCGGTCATTGATTTCCTTGAACAGTTCGTAGTTCTGTTTGATGAACGAATTACTCGGCTCGAGCTCAATGGCCTTTTCATATGCGGCCCGTGCTTTGTCCAGCTCACCCTCGTGCTCGTATGCGATCGCCAAGTTATTATGCGCGGCCGCGTACGTCGGATCGATCTGGACTGCACGCTCCCATCTGTAGATAGCTTCGCGCCAGAGACCGCGCTGCGCCACGGCGATCCCGAACTCCACCTGTTTCTTCGCGTCGCCCCGCGTATCGGCGGCAAGCGGTGCCGCACTCAGCGTCAGGAATACGGCGAACAGCGGAAAAAGGCGCATCTAGGAAGGCCTCACTATAGTCGTCGCCTACGCGGCAGGCAAGGGCTTTACAGGTCAATAGCTTACTACGGTCGAGCAATCTGTGTACCAGTTCAGGCCGACGCGAATCGGCCAAAAGCCGAGCAACTCGCGTCCGCCGACACCGGCTTCGTTTTCGAGTTGCGTCACAGCCGCGTTGCGAACTTGAGACTGCGCTGCCTATAATCAGGACAGCGAGGTCGGGCGCCGCCGTTGCGCAGTGTCACGGCGGGGCGCGGCCTTTTGTGTTTTGCGCCGTTTCCCGACGCGGCTCGCGCATCCGGGTACCAGGCCCGGGGACACTCATGACCGAAGATGAGGCTGTCGCGCTGTCGCTCATCCCTAATCTCTCTCGCGTCTGCCTGACCGAGCGCCTTCGCAGCGCCGATCCCCTTCTCCTCGAGCAAGCTCGCGGTCTTCGGGATCAGGCACGTCACGTCCGCTTGCGCGCCGAGGGCGATGGCATCCGCGTGCTTGCGTGGAACGATCCACGCTTTCCATCGGCCCTCCTTGCGATCCCCGATGTGCCGCCGGTCCTCTGGTATCGCGGCAGTCTCGAAGCCTTTCGTCGACCGGCTGTCGCCATCGTCGGGTCCCGCAGCGCCTCCGCGGTCGCGCTCGAGATTGCCGAGCGGCTCGCCGCCGACGTCGCTGCGCGCGGCGTTGCGATCGTGAGCGGCCTCGCGCGCGGCGTTGATTCTGCCGCCCATCGAGGCGCGTTGCGCACCGGCTGTACGATTGCGGTGCTCGGGTCCGGCGTCGATTGCATCTACCCGCCAGAACACGCGCCACTCGCACGCAACATCACTGCGAACGGGCTGGTGGTCAGCGAGTACCCGCCGGGCACCGCGCCGCTCAAGTTCCACTTTCCGATGCGCAATCGTGTGATCAGCGGGTTGTCGCGCGCCGTCGTCATTGTTGAAGCGTCGGAACAGTCAGGATCGCTCATCACTGCCCGCTGCGCCCTGGAGCAGGGACGGGAAGTGTTGGCCGTGCCGGGTAACGTGCTCAGCGGACGCAACCGAGGCGCTCACGCGCTGATTCGTGACGGGGCAAAGATTGTCGAGTGTGGGGACGATATCGTAGAAGAACTGGGCTGGCAGGTCGGCGCGCCGAAAACGACCGCGGGCACGGCAAGTGACCGGACGACAATGACTTCTGGCGATTCGCTCCTCCAGCTGATGCGGGCCGGCGAGCCGTGTGATCTCGACACGCTGGCGGCCTCTGCTGGCGTTGACGCAGTGCGACTGCTGCCGCGCTTGCTCGAGCTCGAATTGCAGGGATGTATCGAACGCGTCGAAGGCGGCCGTTTCATGCGGTCGACACGAACGTGTTAGTGTGATTTCAAGTTCCGTATGGCTGCGAAGCCTTTAGTGATCGTCGAATCGCCGGCGAAGGCAAAGACACTCGGGCGGTTTCTCGGCTCGAAGTACCGCGTCGAGGCGAGCTACGGCCACATCCGCGATCTGCCGGAATCCGCCGCGGAGGTCCCGAAGGAGATCAAGGACAAGAACTGGGGTCGTCTTGGTGTGGACGTCGATCAGGAGTTCAAGCCGTACTACGTGGTTCCCGGCGACAAGAAGAAGCAGGTCACGCATCTCAAGGCCGCGCTCAAGGATGCGTCGGAGGTGCTCCTGGCGACCGACCCCGATCGCGAAGGCGAATCGATAAGCTGGCATCTCACCCAGGTGCTCAGGCCGCGAGTTCCCGTTCGCCGCATTGTCTTCCACGAAATCACCGAGGACGCCGTCAAAGAGGCGCTCGACAATCCGAGCGATCTCGACGAGAACCTGGTACGGGCGCAGGAGAGCCGTCGCATTCTCGATCGGCTCTATGGCTATACGCTGTCGCCGCTGCTGTGGAAGAAAGTGCAAACCGGCCTCAGCGCGGGACGCGTGCAGAGCGTGGCCGTGCGCCTGCTCGTCGAGCGCGAGGAAGAGCGCAGGGCGTTTCATCCCGCCGTGTACTGGGACCTCGAGGCAAGGCTCCGTGGTGAGGGGCGCGACTTCGTCGCGACGCTCGTGCGCGTCGGTGACCAGCGCGTGGCGATCGGCAAGGACTTCGATCCGCAGACGGGGACGCTGCGAAGCGAGAACGCTCGGCTGCTGGATGAGCCGTCGGCGCGCAGGCTGGTGGCCACGGTTCTCGCGAACGTGCCGTGGACGGTCCGCTCGGTCGAGCAAAAGCCCGGCGTCGAACGTCCGGCGCCGCCGTTCACGACCTCGACGCTGACGCAGGAGGCCAGTCGCAAGCTCGGATACTCGACCGAGCGGACGATGCAGGCCGCGCAGCGCCTGTTCCAGGGCGTCGATATCGGCAACGACGAGATGGAAGGGCTCATCACGTATCACCGCACCGACTCGACGACGCTGTCGGACAAAGCATTGCAGGAATCGGCACGTGTGATCCGCGAGATGTTCGGTGCGGAGTACTGCGAAGGCCCACGCCGCTATCAAACCAAGGTCAAGAATGCGCAGGAAGCGCACGAAGCCATCCGGCCGACAGATTTCCGGCTGGCGCCCTCACAGCTCGAGCGCGTGCTCGATCCCGACGATCTGAAGATTTACGACCTGATCTGGAAGCGCACGATGGCATCGCAGATGGTGGATGCGCGGGTGCTGCGGACGACGATCGAGTTTTCGGCCAGCGGTCCCGACGGCGAGACCGCGGTCTTCACGTCGAGCGGCAAGGCCATCGAGTTCGCAGGGTTCCGTCGCGCGTACGTCGAAGGCAGCGACGATCCCGTCGCGGAGCTGGAAGATCAGGAAGCGATACTGCCGCAGGCTGCGGTCGGCGATCGCGTACACAATAACGGTACAACTCCAATCTCACTGCTCGGGACCGAACCGAAACGGCACGAGACGACGCCGCCGCCCCGGTTTACGGAAGCGTCGCTCATCAAGGAGCTGGAGCGGCTCGGGATCGGCCGCCCTTCGACGTATGCGCCGACGATCGCCACGATCGTTCGTCGCGGCTACGTGTTCCGTCAGGGGAAGGCGCTCGTTCCCAGCTTTACCGCGTTCGCGGTGACGAAACTGCTGCGCGACCATTTTGGCGACTTCGTCGAGACCGATTTCACGGCTGAAATGGAAGACGATCTCGACGAGATCTCACGTGGCGAACGGGAGTCGGTGGCGTTTCTGCGGCAGTTCTATTTCGGCGACAAGAAACACCGCGGACTGCTGCCGGCGGTCACGCGCGGCGAAGAGCGCGCCGACTATCCGGTGCTCGACCTCGGTGCCGATCCTGAGAACGGCGATCTCGTGCGCGTCCGGATCGGCCGCTTCGGGCCGTTCGTCCAGCTCGGGGAAGGCGGTCCCGGGCGCACCGCTTCACTGCCGGAGGATGTCGCGCCGGCCGACATGACTGCCGAGAAGGCGCTCGAGCTCGTGCGCGCCAAGGCCGAGGGACCGCGAACGGTCGGTGTCGATTCGGCAACCGGTCAGAACGTGTATGTGATGACCGGGCGTTACGGCGCCTACGTGCAACTTGGCGAAACCCCGGAGCCCGCTCCAAAGGCGCGAGGCAAGGCACCTAAAGCGGAGAAGGCTCCGAGGCCGAAGCGAGCGTCACTGCAAGCGGGGATGACCGAGTCCACGGTGACGCTGGCTGAGGCGCTCAAGCTGCTGTCGCTGCCGCGGGTGGTTGGCCTGCATCCGGACGACAACGAGCCAATCACGACCAGCTTCGGACGTTTTGGTCCGTATGTGAAGCACGGCGACCAGTTCCGATCGCTCGAGTCGGACGAAGACGTCTTCAGTATTTCGTTCGATGCGGCGCTTGCGCTGCTGCGTGCGCCGAAGCAGTCGCGGCGTCGGCAGGCCGCGCCGAAGAAAGTGCTGCGCGAGTTGACGAAAGACGGCGCCGCCACGCTGCGGGTGCTGGCGGGACGTTATGGGCCGTACGTCACCGACGGGACGACCAACGCATCGATTCCACGCGGGACCAGTCCGGAGCTGGTGACATTCGATCAGGCCGCAGAGCTGCTCGAAGCACGCCGGAACGCCGCGCCATCACCGCGCCGCGGCACGTCCAGGCGACGGACCGCCGCCCCGCGGGCGGCCGCGCGTGGCGCTCGAGGCAAAGGAGCCAGAACCGAAGCCACCGAGGCCTGAGGCTGAGATGATTCACATCGTGGGCGGCGGCCTCGCAGGTTCCGAGGCCGCTTGGCAGGCAGCTTCGCTGGGCACCCGCGTCGTTCTTCATGAAATGCGCCCGGTACGCGCCACGGCGGTGCACAAGACCGACCGGCTCGCCGAACTGGTCTGCTCCAACTCCTTCCGCGGCGACAAGCTGGATAACGCAGTTGGCCTCCTCAAGGAGGAGATGCGGCGTCTGGGGTCCATCGTCATGCGCGCCGCCGATGCGCACCGCGTACCCGCGGGCGCGGCGCTTGCCGTGGATCGCGAGCGCTTCTCGCAGGCGGTGACCGACGCGGTGCATTCGCATCCGCTGATTTCGGTGGTGCGCGAGGAAGTCGCGCAGCTTCCACGCGATCAGTCGATGTTCCCGCTGATCATTGCAACCGGCCCCTTGACCTCTGACTCCTTGTCCGCCGATCTCGCCGCGCTCGTCGGCAACGACGACCTCTATTTCTACGACGCGATCAGCCCGATCGTCCTCGCCGAGACGATTGACGAGGCAAAAGTGTTTCGCGCGTCGCGATGGGATCGCAGCATTCGGGGGGCAGGCCTTTCATCGCTCGACGCTGCTCCGCAGGCGTGCGGCGCTGACGACGCCAAGGGCGACTATCTGAATTGCCCGCTCACGAAAGAGGGATACGACCGGTTCTACGAAGCGCTGGTCACGGCAGAATCGGCAACCGTTCATGACTTCGACAAAGAGAGGTTCTTCGAGGGGTGCCTGCCAGTCGAAGTGATGGCACATCGCGGCCGGGACACGTTGCGATTTGGTCCCATGAAGCCCGTTGGCCTGGTGGAGCCGCGCACCGGTCGAACGCCGTACGCCGTCGTGCAGCTCCGGCAGGACAACCTGGCCGGGGATCACTACAGCCTGGTTGGCTTTCAGACGCAGTTGAAATGGGGCGAGCAGGCGCGGGTGTTGAGGATGATTCCCGGCCTTGAACACGCGGAGTTCGTTCGCTACGGGATGGTTCACCGGAACACGTACATCAACGGGCCCAAGGTGCTGCGCGAGACATGGCAGACCAAGGCGCGCCCCGACTTGTTCTTTGCCGGACAGATTTCGGGAGTCGAAGGTTACGTCGAGTCGGCCGCCTCGGGCTTGATCGCCGGTCGCAACGCCGCGGCCGTCGTCAGGGGCGAAGAGCCGCGCGTCCCGCCGCGGACGACCGCCATCGGCGCGCTCGCGTACTATGTGTCGCACGCCGACCCGCGCAATTACCAGCCGACGAACGTCACGTTTGGCATCATTGCGGCCCCGGCGACGGGCGTGCGGCGCGCAAAGGATCGAAAGCTGGCGATGTCGCAAAGGGCGCTGCAAGCGCTGGAGGAATGGATGGACGAAGCCGCTTGCCGCTCGCTTTCATGACGAACCAGCTCCTCGAGTTCCTCGACTATCTTCGTTTCAATCGCAATACGTCGGTTCACACCGTCGCGGCGTACGGCAGCGACCTGTCGCAGTTTCTCGACTATGCAGCCGCCCGCCTGGACAAGGACACAACGCGGCTGCGCCCCGCCGATCTCGAGCTGGACGTCATCCGAGGGTTCATGGCGGAGCTGCACCGGCGGGGACGGTCGCGGGCATCGGCGGCGCGCAAGCTGTCGGCGCTGCGGAGCTTCGTGCGGTTTCTCCGCCGGGAAGGGTTGATCGACGCCGACCCCGCGTCCCTCGCAGTGGCGCCTCGGCGTGAGCAGAAAGTTCCGGCACACCTGTCGGTTGACGAAATGTCGCGACTGCTCGAGGCGCCGGACGCATTGAATGCCCTCGGGCGTCGCGATCGGGCGATTCTCGAGCTGTTCTACGCGTCCGGACTTCGCCTCTCCGAACTGGTAGGGCTCGACGTGGACGACGTGAACCTCACCGGGCGCATGGTCCGCGTCGCGGGCAAGGGGAGGAAAGAACGGCTGGTGCCGTTCAACACGAGTACGCAAAAGGCGCTGCGCGCGTGGTACTCGGATCGGGCGATGCTGCGGGCTCTGCGTGGGCCGACAGCCCAAAACGTAAAGCCTCGAGCCGGAGCCCACGACGATCCGGTGTTCGTCAACGCCCGCGGCACTCGACTGACCGGACGCAGCGTTCAGCGCCTGGTGGCGCGGTATGTCTCAGGCTGCAGCGCGCGGTTTGGCATCAGTCCCCACGCGCTCCGGCATTCGTTCGCGACACACCTGCTGCAGCAAGGCGCCGATCTGCGCGCGATTCAGGAGCTGCTGGGTCACGTCCAGCTGTCGACAACGCAGCGCTACACGCACGTCAACGCCGCACAGTTGTTGGACGTGTATCGGAGGGCGCACCCGCGCGCGAAACGAGGATCGACCGCTCCGTGACCCGCTGACTAGACTGCCGCGGTTGCCGCCGAATTGCGCGCTTCGTCCTGGTGGGCTGCCGCGCGCCGGCCACGCGGGAACTCGATGCCCAGCACCTTGATCTTGTAGTTCATCACCCGAGGGCTGATCGACAGCAGCTCCGCCGCGTCTTTCTGTACCCAGTTCGACATCTTCAGCGCCTCGACGACGGCGAGCCGCTCGATGTCCTCGAGTGGGATACCCGTGGGCGGAATCTTGATGATCGATGCGGCCTCCCGTGGCGAGCTGAAGGTGCCCGTGTCGCCAAGCCTGAGATCCTCCACGGCAATCTGCGGCCCTTCGGCCAGCAGCATCGCGCGCTCGACGGCGTTTTCCAGCTCGCGGATGTTGCCGGGCCAGTGATACCGCGTGAGCAGCTTCAGCGCTTCGGACTCGAGGCCGTCGATCTTCTTCTTCAATTCGCCGGAAAAGCGCCGGATGAAGAAGTTCGCGAGCGCGGCGATGTCCTCCTTGCGTTCGCGGAGCGGCGGCATCTCAATCGTGACGACGTTGAGCCGGTAATAGAGGTCTTCGCGGAACGAGGCGGCCTCCACCATCGAGGTGAGGTCGCGGTTGGTGGCGGCAATCAGCCGGACGTCGACTTTGATCGTGCGAGTACCGCCGAGCCGCTCGAACTCGTGCTCCTGGAGCACACGCAGGATCTTGGCCTGCGTGTTGGCGCTCATGTCGCCTATTTCGTCGAGGAACAGCGTGCCGCCGTCGGCCTGCTCGAAGCGGCCGATTCGCTGCTTGTCGGCGCCGGTGAACGCGCCCTTCTCGTGACCGAAGAGCTCCGATTCGAGCAGGTTTTCCTGGAGCGCTGCGCAGTTCACTTTGATGAAGTTTCGCGAGGCACGGTGGGAGTTGTGATGGATCGCGCCAGCGATGAGCTCTTTGCCCGTCCCGGTTTCGCCACGAACGAGCACCGTCGTGTTGCTCCTGGCCACCTTGCGAACCACGCTGAGGACCTTGTCGAGCGCGCCGCTCGACCCGATGATGCGATCGAACTCGTAGATGTCTCCCTGGGCATGGCGGAGGTAGTCGATCTGATGCTGCATCCGGCGCATCTCGAGCGCCTTCTCGATCTTGACCTCCATCTCCTCGACCTCGAACGGCTTCTGGACGTAATCGAAGGCGCCGGCCTTCATCGCTTCCACGGCCGTGGAGACCGAGCCGAACGCCGTCATGAGGATGACGGCGGACGACGGGTGCAGCGTCTTGGCGGTCTTGAGCACGTCGAGGCCGCTGCTTCCGCCCATCTTGAGATCGCTCACCACGACATCGAAAAAGCCCTCGTGGAGCTTCTCGATCGCGGCGTTCCCGTTGGGCGCCTCCTCGATGTCGTGTCCCGCTTCGGCCAGCGCCTGCGCTACGCCGCGGCGGAGTGATTCGTGATCGTCGGCAATGAGAATCCGGCCCATGTAGTCCTCGACAGTGTCAATTGACGGAGTCGTCCACTGCTTTCACTGGCAGCGTGACGCGAATCTTCGTCCCGCGCCCGGGCGCGGTCTGAAGGTCGATGCTCCCATCGTGCGCATCGACGATCTTGCGAACGATGGCGAGCCCCAGGCCCGAGCCCTGGGGCTTGGTGGTGTAAAACGGATTGAACACTCGGTCGGCGACTTCCGACGCCATTCCGGGACCTTCGTCGGCCAGTTCCACGAGCACCGCCTCGCGTCCCATCTCGCCGTCATCGATCCGCGTGGGGCCGGCCGAGATGGTGACGCGGCCTCGTCCGTCCATCGCTTCGTAGGCGTTGGTGAGCAGGTTCGTGAACAACTGCGTCAACTGATGCTGATCGCCGTGAATCAGCGGGAGCTCGTTTGGGACATCGATGTCCACGCCGATCGCACCGCGCGGCACTTTCGTGTCGGCGAGCTGCACCGCCGCCTGCACCGCGTCGGCCACCGCTGTGCGGTCGACCTGCAGCCGGATGGGCCGTACGAATTCAAGCACCTCCTGGACGATCTTGTTGGCCATTTTGGCTTCGTTGATGATGTCTGTCAGCACCTTCTGCGCCTCGGGCGAAGCCGTGATCTTGCGCCTGAGGAGCCCCGCCATCACCTCGATGCCTGCCAGCGGGTTCTTCACCTCATGCGCAATGGCGGCCGCCATCTCGCCAACCGCCGCGAGCCGATCGCGGAGCCGTTCGCGCTCCTCGAGCTGCTCGACGCGCGTCAGGTCCTTGAAGAACATCGATGCGCCAATCACCCGACCAGTCTCGTCATGCACCCGCGCCAGCGTGTAGCCGATCACCCTGCCCGACGGGCGCAGCCGCAGCTCGGCACGGTTTGGCAGCAGGTGCACGTCGAACACAGTGTTCAACACGCGCACCACTTCCGGGTGCGCCTGCAGCACCTCCGCGACGGGCCGGCCGAGATCGTCGTCGTGCGGCGCGACATCGAAAATGTTGTAGGCCTCGCGGTTGATGAGCGCCAGCGCCCCGTCGCGCGTAAACGCAAGAACGCCGTTTCGCATACCGGCAACCATGTGCCGGAGAAACATGTCATCAGCCTCGCCCGCGCCTTCCTCACCCGTACCGTCAACACGACCCTCCCCGGGATAACCCGCCGGCCGAGCCACGGGCGTGCGGCGTTCCTCGCCGCGACGCGACTTCGTCATGGGGCTGTGCTCCACGGAGCGATGACCCTTCGCCGCGCCACGCCAGAACGCAACATGCGTTGGAGGGACTTCGGACAGAACGGTCGAGTTGGCAAAGCGTGTGCCCGGGATACGAAGGGCGAAAAGGCCCGCAATTGCCTCATAATCCACACGTTATGGGTTCTGGAGCGCGGAGTCTGATTACAAGATTGTAAGCCTATCGCAATTTCGGTGTGGGGGTGTGGGAAATAGATACGCACTTACGATTCGGAGGCGTGCTGCTGAAGCGCCTCCCACTGGGCCATGAGGTCACCGACCTCCCACATCAACGCCTGATGCCGGTCGATCATCGCGGCTGCAGCTGCGCGATCGTCGTAGAACCCGGCGGCGGCCATGGCGGCCTCGATCTCCTTGACCTGCGACTCGCGGTCGGCGATGCGCGACTCCAGATCCGCAATCCGCTTTCGAAGGGCGTCGTCCGCACGCTGTTTCTTGCGCCGCTCGGCATCGAGGCGCTTGCGCGCCTCGCGGGATTCAGGAGCCACGGTCCGGGATCCGGGATCCGGGGTCCGGGATCCGGGGTTCGTGGTTCGGGCGTTCGTTGTCTTCGTGACCGGTCGAGGCGGTGGTTTTGGCGCTCGCACCTTCGCGTTTCCGGGTCCCGGATCCCGGGCCCCGGATCCCGGATCTTTGTGCCAGAGGAACTCGGCGTACGTACCCGGATACACGACGGCTTCGCCGTGGCCGATTTCGATGATCTTCGTTGCGAGCTTTTCGACGAAGTAGCGGTCGTGCGACACAAAGATGAGCGTGCCGCCGTAGTCTTCCAGCGCCTCGAGGAGCACGTCCTTGGAATCGAGGTCGAGATGGTTCGTCGGTTCGTCGAGCAGCAGCGTGTTGGACGGCCGAAGCAGCATGCGGGCGACGGCCAGGCGCGTGCGTTCACCGCCCGACAGCACCGCCACCTTCTTATAGATGTCGTCCCCCGAAAAGAGGAAGCCGCCCAGGATGTTTCGGATCGTAGGCACCATGTCGTGTGGTGAGCCTGCCTCGAGCGTCTCGTACACGGTCAACGCCGGGTCGAGGCGCGCTGCTTCGTCCTGCGCGAAGTACTCCGTCACCACTTGATGACCGATGGTGCGTGTTCCAGTATCGGGCGGCTCTTCGCCGGACAGCATTCGCATCAACGTCGACTTGCCCGCGCCGTTCGGCCCGACGAGTGCAATGCGATCGCCGCGTTCGATGTGCAGGCTCAGGTCGCGAAAGACCACGAGATCCCCGTACGCCTTGCGCCCATGCTTGATTTCCACCACCGTGCGGCCACTCTTGGCGCACGGGGGAAACTTGAAATGGATGCGCTTTCTCTCGGGCGGGACCTCGATCGGCGTCACCTTCTCGAGGAGCTTGATGCGGCTCTGCACCTGCGCCGCCTTGGTCGCCTGGTACCGGAAGCGATCGATGAACATCTTGATGCGGGCCACTTCCTCGTCCTGCTCCCTCTTGGCCTGGCGGAGCCGTTCGAGCATGGCATCGCGCTGCTCGACGTACTTGCTGTAGTTGCCGACGTAGTCGGTGAGTGTTCGCAGGTTGATGTCGGTGATGCGCGTGACGACGGCATCCAGGAAGTAGCGGTCGTGCGAAACGAGGATGACGGCGTACGGGTACGACGCCAAATACTCTTCAAGCCAGTTCCGCGCGTCGAGATCGAGGTGATTGGTGGGCTCGTCCAGCAGCAGGAGGTTCGGACGGCCGAGCAGCAGCTTGGCCAGCGCGATTCGCATCTGCCAGCCGCCGGAGAACGTTTCCGCGGCGCGCTGAGCGTCGTCCTGATCGAAGCCGAGCCCCCGCAGCACGGTCGCGATCCGCAGGTCCATGTTGTAGCCGTCGGCGAGCCGGAACCGATCCTGAAGGTCGCTGTAGCGCGCGAGCATCACGTCGTGCTCCTCCCCCGCCACCGATGCATCGCCGAGCCGTTCCTCGATATGGTGCATCTCGGCTTTCAGGTCGAGGAGTGGCTGAAAAGCGCTGGCGGCCTCCTCGAACACGGTCCGTCCCGAATGAGTGAGACCATCCTGCGGCAGATAGCCGATCGTGAGGTTGGCGGGTCTGATAACCGCGCCGGAATCTGGCTCCTCGAATCCGGCGAGTATCTTCAGCAGCGTTGTCTTGCCGGCGCCGTTTGGACCGCAGAGACCGACACGATCCCCGTCGCCGAATTGCCACGTGACGCGATCGAGCAGTACGCGATCGCCGAACGACTTCGTAAGCTCAGAAAGCTGGATCAATCGAACAGCAGGAACGAGCTAAGCGGCGGGAGCCCCAAGCGCTTTCGCGGCGGCTGCCAGGACTTCTGGTACGCGGAACGGCTTCCTCAAGTAGCCCGCCACACCGAGATTGACGGCCTCTATGGCGCTCGTCTCGTTCGAAAAACCGGTGATGATGATCACCGGCAGCTCGGCTCTCATTCCTTTCACCTGCCGGATGAGCGTGAGTCCGTCCATCCCCGGCATCCGCAGGTCGGCGATGAGCAGGTCGTACTCCGACGTACGCAGGCGACTGAGCGCCGTCGTCGCGTCGGCGGCGGTGTCGACGTCGTATTCGGCCAGCGCGAGCGTCTTGGCAAGCAAATCACGGATGCTGGCTTCGTCGTCCACGACGAGCACGCGCGGACGCCCGTGACGTGCGGGTGCCACTGGAGCCGCCCCACCTGACTGGGTGCGCTGACTATCGAGCCACGCGTCGATATCGCGCTTGCGGAACCGCCACTGCCGTCCAACGCGAACGGCTGGAATCTTTCCCGCCTTGATGAGTCGGTACACCGTACGGAGGTTCACCTGGAGGTAGGCAAGCACCTCCTCGGTTGTGAGAAACACTTCGTCGGTGGGCAGGTTGAGCGCCACGGCCGACGCCATTCTAACGCCTTTGGCTCGATCCGTCTAAAGATCTCGCGTGCAAGCACTTGAGGCGTATGATCGAGAGAGAAAGCCATCGCGCCGCGGCGGCCGTCTTATCTTCAGCCGGGATCGAATACGCCGTTAATGACGTGGACCGATGAGGACCTCGTCGCCCGCTCGATGGGCGGCGATTTGGAGAGCTTCAATCAGCTCATCCTGAGATGGGAAAGGCCGATTTATGCCCTCGCGTATCGGGTGATCGGCCGCGAGGAAGACGCCCGCGATGTCTGCCAGGAAACCTTCCTTCGAGCGTTCCGTGCGCTGCCGGGATTCAAGGGACAGGCGAAGTTCTCTTCGTGGCTCTATCGAATTGCGCTGAACCTCTGCCGCGACTGGATCCGCCGCCGGCGTAGATCGCCGCTCGTCGAGCTGCCGGAGGGGGTCGACCTGGTCGAATTGGCGACGGACCGCGGACCGGCTGAATCGGTTGAGGAGCTCGTTTCGAGGAAGGAGCTCAGCGAGGCGGTGGCGGAAGCGATGACGCTGCTGCCCGAGGAGCAACGAACGGCGATCATCCTCAAGGAGTACCACGGCATGACGTTCCAGGAAATCGCGGATCTGCAAGGTTGCCCGCTCAGCACGGTGAAGACGCGACTGTACCAGGGCCTCAGCGTGTTGAGACGAAACCTTGAAAAGAGCGGCCGCATGGCGCCGCAGATGGTGAAGCGCGCATGAGCGAGACATTCCAGTGCGGGGACAACACGGCGTTGGTCGGTTATCTCTACGACGACTGCGAGGTGGCGGAGCGTGCGGTAATCGAGGCGCACGTCGCCGCGTGTGCGGCTTGCACGGCAGAGCTGGCAGCGCTCGGATCAACACGTGTCCAGCTCGCCGCATGGAGCCCGCCCGAAGCGGAGCTGGGTTTCGTCATAGGCAGGCGTCAGGCGGCTGAGCCCTCGAGGCTCCGCCCCGAGACCGGCAGACGACCTGCAGCCTGGTTTGCCCGGCCGCTCCCTGGGTGGGCGCAAGTCGCGGCGGCGGCTGTCATTTTTGCTGTCGGGCTGTCGCTCGGGATCGCGCGCGGCACGGCTGGCGTTGCTCCGCCTGCGGCTGGAGCAGCCGCAGCGACGCCGGCGACATCGTCGGACGGCGTCTCGGCCGCGGAGCTGACGGCGCTCGAACGCCGGCTGCGCGACGAGATTGAAACGATTCGAACAGCGAGCCGCGACACCACTGCGCCGTCTGCGCAGCCGGAGGGGCAGTTGATGATCCGTGTGCGCGCGCTCATCGAAGAGAGCGAGCAGCGTCAGCAGCGGGAGCTCGCGCTTCGCACGGCGGAAATCGTCCGCGACTTCGATTCGCAGCGGCGCGTCGATCTCGCGCAGATTCAACGCAACTTCGGTCAGATCGAAGGCTTGACCGGCGCCGAAGTACGCGAACAGCGCCAAATGCTGAATTACCTGATGCGGGTGTCGCAGCAGAGGTAGGCGGTGGTCGGTAGCTGGTAGTTGGTCGTTGGAAGTCAGAAGTCCGTGGGTGGTGGTTGAGAAGGAGAAACCCGTGGTGCGAGCGTGGATGATTGGCCTCGCGGTCGTTGTGGGAGCAGGCGGCGTGGCGTCGGCACAGACACAGACACCCCAGGCCTCCGACATGGAGCAAATTAGAGCGCGCCAGAAGATCTTCATGATGGAGGGCGTGCTCGAGCGGGCCGTGCAGCTCGGCGTCGAGAACCTCCGCCGTAAGGTCCGCGCGGTGATGCCGGACGATGCACTGCTGCAGGGGAGCGCGCCGCAGGTGCGTGGCTTCTGGCTCGACGGCTACGGCGTGTTCTTCGATGTCGAAGTGCCGTCGTTGCGGCGCAGCCTTGCATGGTCGTTGCGAACGATGAACGAAAGCGCCGCGGTCCTGGCGCGCGATCTGGCGGCCATGAGAGCCTTCGTGCAGGCCATCGCAGATCCGCGCGCGCGCGCCGAATTCGATCGGATCCTGCAGCGCGTCCAGCGGCAGATGGGGCCGCCGGTCGCGGGCGCGCCGGAGCGCGTGGCTGACCAGGCCGGACCAACGGTCGCTGCGCAATCGTTGTCGGTTCCCAAGGCGCCCCAGATGCCGGAGCCCCTTCCTGCTCCGCAGCTCGACGCAGCGGTGATGGATCCGAGCGAGACATACACCGAGGAAGTGAAGGCCTCGCTGATTGACGCGATGATCGAAAACAGTGGTGCGCTGGTGCTTGACACCGACGAATGGCTGACCGTTGCGGCGCGCGACAATGCTCCGGGCGACCCGTTCATGCCAGGCGGTCAGGATGCGATGACGCTGGTGATTCGGATAAAGGGCGACGACCTGAACGCGTTTCGCGCCGGCCGTCTGACGCTCGATCAGGTGAGGGCACGCGTTCAGGTTGGCGAATTCTAGTCGAGCGGGCGCCGGAACCTCCTGACGGTTCCGGTGTCTGACGAGTACAATTCTCCTATGGCACGACGGCTGGCTCTCGCGCTCCTTTCTGCGCTGCTCCTGATGGCCTGCGAGTCGCGAGAGGTCGAGAAGGACCTCACGATCGTCAACGTCCACACCGGTTGGTACGACGCAGGCATCCTCCAGGGCGGACAAAACAAGCTCGTCCCCAGCATCTCGCTCGAGCTCCAGAACGTCTCCGGTCGCGACATCGCGAGCGTGCAGATGCAGGCGGTGTTCCGGCGCGTTGGCGAGCAGGAAGCGTGGGGGGATCATTTCGTGCGCGCGATCGACACCAGCGGCCTTGCCGCCGGCGCCACGACGAAGCCAATCATGCTTCGCTCACCCCTCGGATACACCGGCGGCGATTCGCGCCTCAAGATGCTCCAGAATGCACAATTCGTCGATGCGAACGTCACGATCCTGGGCAGGCACGGCAGGCGCACATGGGCGAAGATGGGGGAGTATCAGATCGATCGCCAACTCCTCACGGAATAGCGCCAAGTACTCGCGCTCGCAACCCCTGGGATGGGCCCACCGCACATCGCGATTTTGGGATTTGGAATTTGGTAGGTGGGAGTCGATAATCCCCGGGTGACGACGACCACCCAGGCATCTCCTACCCTCGAACGCCGCCTCGGCCCGCTTGACGGCGCCGCGATCATCGTCTCCAACGTCATCGGCGCCGGCATTTTGTTCACGCCGCCCGTCATCGCCATGGGAGTCCCTAACGGCCCGTTGTATCTAGCGGTGTGGCTGGTCGGCGGCCTGCTGGCATTTGCCGGAGCGATGGCCTATGCGGAGCTGGCGGCGCTGCGTCCGCGAGCAGGCGGCGAGTACGTCTATCTGCGTGAGGCGTTCGGCCCGGTTGCCGCATTCCTGACCGGATGGACGTCGTTCGTGGCGGGCTTTTCCGGAGCGATCGCCGCGGTGGCGCTAGTGCTGCCGTTCTACCTGTCGCGATTCGCCCCTGCGGCGGGAAACACGACGCCGTTCTTCACGATCCCGATCCTTCCCGGCACGTTTGAGCTCGCATTTTCGCCTCAGACGATCGTCGCGCTCGCCCTCATATGGGGACTCGCGTTCGTGCACGTGCGCGGCGTGGGGCCAGGCCGCTTCGTCAGCAATCTGCTCGCGACGCTGAAGGTCTCCGCATTCGTTCTCTTCATTGCCTTCGGCTTCGGTTTCGGCACCGGCGAATTGCAGTCCCTCACGCAGGCTGCCGCCCCGGTATCGGCGCCCGGATGGTTCCTGGCGCTGCTTGCAGTGGGATTCACCTACTCCGGCTGGAACGCGGCCTCCTACGTCGCTGAGGAAATCAGAGACCCGGGACGCAATGCGCCTCGCGCGTTCGCGCTCGGCACGGCCGCCGTCATCGCCATCTACCTGTTGATGAACGCGCTGTACCTCTATGTTGTTCCGGTTACCGAGCTCGCGATGCTGGAGGGGAGCGTGCTCGATGTCGTGGCCGACCGCCTAATCGGCCCGACCGCTGGCAACATCATGGGCATTGTCGGCATCATCAGCCTTGCCGCGAGCGTGAACGCGATGACGTTCGCCGGCCCGCGCGTGTACTTCGCCATGGCGCGGGACGGGATGTTCTTTCACCGCGCGGCCGCCGTGCATTCGCGGTACAAGACGCCGGCCATGTCGATCGTTGCGCAGACGATTTGGGCGTCGCTCCTCGTCCTGTCGGCAAAAGCTGACGCGCTGATTAACTACACGGGGTTTGCGATCTGGCTGTTCTCAGGCCTAGCGGTGGCGGCGCTCTTCGTGCTGCGGCGGCGCGAGCCGAATGCGGAACGGCCGTTCCGCACGTGGGGCTATCCGATCGTGCCGGGACTGTACGCGCTCGTCGCGCTAATCGTGGTTGTGAACGGCCTGGTTCGCGACCCCGGCCCGACGGGTGCCGGAGCCGCAATCATTCTCGCGGGTATCCCGGTTTATCTGTGGTTTCGTCGACAGCGCGCGTGACGTTGACGGCCGGATACCGGAAACCTGCAGGCTTCCGGCTACCGGCTACCGGCTACCGCCTACCGGTACCGGCTACCGACTACGGGCTACCGCCTACTATCTACCACCTACGGTAGTCGCCGCAGGTCGCCCTGGTATCTGACCTTCTGCCCGGGGCTTATTCGCACGTCGAAGGTAAGGGTTTCGTAGCCTGGAGCCGTCACTTCGATCCGGTACGCCCCCGACTCGAGCTTCAGCCCCTGGAAGGCGCCGTCGTAATCGTCCACGACGCCCGAATAGTACCCGTCAACGTACACCTGCGCGTGACGCGGTGATACATCCAGCCTGAGCTCGCCGATGTCGAATGTGCTGAACGGGCGCCGATAGAAACTGTCGTAGCTGTCGTAGTTGCCGTAGTACCTGTACGTCGTGTATCCGGGATACCAGCGGTACGGGTTGTAGTAGAAGTAGCCAAGCCCAAATGCGCCGTATCCGTACGGATGGTAGCTGCGCGGATAGTAATAGTTGTAGACGCTCGGTGGCCGGACGAAAACGGTGCGGCCGCGTCGGTCGGGCACGATCACCGTGCGTCCGCGGTTCGTGGTAATTCGACCGCCTTCAGGCGCCGATCGCGGGGGCGGCGCCGATCGCGGGACGGCTGTGCCTGTTCGCGGATTGTCCCCTTGGGGACGACTGCCACGGGGAACTGCGCGTCGCTCCGGCTCTTGCGCAGGTTGCTCTTGTGCGCTCGCCTCTCGAGCTGCGACTTCCGAAGCGCGTGCGAATGACGGCGCCGGCACTGCCGGTTGCGTGGGCGGCCGCGCAGCCCTTGGCACGGCGGTCCCAATTCGGGGATTGCCCCCCTGCGGTCGACTGCCGCGAGGAATCGCGTGGCGCTCGGGTTCCGGCGAGGCCGGCTCGGCCTGCGCACCCTGAGCCTCAGCTTCCTGCGCGCCGGCGACCGACGGCGCCACCAGCAGGGCTGCCAGGAACAGATAAAGAGGAAGCATCTCTTCTCCTTGGGACAGGTCCACGTGAAACCTCAGCAACAGTGCTGCCACGGGCGGGCGTGCGAATTTCTGGCTGAAATGATTGTCGGGGCGCAACTGTCGTCGTTCGGTGTCGCGGCCGATGTCATCACGCCAGGTCAGCGCGCAGCTGGATGAGGCATACTGGCGTGTGATGCCCCCCCACCCTTCGACCATTCGACCGGTCACCCTGAGCGGCCATCGAGGCGTGCATGCGACGACGATTCTGGCCGTAAGGCATGGGGATCAGACGTGCCTCGCTGGCGACGGTCAGGTCACACTTGGCGCCACCGTCGTCAAGCACGGCGCCCGCAAGATTCGCCGGTTGTACAACAACTCGATCCTCGCCGGCTTTGCAGGGTCGGCGGCCGACTCTTTTGCCCTGTTCTCACGGTTCGAGTCGAAGCTGGAACAGTATCGTGGAAACCTCGAGCGTGCCGCGGTGGAGCTGGCGCGCGACTGGCGTACCGATCGTCTGCTGCGCCGGCTCGAGGCGATGATGATCGTGGCCGACCGGAAATCCATGTTCCTGCTGTCGGGCACCGGCGATCTCATCGAGCCCGACGACGGCATCGTTGCGGTTGGGTCTGGCGGCCCGTTTGCGATGGCAGCCGCACGGGCGCTGAGCCGCCATACTCAGTTGACCGCTCGTCAGATTGCCGAAGAAGCCATGGCGGTTGCTGCAGGCATCTGCATCTACACCAATACGAACCTCACGATCGAAGAATTGTGATACCGATTCATGGCCATCTTTCTCCCGGAACGCACCGCCAGCGCCGTCGACACGCTGACGCCGCGTCAGATCGTCACCGAGCTCGATAAGTACGTCGTGGGTCAGGCGAATGCGAAGCGCGCGGTCGCAATTGCGCTTCGGAACCGCATTCGCCGGCAGCGCCTCCCGCCGGACATGGCCGAAGAAGTGACGCCGAAGAACATCCTCATGATTGGCCCGACCGGTGTAGGCAAGACGGAAATCGCCCGTCGGCTCGCCCGGCTGGCGCAGTCGCCGTTCATCAAGGTCGAGGCGTCCAAGTTCACCGAAGTCGGCTACGTCGGCCGCGATGTCGAATCGATGGTGCGCGACCTCGTGGAGCTGGCGGTCGACATGGTGCGCGCGGAGAAGGCCGAGGAGGTGCGCGACAAGGCGCGTCACGCGGCGGAAGAGCGGCTGCTGGACCTGCTGTTGCCGCCGGCGCGGCCGGCGGCTCCCGGTGACGAAGCCATCGCGCGTGAGCAGGCGAACCGGACGCGCGAACGGATCCGCGCGCAGCTGCATGAGAGGCGTCTCGACGAGCGCGTCGTCGAGATCGACGTGCGCGACACGGCCATGCCGTCCTTCGAGGTGATCGCCGGCACGTCGGTCGAGGAGATCGGCATCAACCTCAAGGACATGATGGGGAACATGTTCCAGGGGCGCACGAAGACGCGCCGGCTGAGAGTGCCGGAGGCGCTCGAGCATCTGGTCGCGGAGGAACAGGCCAAGCTCGTGGACATGGAATCGGTGAGCCGCAGCGCGACGCAGCGGGTGGAGCAGTCGGGCATCATCTTCATCGACGAGATCGACAAGATCGCCAGCCGCGACGCGATGTCTGGCAGCGGGGGCCACGGCCCCGACGTGAGCCGCGAAGGCGTCCAGCGCGACATCCTGCCGATTGTCGAGGGTACGACGGTCAACACCAAGCACGGGATGGTGAAGACGGATCACATCCTGTTCATTGCGGCTGGCGCCTTTCACGTGGCGAAGCCGTCGGATCTGATCCCCGAGCTGCAGGGTCGGTTTCCCATCCGGGTCGAGCTGGAGCCGCTCACACGGGACGACTTCGTGCGCATCCTCACCGAACCACGCAACGCGCTGGTCAAGCAGTACGCCGCGCTGCTCGGCACCGAGGACCTGACGCTGACGTTCACGCCCGGCGCGATCGGGCGCATCGCCGATTTCGCAGCGCGGGTGAACGACATCAACGAGAACATCGGCGCGCGACGGCTGCACACCGTGATGGAGCGGCTGCTCGACGAGGTCTCGTTCGAGACAGCGGAGCTCGGTCCGCAGTCGCTGTCGATTGACGAGGCGTACGTCGACCGCATGCTGGCCGACATCGTTCGCAACGAGGATCTCTCGCGCTACATCCTTTAGCGGGTCTCGAGCGTAATCGCCGATCCGGAGAGCTCCCGCCAGACCTGTCGCCCGGCCAGCACCGCGGCGGCCGTATCGAACCCAATCCCTCCGTCCGCAAAGTGGCGGCGTTTGAACGCAGATCGCTCGTAGGCGGTCGCAAATGTCGCACGGTCGACGATCTCCGGCTGGCCGACCACTTCCACGGCGTGCTGCAGCTCGTGGCCGACGATCGCGATCAGCCTGGGCACGTCGAGGTCCCGTGCGAGTTCTACGACGACGTAACGGCGACCCGCTGCAGCCCCGAGAAAACTCAGCCGCCCGTGCACTCCGCTCGGAAGCTGCCCGTATTGCAGGTACACGACGACATCGCCCGCCTCGAGACGGTCCATCAGGGCGCGAAATGTCGGGGAGCGATGGCGGCCGGCGTCGAGGACCATGATGAGCGACGGCTCGAGGGGACGCAGCTGCGCGTCGTTGGCGGTTTTCGCGTGCGTTCCGGCGGACAGACCGACGATGAGGCACACGACGACTGACACCAGACGTGCGGGGTTCGTCGTCACGATGCCCTGCGTGCATCGCAAGACACACGCCATCGGCGTACGTGTTGCTAGGGTGTCAAATGGGTCGCAATTTCACGCGAATCCTGTAGAATGCCGTTTGTGCAGCAGTCGTGATTTAAGACAATTGTGTCTTGTGAGTTCTGCATTAATACAAAGACGTCTTATTTCTCCGCGGCCGCCCGCGACGGGGTCGCCGACGCCCGCAAATCGCCGGTCACATCATTGTGGCGACGATCTGCTGATCCTTCGGAAATGTAGGAGCGTATGTCTGCCTTGAGAGTTGCAGCCGACACAAGCACCGCCGCACGCGACGCGCGACGCCTCTCAACCCTCCTGGAGGTCAGCCAGGCGCTGTCCGGCACCCTGAATCTCAAGGCATCGATGCAGCGCGTGCTCACCATCCTCGTGCGTCATCACGGTGTCGTGCGCGGCATGCTGACCCTGCTGCGCGACGGCGAGCTGCACGTCGAGGCAGCGGAGGGATTCGACGACCGTGCGCGTTCGGTGCGCTACCGCGTCGGCGAAGGCATTACCGGCAAGGTCGTCGAAAGCGGAAAGCCGATTGTCGTGCCGCGAGTCAGCCGGGAGCCTGCGCTCCTGAACCGTGCCGCTCGCCGCGGTGAAGCGCTGAAGCAGGAGCTCAGCTTCATCTGCGTCCCGGTCCTCCAGAGCCGCGTGTCGATTGGGGCGCTGGCCGTCGACCTGCGGTTCAAGCCGGAGCGCGACTTCGACAGCAGCGTCCAGTTTCTCGGCATCGTCAGCTCGATGATCGCGCAGGCGCTCAACGTGCAGCGGCTCGTCGAGGAGGAGCGCCGGCGGCTGGTCGACGAGAACACGCACCTGCGGCAGGAGCTGCGCGAGCGCTACGACTTCTCGAACATCATCGGGACCAGTGGACCGACGCGGCAGATGTACGAGCAGGTCGCGCAGGTCGCCAAGACGAACACCACGGTGCTGATTCGCGGTGAGTCGGGCACCGGCAAGGAGTTGATTGCGCACGCCATCCATTACAACTCGCTGCGCGCGAAGAAGCCGTTCGTGAAGGTGAGCTGTGCAGCGTTGCCGGATACCTTGATCGAGTCGGAGCTCTTCGGCTACGAGAAAGGGGCGTTCACGGGAGCGGCGGGCCGCAAGAAAGGGCGCTTCGAGATGGCGGAAAGCGGAACGCTCTTTCTGGACGAGATCGGCGATATCAACCTCAGTACGCAGGTCAAGCTGCTCCGCGTCCTGCAGGAACGCGAGTTCGAGCGGCTCGGCGGTACGGACACGGTACGCGTGAATGTCCGGTTGATTGCGGCCACGAACAAGGACATGGAGACCGCTCTCTCGGAAGGGAAATTCCGCGAGGATCTCTACTATCGCCTGAACGTGTTCACGATCTTCGTGCCGTCACTGCGCGAGCGGAAGGCCGACCTGCTGCTGTTGGCCGATCACTTCCTCGAAAAGTTCTCGCGCGAGCATGGCAAGGTGATCAAGCGCATCTCGACACCCGCCATCGACATGCTCATGGCGTACCACTGGCCGGGCAACGTGCGAGAGCTGGAGAACGTCATGGAGCGGTCGATTCTCGTCTGCGACGGCGCGGTCATTCACGGCCATCACCTGCCGCCGTCGCTCCAGACCGCCGACGCCTCCGGCACGGTGACGCGCGTGTCGCTCAAGGATGCGGTCGCCGCCTACGAGCGGGATCTGATCCAGGACGCGCTCAAGACGACCCGCGGCAACCGCGCGAAGGCGGCCCGCCTGCTCGACACGACCGAACGGATTCTCAATTACAAGGTGCGCGGATACGGCATCGATCCTCGGCGATTCAAGTCGCCCGAACTCGGGAAGCGAGTCGCGATACCCTCTGAAGGGTCATGAGAATCGGGGTCCGGGCTGTCAGCGTGCTCGCGATCGCCGCAAGCATGGGCGGTGCGGCATGTGGAAAACGGGGAGCGCCGATTCCCCCGAACCTGAGAATCCCGGCGGCGGTGGAAAAGATTGCCGCCGCACGTATGGGGAACGACGCCTACGTCACGGTCACCGTTCCTGCCACCAATATCGATGAGTCGATCCCGATCGACATTCAGCGCATCGACGTGTACGGCTACACAGGAGGCAGCGCGCCGCCAACCGCGCGCTTTGCGGAGGTCGGCGCCGTCGTGGCGAGCATTCCTGTGGTTCCACCGGCGAAGGTCGACGATGATGCGCCGCCACCACCTCCGCCGGATCCGTCTGCTGGCGCCCTGCCCGGCGCCGCCGTGACCATCGTCGACACCCTCACGCCAGACGAGCTCGTCCAGGGACGCGTGTACATCGATCCTCGAGGCTTTTCACCGGTTGCTGCGCCCGCGGGAGGTGTTCCGGCGCCTTCCGTCCTGCGCCGGTTCTACCTTGCCATTCCATTCAACCTCCGCGGACGTCCCGGGCCGCCAGGGATGCACGCGGAGCTGGCGCTCACTCCGCTGCCTGATCCGCCGTCCGAAGTGCGGGCGCGTTACGACGCGTCGGCGATTTCGCTGACCTGGGAGCCCTCGGGAGGATTGCTTGGCTTCCTGCTCGATCGCATGCTTCCGCCCGAATCGACGCCTTTTGTGGCGCCGGCCCAAGGCTCTGGCGTACCCGCGGTGCAACCCGTGGCCGACGCCGGCCTTCCTGCGGGACCGACCACGTACAACGTCTATCGGGAAATAGCGCCAGATCCATCCGAGCTCCCGCGCGCGGGTGGGACTCCTTCCTGGACGACGCCACTGCCCGTACCGATCAATCAAAGCGCTCTGACGGCGACGTCCACGACCGACCAACCCGTGCCGGGCCGCCGGCACTGCTACACCGTGCGCGCGCAGCGTGGAACCGCCATGAGCGAGCCGTCGACGCGTACCTGCATCACGCCGATCGACATCTTTCCGCCCGCAGTGCCGACAGGTCTCGCTGCCGTCCCGTCGGAGGGCGGGATCAGCCTGATTTGGGAGCCGAACAGCGAACTGGATCTCGGCGGCTATCTGGTCTTGCGCCGCGAGGCGGGCGATGCCACACTGCGTCAGCTCACGAACATACCGATCGTCGAAGCGCGTTATCGTGACACTGACGTGCGGCCCGGAACCCGGTACGTTTACTCTATCGTGGCGGTCGATGGGCAGGTGCCGCTGCCCAACGTCAGCGCAGAGTCGGAACGGGTGGAGGAGACGGCAAGATAAGGTTGGTAGTTGGTAGTTGGTAGTTGGTAGTTGGTAGTTGGTAGTTGGTGGTTGGTAGTTGAAAGTGGGAAGTCCGAAGTTGACGGTTGAGGGTTGTTGGTTGCCGAGTCACGACCACCAGCCACCATCCACCCAGGAGCCAGTCATGAAACTGTTCGTCGATACGGGAAACCTGAAGGAAGTCGAGACGCTCGCGCAGCTCGGCATCCTCGACGGGGTCACGACCAACCCGTCGCTGCTGGCGAAGGAAGCAGGCGACTATCGGCAGATCCTCAGGCAGATATGTCAGACGGTCAAGGGCCCCGTCAGCGCCGAAGTGGTCGCCACCGACACCGCTGGGATGCTGCGGGAAGGACGCGACCTTGCGTCGATCGACGAGCACATCGTCATCAAAGTGCCGTTCACCAAGGACGGCGTACGGGCGTGCAACACGCTGTCGTCGGAAGGGCATCGCGTGAATGTGACGCTGATCTTCTCGGCCGCTCAAGCATGGCTGGCCGCCAAGGTTGGCGCAGCCTACGTGAGCCCGTTCGTCGGGCGGCTCGACGACATCGGCGCAACCGGAATGAATCTCGTCCGGGAAATCGTCGACATCTTCGACAGGTCGGACCTGACGACGCAGGTGCTCGTGGCAAGCGTTCGCAATCCGATTCACATCATCGAGGCGGCGCGGATGGGTGCCGACGTCGCGACGGCACCGGCGGCCGTGATCGAGCAGTGCTTCAAGCATCCGCTCACTGACATCGGCCTCGAACGGTTCCTCAAGGACTGGGAAAAGGCGCAGGCGGCCAGGGTATGACGGCAACGGATTGACGTATTTACGAATTTACGGATCTACGAAGTTACGAATTCAGGTGTTTGGCAAGTTCGTCAATTCGTAAGTTCGTCAATTCGTAAATCCCATGGATAAGCATTTTCTTCAAGACCTTGAACGGCGGGCCGAGCTGGGCGGCGGCGAGGAACGTCTGCGTCGCCAGCGCAAGGCGGGCAAGCTGACGGCGCGCGAACGGATCGACCTGCTGTTCGACCCTGGCACGTTCGAGGAGACAGACAAGTTCGTCACCCATCGCTGCCGCGACTTCGGCATGGCCGATCAGGTCGTGCCCGGCGACGGCGTGGTGTGCGGGCATGGCCGTGTCAACGGACGCCTTGCTTACGCCTTCGCGCAGGACTTCACGGTGTTTGGGGGGTCGCTCTCCGAGACCAACGCCGCGAAGATCGTGAAGATCATGGATCTTGCGATGAAGATGGGGGCGCCGGTCGTCGGGCTGAACGATTCGGGCGGCGCGCGCATTCAGGAAGGCGTCCAGTCGCTCGGCGGGTACGCGGACATCTTTCTTCGCAACACGCTCGCGTCGGGCGTCGTGCCGCAGATTTCCGCCATCATGGGACCGTGTGCCGGTGGCGCCGTCTATTCACCGGCGATCACCGATTTCACGGTCATGGTGAAAAGCACGAGCTACATGTTCGTCACTGGTCCCGACGTCATTCGCACGGTCACCCACGAGCTGGTCACGAAAGAGGAGCTCGGCGGTGCGACAACGCACAGCGAGCGGAGCGGTGTCGCGCACTTTGCGGTCGAGAACGACCAGGAATGCCTGCTCCTGATTCGCGAGCTTCTGTCGTTCATGCCGAACAATAACGTGGACGACCCGCCGCGCGTGGAGCCGACGGATCCTGCGGATCGCGCCGACGAGGCGCTCGACACGATGGTGCCCGAATCGCCGAATCAGCCGTATGACATGGGCGACGTCATACGCGCCGTCGTCGATGAGGGATACGTGCTCGAGGTGCACGAGCACTTCGCGCGGAACATCCTGGTCGGGTTCGCGCGGCTCGGCGGTCGTCCGGTGGGCATCGTGGCTAATCAGCCGGCGCATCTTGCGGGGACGCTCGACATCGATGCGTCGGTCAAGGGCGCGCGCTTCGTTCGGTTCTGCGACGCGTTCAATATTCCGCTCGTCACCTTCGAAGACGTGCCGGGGTTCTTGCCAGGCACCGTTCAGGAGTTCGGCGGCATCATCCGCCACGGAGCGAAGCTCCTGTTTGCCTTTGCCGAGGCGACGGTGCCAAAGCTGACCGTCATTACGCGCAAGGCGTACGGCGGCGCCTACTGCGTCATGTCCAGCAAGCACATTCGCACCGACGCCAACTATGCGTGGCCGACGGCTGAAATCGCAGTCATGGGGGCGGAAGGCGCGGTCAATATCCTGTACAAGCGCGAGCTCGAGGCCGCCGAGGACCCGGCGACGGTGCGCGCGGCGAAGATCGACGAATACCGCCGGAGGTTCGCCAATCCGTACGTCGCTGCCCAGCGGGGTTTCATCGACGAGGTCATCCTGCCGCGGCAGACTCGGGCCAAGTTGATCGGTGCGCTGGAGGCGCTCGACACCAAGCGCGACCGAAATCCTCCGAAGAAGCACGGCAACATTCCCTTGTAGCGGCGATGGGCCCTGCGGCTGCGGCATTCGTCTACGCGGCTGTGCAGCCGGGCGGCGAGCGCGTTGGTGGCCGCGGCCAGTTCGAGCTCTATCGTCTGCCGGAGCTCCGTTGAAAGGTTCGCGTGTCACGGCGGCGGCCGGGGCCGTCTACGTGTTCCTCACGGCGTTCCTGTTCCGCGAGCTGCTGCCGAACGTCACGACGCACCTCTACTCGGACCTCGGCGATCCGCTGCTCAATACGTCGATCCTGGCGTGGAACGCGAGACACCTGCCGCTCACGTCCGAATGGTGGAACTTCCCGTCCTTTGCGCCGCTCTCGGGCGTCACGGCGTTTACCGAACACCTGCTCCTTGCCTACCCGATCGCCTCGCCTGTGATCTGGCTCACGGGCAACCCGGTGCTTGCCTACAACATCGTGTTTCTCATCGCGGCGCCGCTCAATGGCGTGGCGGCGTGCGCGCTCGCCCGCGAGCTGACCGGATCGAGCGCGGGGGCATTGATCGCGGGGCTGGCATACGCATTTGCCCCCTACCAGTCCGTGCACTTGTCGCACCTTCAGCAGATGACCTCGTTCGGGATGCCGTTCGCGCTGATGTGGCTGCACCGGTATCACCGTACGGGTCGTCGCACGGCGCTCGTCTGCTTCGGCGTCGGATGGCTGCTGACCGCGCTGGCGAATTCTGCCCTGCTTGCCTTCTTTCCGATCCTTGTGCTGCTTTGGAGTGTGTGGTTCGTACGGCCGCGCGAGTGGAGACGACTTGCAGGCCCGGCCGCTGCAGCTGCACTCGCGACGCTGCCGCTTCTACCGCTCTTGTGGGGCTATCACGTGCGTCAGGCGGAACACGGTTTCTTCCGCTCCTACGCCGAAACCAAGAGTTTCAGCGCCGACATCGTCGGGCTGCTTGGCATGTACCACCGCGCGGTGCCGTGGCGAAGCATGCTTCCGCACGATTTCGAGGAAGGCGCGTTGTTTCCAGGTTTCATCACCCTTGCGCTGGGTATGGTGGCGCTGCTCGCCGCTGTAAGAGGGACAGGCATCGGGCTGTGGCCTCGTCGCCTTGTGAGCGCGTTCGTGGTTCTCACGCTCATCGTCCTAGCGCGCGTATGGACCGGCCCGTTTGGCTGGCACGTCGGTCCGCTGCGTCTCCCTCCGTTCCGCCCGTATCGGCTGTTCACGTCGGCCGTGTTGCTGCTTGTCGCCGGCGCACTGTTGAGCAACGCATTCCGCCGCGCGTGGTCGCGACGCGACGTCGTCGTCTTCTACGCGGTGGCGGCCGTCGTGCTGTGGCTGGTCGCGCTCGGGCCCGAGCCTGAGTGGTCGACGCCGTGGCGCGCCTTGACGTACGGCCCCTACTATCTGCTCTACAGTCTTCCAGGCATGCAGAGCATCCGAGTGCCGGCGCGTGCGTGGTTTCCCGCGATGCTCTCTCTTGCGGTGCTGGCGGCATTTGGCACGGTTGTCCTCCTCGAGCGATACGCGCAGCGCCTACGCATCGTCCTGGCGGCCCTTGCGCTGGTGATTGCTTTTGAAGGGTGGTTCGTGGACCGCATTGTCGAAGCGCCGCAGCCGATGCGCCCCGGGGCGATTCCGGAGGGCGCGGTCGTCCTGGATCTGCCGATTGACGAAGGCTTTTACAACGCGACGCCGCAGTATCGCGGGGTCATCGGGCGGTACCGCACGATCAACGGGTACAGCGGATACCTTCCCCCGCACTTCACGCCGCTCCGGCGTGCCATAGGTGACCTGATCCCGGATGCGCTGGATTCATATCGCCGCCAGAGCGATCTCTACGTCATCATTCGCCCCGGTGTCTCGAACGTGAGGGCGCGTTGGATTGCGATGCACCCAGGCGCGGAGCACGCGTTCGACGTAGCAGACGTCAGGGTGTACCGCCTGCCGCAGCTCCGCTAGCTGGCAATCGGCGAGAATACAACATACCGTATTGACCCGATACCGGCCTCGACTCGTGTCGCCCTACAGTGGAAGCTTGACATTGCGGTACCCTCTGCCCGTCCCGACCATCCGCGGCGCCTTGATCGCCGGCTTCGCCATCGTGTTCGCGCTGTGGCTCGCTTCCGGCTATGAGCTGGTGCGGCGTATCCGCGAAGCTGAAGAACAGATGGCGTCGGCACGGCGCTCGTTCGTGCGAGGGCAACAAGTGCTCACCGCGATCACGACACGGGTCATGCTCGGGTCCATCTACCTTCGCGACGCGCTCATGAACCCAACGGCCGAGATGCGGGATTACTACCGCCGCGAGATGACGCAGCTTCGCGTCGGCGTGGAGAAAGCGCTCCCCGAATATGTTCCTCTCGTGGATACGCCGCTCGAACGCGAGCAGTGGGCTCGACTGCAGGTCGAGCTGAACACGTACTGGCAGTCGCGCGACGAGGCGCTTGCGCTCGACGTGCAAGATGGAAGCGCTGCCGACGCCGCGATGATCAGCGGCCGGCTGGTGCCTGCACGCGAGTCGGTGCTCGAGCTCGTCGGCTCGCTGGCCGACCTCGAGCGCGTGTCCATCGAAAGCCACGAGCAACAGGCGGCGCAGTTCTACCGCGACGCCCAGACGCGTGTCATCACGCTGGCGTCGCTGGCGCTTGCGGCCGGCTTCGTGGTGGCGTTCGTCGCAGCCCGTCACGTGACGCGGCTGCAGCGTGAAATCGAGCGTCAGCAGCTGATCGAGCGGCAGAACCGCCTCGATCTGGAGCGTCTGTCCGCGAGGCTGGTGACGGCCCAGGAGGAAGAGCGTCGCAGTCTTGCGCGCGAGCTGCACGACGCGGTCGGCCAGGCGCTGATGGCCATCAAAATGGAAATGGGTGTCGCTCTTCGGGGCGGTACGACCGACTCGCGCGCTCGAACGGCGCTCGAACAGGCGCGTGCGATCGCCGAATCGACGCTGCAAAATGTTCGCGATTTGTCCCAGCTCTTGCACCCGTCGATGCTGGACGACTTCGGCCTGCCCGAAGCGCTCAGCGCCCACCTGCGCAGCTTTTCGAGCCGTACTGGCATCAGGGCGCAGCTCATCCACGAACGAATGGACGATCGCCTGCCGCCCGAGATCGAAGTGTGCGCGTACCGAATCGTGCAGGAGGCTCTCACCAACGTTGGTCGCCACAGCGGCGCGTCCAGCTGTACCGTCTCGCTCGTCCGGCGAGACGATGTGCTGCACCTCACCATCGAAGACGACGGCCGCGGTGTCAGCCCGACCATCGTGCGCACGCACGACCGGCGCGGGCTCGGCCTGATTGGTATGAGAGAGCGCGCGCAGGCGCTGTCGGGAACGTTCGTCATCGAGAACCGCTCCGAAGGTGGAACCAGAGTGATGGTCAGGCTTCCGGTGCCGGTCGTCATGAAGCCGGCGGCGGAAACTCAGCTCGCGGGGTAATCGCATGGCACGGCTTCGCATTCTGCTCGCGGACGATCACACAGTTGTTCGACAGGGCCTGCGCAAGGTCCTGGAGGAATCGCCCGACTGGGAAGTCGTCGCAGAGGCTGGCGACGGCCGCGAAGCCGTCCGCAAGGCAGAGGAGCTGAAGCCCGATGTGGCCATTATCGATATCGCCATGCCGCTCCTCAACGGCATCGAGGCAACGCGCCAGATCGTCAAGCGTTCGCCATCGACGCGGATTCTCGTGCTGACGATGCACTCGGATGAGGCGTACGTGAATCAGATTCTGCAGGCAGGCGCGACCGGCTATCTGCTGAAGGATTCCGCTGATGTCGATCTCATTCAGGCGGTCTCCGCGGTGTCGAAGGGACGATCCTTCTTCAGTCCGGCCATCGCGCGCGTCATGCTGGACGACTACACGCGGCAGCTTGCGGATCGTGGCATCACCGATCGCTACGAATCGCTCTCGGAGCGTGAGCGCGAAATCTTCCAGCTCGTTGCCGAGGGAAAGGCCAACAAGGAAATCGCGGCGATTCTGTCCATCAGCCCCAGCACGGTCGAGACACACCGCGCACGCATCATGGAAAAGCTCGACCTCCACAGCGCGGCCGAAATCGTGCTGTATGCCGTCCGCCGGGGGGTCATCAGGTAGACGGGCCGCACAGTAATTCAAGATTCACAATTCAAAGGTCAAAGTTAGAGTTCCCACGTGCTCGTCGCGGACCCAACCTCGCGCGCCCTCTGGGGGTCTATAGCGCGTGTGACTGACGACGAGCTGGTGCTGCTGGCGCGCCAAGGAGCTTGCAACGCCCCGTCAGCTCGTGAATATCAAAGAATATCAAAGTCGATCTCGCCGTGATTGAGGAGGGCGCTGGGAACCGGTCAAACGCAAGGAGGTCAGCTTGATTGTTGCGGATCGACGCAGCGGATCGGTGCGTGCGGGAGGGTTGCCTGTGCCCGACCCGCCGTTTCCACTAACGGCTGACACCGCTCCCCGTACGCTGCCCGGTTGAGCGCAACGGCAAGCTCCGGACGCTCGTGACGATGAGGTATCTGTCGTCCCCACACTTCCCCGGGAGGGTGAACAGAAGGTCGAGCCGTTGCTGGACAGTGGAAAACCTCTGATCGTGTCGCAAACAAGCCCGGCCGACGCGGTCGCCAGGGACCAATACGTGCCTTCCAAGTCTACCCCTAAGTGCTAGAATTAGCAGGTTTTGCGCAAAATTCTGGTCGCGAACCGCGGCGAGATTGCCGTGCGTGTCATTCGTGCATGCCGCGACATGGGACTGGCGTCGGTTGCGGTCTATTCCGACTGTGATCGCACGGCGCGTCACGTGCGAATGGCCGATCAGGCGTGCGCCATCGGTCCAAACGCGCCGGCTGAAAGTTATCTGCGGATCGACCGTCTGATCGACGCCGCCCTGGCGAGCGGCGCCGATGCCATCCATCCCGGTTACGGATTCCTCGCGGAGAACGACGCGTTTGCCGCGGCATGCCGCGATGCGGGCCTGACGTTCATCGGTCCGTCGCCCGAGTCGATCGCGCTGATGGGCAGCAAGACCAAAGCGAGGCGCGCTGCTCTCGACGCGGGCGTGCCGGTGGTGCCAGGCACCGACGAGCCGTTTGCCGCCGATGAGCGCGAGTCCGTCATTGCGAGCGCGGCGGAGCGAATCGGCTATCCGCTGCTGATCAAGGCCGTTGCCGGCGGAGGTGGAAAGGGCATGCGGCTCGTGACCGCGCCCGATGATCTGTCGAGCGCGATTCGCGCTGCACGCTCCGAGGCCAACACCGCATTCGGCGACCCGGCGATCTATCTCGAGCGGCGTCTCGTGCGGCCGCGGCACATCGAAGTGCAGCTGTTGGGCGATCTACACGGGAACGTGTTGCCCTTTGTCGAACGCGAGTGTTCGATTCAGCGGCGTCACCAGAAAGTGATTGAAGAGACGCCGTCGCCCGTGGTGTCCCCCGCACTTCGGGCGCACATCACGAGCGCCGCGGCGGCCGTGGCTCGATCGGTCGGATACGCGAGCGCCGGCACCATTGAGTTCCTCCTGGACGAGGAGGGGCGCTTCTTCTTCCTGGAGATGAACACCCGCCTGCAGGTGGAGCATCCGATCACCGAGATGGTGACCGGCGTCGATCTCGTCCGAGCGCAGATTCGAGTGGCACGCGGCGAACGCCTCGATGTCGATCCGCCGACGGCGTTGACACCCATCGGTCACGCCATCGAGTGCCGCATATACGCGGAAGATCCCGACGCCGGTTTCATGCCGTCGCCCGGACGCATCACCGGCCTTCGTGTCCCTGGCGGCCCGTGGATTCGCGACGACAGTGGTGCGGAATCCGGCGCCGAGGTGCCGATTTTTTACGATCCGCTGATTTCGAAGCTGTCAGCCTGGGGGGGCGATCGACCTCAGGCTGTTGCGCGAATGAGGCGGGCGCTCGACGAGTATGAGGTGCGTGGAATCCGGACGACCGTCCCCTTTTTCCGGTGGATGCTCCAGCAAGCGGCGTTCGAGGCGGCGACATTTCACACTGGGTACCTGGACGAGCTCTTGCAGCAGCGGCAGGGCGAGCCGTTCGAGATTCCCAGCGAGGACGAAGAGCAGGTTGCGGCCATGGCTGCCGCGCTGCAGGCGTTCACCGCTCTTTCGTCTACGAGCAGCGTGACGCCGAACGCGCGCATGGAAACGTGGCGGGACGCCCGCGTCCAGCAGTCGAACCAGCCGGCGAAAATGGGCTGGAAGAGGCTGGCGCGGCTCGAGGGCCTGCGTCCGTGACGTTCGAGGTTGAGACCGGCTCTCGAAAACGGGTCGTTCAGATTACTGGTGGCGCCGGCAAGTACCAGGCAGTGGTCGACGGAAGCGCTTACGTGCTCGACGTGGCGCGCGCGGGCGAAAACTGGTCCTTGCTCATGGGTCCGGTTCGCGCCGGATCGCCAGCCTCTCTGAGCGTGCGTGCCGGCCGGAGCTACGAAGTGACGGTTGGCGTCCAACTCGGCGGCGAGCTCAGCGTGTTCGTGAACCGCAGGGCCTTGGCGGTTCGGCTCGATGCGCTTTCAACCGACCTCGATCGTCGGCGTATTGCGAGGCGGGCGGGAGGTCGCGGCGACCACACGGCGGACACGCGAAGCGGACCGCTCGACGTGACGGCGCCTATGCCAGGCCGGATTGTCCGGGTCCTGGTGAAAGCAGGCGATGTCGTTGCTGCTCGGCAGGGCGTCGTGGTGGTGGAGGCGATGAAAATGGAAAACGAGCTGCGATCGCCCCGCGCGGGCACCGTGAAAGAGGTGCGGGTGGGGCAGGGCGCGCTCGTCGAAGCGAAAACGGTGCTCGTGGTCATCGAGTAACTTTTGCATTTTGCATTTTGAATTTTGACTTACACAGTCCTTAGCCACCCCATCACCCAGACCACGCGGCGCGTGACTCGCCGGATCGTGGCGACGTGTGCCGTGATCATCGCCGTGGCTCTGGTCACCACGGTGTCGATCGATCTCGGTCCTTCTCTGAGGGCGCGCGCTGAAGCGGCGGCGTCGCAGTACATGGGCCGGCCGATGCACATCGGGCGGTTGTCGGTGCATCTCTGGCTTGGGCGCTTCGTCGTCGAGGATGTCGTGATCGAGGGGCTGACCCCTCAGTCGCGTCCGTTTCTCATGGCGCAGCGCATCAACGTCTCGATGCCCTGGAGCACGCTCGTCGATCGTCGGGTCGTGTTCGACGCCATCGAGATGACCGACTGGCGGATGTACGTCGAGACGTTTCCCGACGGCCGCCACAACTTTCCGCGGTTTACCCGAGAGAACCGCGGCCCCAGCGCCTGGACCACCACGCTTCAGTATGTAAGGGCGTACCGCGGCGAATTCACATACGCCGATCACGGCACTCCCTGGAGCGTCGTGAGCCGCAACCTCGACGTGATCGTGACCAGGCCGACAACGGAATATCGTGGGCAGGCGCGTTTCTCGAACGGAACGGTGTCGATCCGTGACTACGTGCCGATGCGCGCCGACATGCGCACCACCTTCCGCATCGCCGATGGCAAAGTGGTGCTCGATCGGATCGATCTGACGACCGACGGCGCGAAGTCGCAGTTGACCGGTGAGGTCGATTTCGCGCGCTGGCCCGAGCAGCTCTATCGCGTCCGCTCGGATGTCGACTTCGCGACAATGCGCGACATCTTCTTCGCCGCCGACGATTTCACGGTTCAGGGTGACGGCGAGTTCATCGGTACGTTTCACCTGTTTCGCGAAACTGTGAACGGCCGCTCCCGCACTGGCCGCGAGCTCAAAGGGACGTTTTCGAGCGCGAAGACCGGTGTCAACAGGTATCAATTCGCCGACGTGCGCGGATCGCTGCTGTGGGTGCCGGAACGCTTCGAAGTCACCGACGCGTCGGCCGATCTCTATGGCGGTTCGGCGCGCTTCAACTACCGGGTTGCGCCGTTTGGGCGCAGCGGCACTCCAGCCGTCGCCAGCTTCGACGCCACGTACGAGAACGTCGATCTCACGGAGTTCCCTGACGTGCTGGATCTCGATGGCATCCGGCCGTCTGGCCGCGCCACCGGGCGCAATCTGCTGGAATGGCCCCTCGGCCGCTTCTCGGATCACCGCGGCGATGGCGAGATCCGTTTCGAGGCGCCGGCCGGCGTCGAGACGCTGACCCGGTTCATGACCGCGGCCCAGATCGATGCTGCGGAACAGCGCGGACGCGAATGGGGACCGTTCGACGCTCAGCCGCTCCGCGAGCCGGTGCCGATCGCGGGCAACATGATTTACGCCTATGGCCCTGAATGGGTGGACGTCGGTGTCAGCCACCTTGCCACGCCTGAGACGTATCTCGAGTTCACCGGTCGTACCGCCTACGGTGAACGGTCGAGGATCGAGTTTCACGTGACGAGCGCGGACTGGCAGGAGAGCGATCGTGTGTTTGCCGGAGTATTGACGGCATTCGGGTCGCGCACGGGCGTGATTTCACTTGGGGGCTACGGGACGTTCGACGGCGTCATGGTGAACAGCTTCCGCCGTCCGCGTATCGAAGGCACATTCCGCGGCGAGCGCATACGCGCGTTCGACGTGGTATGGGGCGCGACGACGGGCCGCGCGGTCATCGAAAACGCGTACGCGGACGTGTCGAGCGTCGCCGTCCTGAGCGGCGATTCCGCCATTCACGTCGACGGCCGGTTCTCGCTCGGCTTCCCTCGACGCGACGGTGGCGAAGAGATCAACGCACGCATTCGCGTCATCCGGCGGCCGCTGGTCGAGCTGCGCCACGCGTTCGATCTGGACGACTACGACCTCGATGGGCTGCTGTCCGGAGAGTTCCACGTGTTCGGGCCCTATCATGGCCCGTACGGCTTCGGTCAAATGGCGATCGTCGAAGGCATCGCGTACGGCGAGTCGTTCGAGACGGCGCTGTCGGCGGTGCGCCTCGAGGACGGCGGCGTGCGGCTCGACTCGCTGCAGATCGTCAAAAGCGGTGGGCGCGCCACGGGCGCCGCCTACGTCGGATACGACGGGACGTATTCCTTCAACCTGGATGGACGGGGCATACCGATTGAAAGCATCGCGATCGCGATGTCGGAGATGGCCCCCCCACTCTCCGGACGGTTCGACTTCAACGCCGGCGGCAGCGGCACGTTCGACCGGCCGCGCTACGACGTTCGCGGCACCATCAACGACCTGTTCGTGGCCGACGAGGGCATCGGCCAGGTGGCCGGTGAAGTCAGCGTCAACGGCGACATGATGACGCTCAAGATCGAGGCGGCTTCGCCGCGTCTCGCCGTATCTGGCTCGGGCCGGATTGCGCTCACGCCGGGGATGGAGGCCGATCTGTCGTTCAGCGTCGCCGACACGTCGCTCGATCCCTACATCCGCGCCTTCAATCCGAATCTGTCGCCGTTCACGACCGCGATTGGCGGCGGCAACATCCGTGTAGTCGGGCAGTTGTCCAACATCGACGAGCTGGTCGTGGACGCCACGGTCGATCGGCTGGACCTCAGGCTGTTCGATTACCGGCTCCGGAACGCTGCGCCGATCCGCGTCGCGCTCGATCGCCACGCCATGCGCATCGACCAGATGCGGCTCGTCGGCGACGAAACGCAGCTCGACATCAGCGGCGTCGTCAACCTGCACGACGAGCGCATCGCGGTGCGGGCCACGGGCGACGCCGGTCTCGGCCTGCTGCAGGGATTCGACTCGAATATCCGCAGCTCCGGGCGCGCATCGCTCGAAGCGACGTTCGAGGGCCCGATGCGCGATCCCATCGTGACCGGCACGATGACGGTCGAGGACGGTCGCGTGCGACATTTCGGCCTGCCGCATGCGCTCGAGAACATTTCCGGTCCGGTGCGTTTCGATACGCGCAGCATTCGTCTCGATGAAGTCACGGCCAGGCTGGGCGGCGGGCTCGTCCAGTTCGGCGGGCGCATCGACATAGAAGGCTACCAGCCAACCCGTGTCGACGTGACGATGATAGGTGAGAGCATGCGGTTGCGCTTCCCCGAGGGAATGCGGTCGCTGGTCGATGCCGATCTCAGCCTGCAGGGAATGGTGGACGCGTTGGCGCTGTCGGGCACGGTGACGGTGCGAAACGCCGTCTACACCCGCGGGTTCGACGGGCAGGGAGGTCTCTTCGAGCTGACCTCGTCCAGCGCAGCGGCAGCGGGTGCAGCATCGCTCGCGACAACGACGCTGCCGCTGCGGTATGACGTGCAGATCGTGGCGCCGTCGACTCTCGAGATCAGGAACAGCGTGGCGCGGGTCTTTGCAAACGCCGACTTCCAACTGCGTGGCACCTACGATCGCCCGCTGCTGTTCGGACGCGCAGAGGTCGAGCGCGGTGAGTTCACCTTCGAGGGACGCCGGTACCAAATCACGCGCGGCACCATCGATTTCAACAACCCGACGCGCATTCAGCCGTTCTTCGACATCGAAACCGAAACACGCGTCCGCGTGCCGGGGCAGACCTACCGGGTCGTCGCGCGTGCCGCCGGGACGTTCGATCGGCTGACGCCGACGTTCGAAGCCGATCCGCCACTGCCGGAAGTCGAGGTGCTCAGCCTGCTCTTCGGGGACGTGGCGCCCGGACAGGACGTTGAATTCCGCCAGTACAGCACCAACATCACGCCGCAGCAGCAGCTGCTGCGCGAGCGGGCGACGCGGGCGCTGACCGGTGCGTTTTCCTCGGAAGTCGGCCGCCTTGCAGAGCAGACATTCGGCGTCGACACGTTCCAGCTGACGCCGTCGCTCGTCGATCCCAATGCGCAGTCGTCTCGGCTCGATCCAGCCGCGCGTCTCACGATTGGTAAGCGGCTGTCCGAGCGCATCTACCTGACGTACTCGCGAAGCCTCTCGTCGTCGACGCGAGATCAGATCATCCTGCTCGAATACGATCAGACCGATCGATTCTCATGGATTCTCTCGCGCAACGAGGACCGGACATATGCGCTCGACGTCCGTGTGAGGCATGCCTTCTGATACCGTGTCATTCTTCTGGTATCGTGTAATTCACATTCAAGATGCACGATGCAAACAGAGTCCTTGGCGCCCTGTTGTGTTTGCATTGTGCATTGTGCATTTTGAATTACGTCCCGGCCGCTTCTGCTCAGACCGCTCCGCTGATCTCCGAAGTTCGAATCGAACAGGAAGGTCGAACCGTCAGCGATCGGCTGGTCACCAGCCTGATTGAAACCACGGTTGGCGAGCCGCTGTCGATGCGCGAGGTGCGCGAGACGCTGACGCACCTGACGAGCCTCAATCGATACGAGGACATCCAGGTGCTGCAGGAACCGGCCGCATCCGGCATCCGCCTGCGCTACGTGCTCGTTCCGCTCCATCCCGTCGATCGTATGGAGTTCCGCGGAATGCTCGGATTGCCGGAGGACGAGATCCGGTCGATCATCACCGAACGTTTCGGCGTTGCGCCGTCGGCAGGCCGGGTGCAGGAGGTTGCCGACGCGCTTCGTCTCTTGTACAGCGAGCGTGGATATCCGGCGGCCCAGGTGACGCCGAAGATCGAGGAAACGCATGCGCCCGATCGGGCCACCATGGCGTTCGACATCCAGTCTGGCCCTCGCGCGATCATCGGCCGGCTCGATATCGACGAGATCGACGCCAGCGACCGTCGCCTGCCAGCGGGGAACCTCGGGGTGCGCGTCGGCGACCCGTACGACAACGCGGCCATCCTTCGCGCACTCGAGCGCTATGTCGTTTCGCTGCGCGCCCGCGGCTTCTACGAGGCACGCGGTGTGCACACCGTCGCGTTCGACGCGGACGGGACGGCCACGGTGCGCGTCACGGTCGATCGCGGCCCGCTCGTCACCGTGGCGTTTGCCGGCGATCCGCTCCCCGAGGCGGATCGTGAGCGCCTCGTGCCGGTGCGCGCCGAAGGGTCGGCGGATGAGGACCTGCTCGAGGACGCCACGCTGGCGATCGAGGATTACCTGCGGGCGCGCGGCTACCGTGACGCGGTGGCCCAGCACGCCCGCGCCGAGCGTGACGGGATGCTGACGATCACGTTCACGATCAATCGCGGAGCCCGTTTCGTAGTCGACGGCGTCGCGATGACAGGCAACAGTGTCGTGCCGACCGCGGATCTGTTGAAGCTCGTTCAGATCCAGGGAGGCCAGCCGTCCGTCCAAATGGAGGTGACTCGCGCCGCGACGGCCATCCGCGATCTGTATCGATCGCGTGGCTTCACGCGCGCGGCGGTGCAGACCAGCTTTCAGGAACTGGCGCGAGATGACGAAGGGGCCGACCGTCGCGTGACGCTGCAGTTCAACGTGACCGAAGGGCCGCGAACGCTGGTGTCGTCCGTTGCGTTCGAGGGGAATACGGTCCTGACGAACGCGCAGTTGGCCCAGATAGTGACAACCGAGCCGGGCCGGCCCTACTCCGAGAGCGACGTTGTCGGCGCCCGCGACCGCATCGACATCGAGTACCGCAATCGCGGATACGAAAGCGTCGTCGTGGAGCCGGAGGTGTCGCTCGCCGACGACGGCACTCGCGCCGACATCCGGTTCGCCATTGCGGAAGGCCAGCAGGTGATCGTCGATCACGTGATCATCGTCGGGAACGAGCGCACGAGCACCGAGACGATTCAGCGCGAGCTGTTGCTGAGGCCCGGCGAGCCGCTCGGCTACTCGGCGCGTATCGAAAGCCAGCAGCGGCTCGCCGCGCTCGGCCTGTTCCGTCGTGTGGTGATCGAGGAACTGCGGCATGTCGGCGAGCCGAGGCGCGACGTGCTCATCCAGGTCGAGGAGGCGCCGCCGACGACGATCGGGTACGGCGGCGGCGTCGAAGGCGGCACCCGGCTGCGTCCGACCGGCGAGGGCGGTCAGGCCGAGGAGCGGTTCGAGGTTGCGCCGCGCGGCTTCTTTGAAATCGGCCGCCGGAATCTGTGGGGAAAGAACCGGGCGGTCAATCTCTTCGGCCGCGTCAGCCTCCGCTCCCGCGACATCGTGCTGTCGGAAAGCGGTGTCCGGTTCGATCAGCCGGCCGAAGGGAGCGGCTACGGCTTCAACGAATACCGGGTTCTCGCCACGTTCCGCGAACCGAGGGTGTTCAACACGCCGGCCGACGTGCTCGTGACCGGCATTCTCGATCAGGCGATCCGATCGAGCTTCAACTTCATCACGCGCGAAGCGCGAGCCGAAGCCGGCCTCCGCTTCGGCCCGCGCTACAGCGTGGCGGGCCGGTATTCGTACGAGCACACGCGACTCTTCGACGAGCGTTTTACCGAGGCCGAAAAGCCCCTCATCGACCGGATATTCCCGCAGGTCCGCATCTCGAAGTTCTCCGCGTCTGCCATTCGCGACAGCAGAAACGATGTTCTCGATCCCGACTCCGGGACGCTCGTCATCTTCGACAGCCAGCTCGCGGCGCGCATGATTGGATCGGAAGTCGGGTTCACCAGGACTTTCGTCGAGGGTTTCGGCTTCTATCGGGTCCCGAGCGAGCGCCGCATGGTGCTGGCGTTTGGATCGCGGTTCGGCGTCGCGTACGGCTTCGGACGTACGGTGGCGCGGATCGGTCCGGACGGTCAGCCGGTGACAGATTCCAGCGGCGCACCTGTCGTCGACGTCGTGGAGGATCTGTTGCCGGCAAGCGAGCGGTTTTTTGCGGGCGGCGACACGACGGTGCGCGGGTTTTCGCTCGATCGGCTCGGCACCCCGGCGACAATCAGCTCCACCGGCTTCCCGACCGGCGGCAACGGACTGGTGGTCCTGAACGCCGAGCTGCGTGTCGCCCTCGTCGGGGGCCTGGGCGCGGTTGCGTTCCTGGATGCGGGCAACGTCTTTCTTGGCGCAACGGATCTGGACCTCGCGCAGCTGCGCGGTGCGGCAGGATTCGGCGTCCGCTACCGCTCGCCGGTCGGACCGATCCGCATCGACCTCGGGTTCAAGCTCGACCGGCGCGAGCTGGCGCCGGGACGGCTCGAGCGGCGAAACGTGCTGCACATTTCGCTCGGGCAGGCTTTCTGAGAATGGGTAATTCAAAATTCACAATGCACGATGCAAACAGCGTGGCGGGCAGCAGAACGTGGTTGCGCGCGGGATTCTGTTTGCATTTTGCATTGTGCATTGTGCATTACACCGCCAGTCTCCCCGCGCAGCAACTGCTGGATCGAATCGTCGCGCGCGTCGGCGGCTCCCCGATTACGCTCACGGACGTGAAGGCTGCCGTGGCGCTCGGCATTGCCAGCGTTCCTCCGGGCGCAAATGAAGAGGCGGCGATCGAGCTGCTCATCGAGCGACAGCTCATACTCGCAGAGGTCGAGCGGTTTGTACCGCCGGAGCCACTGCCGGCCGACATCGCGCGCGAGGCAGCGGCCATGACCGCGCGGGCCGGCGGACGCCTGGCCGCGGTGATGGAGCAAACGGGATTGGACGAGGCGCGCATCCGTGAGATGGCGCGCGACAGTCTGCGCATGCAGGCCTACCTGAATCAGCGCTTCGGCACGGCGGCACAGCTGACGGAAGAGGATGTCCTGCAGTACTACCGCATTCATCCCGACGAGTTCACGCGCGAGGGCCGGCTGATCCCGTTTGGCGAAGCCGAACCGATGGCCCGTCAACGTGCGGCCGCCGACCGCCGGGCGTTCACGATTGCGCAGTGGTTACGCGACCTGCGAAGCCGCGCCGAGATCGTCGTGCCTACTGTCCGAACGCCGCGACCCTGAGCACTTCCAGCGCGTTGAAGCCGGAATGACTGACGATCGGCGCCACGCTGCTTTGGCGCCGCAGATACACCACAGCCCAGAACGCCCCGAGGAGCCCCGTGGTGACCACCGCGTCCCAACCCTGCACGATGTGCCCGACGCCGAAGGCCACGTTGAGCACGATCACGCCGACGACGGGCCCACCGAGATGACGCGCAAACCGCTGCAGCAAGAATGCGCGCTGCAGCTCCTCACGTACGCCTCCGGCGAGGATGGCGACAACGGCAAAGATCGTGGCCTGGCCCGGGGTGGCGGCAAGCTGCTCGAGCGGATTGGTCGGCACGTTGTGGAGCCATGGCGCCACCAGCCGCAGAACGTTCAGCACGACCACGACCATGAGAAATACGGCCGGGACGAGCCCTGCGCCGACGAGGGCCTCGCGCGCAATCGGCCGCTCCCCAAACCACAACGCGGTGGCGCTCTCGCCGTGAGCTCTCGTGAGCACGACCATCAGCCCGATCAAAAGGACCGTGTCCGCCACCGACAGGATAAGAACGAAGAGAAGCGATAGCTGGCCGTCGGCGTCGACCGGCGACAATCCGCCCAGTCGCAGGAGCACGCCAATGGCGATCTGCGTGGGAACGCTCGAACAGAGCAGGATTTCACCGATCGCCGTGGCGCGTGGCTGCACCAGGGCAGCCCGGGCTTGCGCGAAAACGGCCGTAGATCCCATTGTTCAGCTAGACCGTGTAAAAATGACAGGCTAACATCAGCTTTGCGGCGCGCCATCCCCCCGCGGCCGGACAGGTATGACAAACATCTCCCGCGACCGCGTTCTGATAGTCGAAGATGACCCGACCACGCGCCTTGGGCTGACAGAGCTCGTCCGCACGTGGGGGTTCTCCACCGAAGGCGCAGCCGACGGCCAGGAAGCGCTTCAGCGTATCACTGCGTTCCGTCCTTCCATCATCATCAGCGACTTGGTGATGCCGCGCATGGGCGGGTTGGAGCTGTTGCACTCCGTCAAGGAAGAGGCCGGCGACGTCACCATGGTCATCCTGACCGCACAGGGCACCGTGGAGACGGCGGTCGAAGCCATCAAAGAGGGCGCCTACGATTACCTGACCAAGCCGATAGAGCCGCAGCGGCTCAAGATCCTGCTCGACAAGATCGTCGAGCGGCAGGAAACTATCCGCGAAGTCAAAGTCCTCAGGCGTCAGCTGCGCGACTCGGGCAGCTTCGGCCGGATGATCGGCGCCAGCCCGCAGATGCGCAAGGTGTATCAGATCATCGAGCAGGCGGCGCCGACGGCGGCGTCTGTTCTCATCTGGGGCGAATCGGGGACAGGCAAGGAGCTCGTGGCGCAGACCGTTCATCAGCTGTCGCCTCGCGCGCAGGCGCCCTTTGTGCCGATCAACTGCGCGGCGATTCCTGAGACGCTGCTCGAAAGCGAAATCTTTGGCCACGAGCGGGGCGCGTTCACAGGCGCGCTGGATCGGCGCGAGGGGTGCTTCGAGCTGGCCGATCGCGGCACGTTGTTCCTCGATGAGGTCGCCGAGATGACGCCGGCAACGCAGGTCAAGCTGCTGCGTGTCTTGCAGGAGCGGACGTTCAGACGGCTCGGTGGCCGCTCGGAGCAGACGGTGGACGTTCGGGTGATCGCCGCCACGAACTCGACTCCGCTCGAGGCGGTGAAGAACGCAAAGCTTCGCGAGGACTTGTACTACCGCCTGAACGTGTTTGCCATCGAGCTGCCACCCTTGCGGCAGCGCAAAGACGACCTGCCGCTGCTGATTCAAGCGTTCGTGACCGAGTTCAACGCGCGCAACAACAAGTCGGTGTCGGCGGTCGATCCGGCCGCCATGCGCGAGCTCGGACAGTACAACTGGCCGGGTAACGTCCGCGAGCTGCGCAACGTCATCGAACGCGCCGTCATCCTGAGCACCGGCGAGTTCATCGAGCCGAAGCATCTGCCGCCGCTCGCCGGCGGCTCAACCGCCGCGGCGCCGCCGGCAATTTCACTCGAGCCGGGTGTGACGGTGGAGGAGGCCGAGCGGCGTCTGATCCTGCTGACACTCGAGCATACGCACGACAACAAGACGCGGGCGGCGGAGATCCTGGGTATCAGCCTCAAGACGCTCCACAACAAGCTCAATCGGCTGAGGGGGCGGACGCCGGGCAAGAACGAGGTCCCCACATGAGGTGCCTGGTGCCCGGTGCCTGGTGCTTGGTGGTGGCTGGTGTGCATGACCCGCGAAGCACCAGGAACGAGCTCCGTCCAAGCACCAAGCACCAAGCACTAGGCACTGACAGAGCTTTCCCATGCGATTAGGCATCAAAGGCAAGCAGATCGCCGGCGTCACGGCCATCGTTGGGGTAGCGATGCTGACGCTGAGCGCGCTGTACGTGACGCGTGTGGCTGGCGTGGTGCTGCACGAGAGCCACGCCCGCGGTCAGTTGCTGTCGAATGCCATCTTCCACCGCGCCAGAGAAGTGGTCACGGCCAGCGCCGATCCGTACGGCGCCTTACGCGCCGATCCCGGGCTTCGCGCGATCCTCGAGTCGAGCATTTACAGCGAGAGCGTGACCGGCGCCGTGATCCTGGATACCAGCGGCACCATCATCGCGAGCAGCGACCCCACTCGTGAAGGATTGCGTCAGACCGAGCGTCCGGACCTGGCAGCGCTGCTCGAGCAGCGACCGTTCGACCAGCTGCGCGTGATCTATTCCGAGGATGGACAGACGCTCGAAGTGCGACAGCCGATGCTGCTTGGCGACGAGGCGTTCGGGTCGATTCGTATCGGTCTCTCGACGGTGCTCATGCGCCAGGAGCTGAATGCGGCGCTTCGCCCGGCGCTCATCACGGCCGCTGTCGCGCTTGGTGTCGCCGTGTTCGTCGCCGCGCTGCTGGCGCAGCTGCTGCTCCGGCCCATTCACGTCCTCCGGAGCGGCCTGACCCGCCTCGGCAAGGGCGAGTTCGGCGTAAAGCTCGACCTGCCGCAGGATGACGAGTTCGGCGAGCTCGGCACGTTCTTCAACGCCGTCAGCCAGCAGCTGTCGGAGGACCGCACGCAGCTAGCCGATCAGAAGGCGAGTCTGCAGTCGGCCGTCGAGCATCTCGAGGATGCCGTGGCGCTGTTCAACCCGCTCGGCGAGCTGCTGTTCAGCAACCGCGCGATGCAGCTGGCGCTGCCGGTATCAGAGGGCTGCGCCGTTCAGGATCTCTTTCCGCTCGACCATCCATACCGCGCCATCGTGGAGGAAACGCTCGCCTCGCGGCGATCCAGCGGCCCCGTGCAGGTGCGCATCAGTGCGTCAGCCATCCCGAACGGCCAGACGGCAGGGAACGACGAATTCCTGGTGATGACCCACGCGATCGAGAGCTCCGACAGCAGTCTCGTGGGCATCCTCCTCGTGTCGCGGAATGTCGCGTATCTGTCGCGGGTTCAGTCGACAATTGCCTATTCACGCAAGCTGGTGGCGCTCGGCAGGCTGACCGCCGGCATCGCGCACGAGGTGAAGAATCCGCTCAACGCGATGATGATTCATCTCGAGCTGCTGCGCACCAAGATCAAGAGCGGCGTGTTTGCGGCGGTGCCGCAGCCGGTGGCGTCCGGCGTTGGACTTGGCCTGGCCGCTGCGCAGCAGACGCCGCCCCCGGCAGTCCAAAGCAGCCTCCAGCACGTCGAAGTTATCGAAAGCGCTGTTCGGCGTCTGGATGAGGTAGTGCAGGGGTTTCTGAAGTTCACGAGGCCCGAGGATCTGCACCTGCAGCCCGTAAGCATTGCATCGCTTTTTGACGAGATTCTCCCGTTGATCGAACCCGAGGCGAAAGGAAACCACGTCAAAGTGGTTGTCGACGCGCCAGTATCGCTGCCGAGCGTCAACGGCGATGCCGCGATGCTCCGGCAGGCCTTTCTCAACCTGGCCATCAACGGCTGCCAGGCGATGCCGCACGGGGGGACCCTCCGGCTGGCGGCGACCCCCGCCCCTCGCGACAAGATCGAGGTGCGCGTCGAGGATACTGGCGTGGGCATCTCGCCGGATCGGCTCGGAAGGATCTTCGACCTGTACTACACTACGAAAGATAGCGGGACCGGAATAGGCCTTTCGATGGTATACCGAAGCATTCAGATGCACGACGGCGAGGTGGAAGTGCAGTCGACGCCCGGACGGGGCACGACGTTCCGCATCTTGTTGCCGCAGGCGAACGAGGTGTAACAATGCACAAGTCACAAGGCACAAGGCACAAGTCACAACGTCTTGGATCTTGGATCTTGTACCTTGTGACTTGTGCCTTGGTCGTCTTCGGGGTGAGCGCTTGCGCGAAGGCACGGGCCGAGAGCGCGCCCGATGGTCCTCCGCTACGGATTCCGGTCCCGCCGGAGCATGTGCTCGTGCCGGTGGAACCGCCGGCGGACTTGGCGTCGGCGCCGGAGCCCGAACCACCACCTCCTCCCACGGCGACGGCTCCGCGGACCCCCGCCGCGCGTCCGGCGCCGGCGAAACCGCAGCCGGCGCCGCCGGCTGCCGCGACGCCGCCGACGCAGCCTCCACCCGCCGAGCCGCGCGAGCTCACGGCGCCGTCGCCTGCAAGCGGCGCGAACGAGCGGAGCGTACGCGACCTGTTGACGCGAGCCACACGCGACCTGAACCGGGTCGATTACTCCCGCCTGAGCACCGATGGTCGCGCGCAGTACGAACAGTCAAAGCGCTTCAGCGAACAGGCCGAGCAGGCGCTCAAGGAACGCAACCTCATCTTTGCTGCGACACTCGCCGATAAAGCTGCGACCTTGGCAGCCGAGCTCTTAGGTAAGTAGCTCCCGTGTGTAAGAGCCGGCCCACTCGGCTCTGGAATGCCGTGCGCCTACCCACTCTTCCAGCTCAGTCGTAACCCGCTCGACGCAAAACGGCCCTGAAATCAAAGGGAGTACGGGTATACGCCACCGCGGTGCGAGTTGGCATATCGCCTGCTCTACATGGGGAAGCTCGAAAGTTTCCCCGCCCCACAGCGAAAGTGGTGGGGCACACTCCCGCAAGTGAACCTGCCTGTGCACCCGGGGGAGGCGTCGAAAGGCGGCTCCCTCCCACCTTCGCTCCTCGCACTGCTGCGCATAGCTCGGAGCTTCAGTGGGCAAGCCCCCTCATGGCGTGCCTGTCCGCCGAAGCGCCGCTATCATTGCAACGGCGCGAAGGCGGGTGCGACAATAAAGCAAGATATTGCGATTGACCTATAAGAAAGTCGCAAGATGTTGTGGTTTGTGCCTTGACAACCCCGCGTGCTGAGCGCAATATTGCCGGGCGCTCAAAACGAAAAAATGGTTTGACGGGAAGCTCCCAGCGTTCCGGCTGCCGCGTAAGCTCCGCAGGACGTCTCGAGTGCAATCACAACCAAGACCTTCAACGCACCGTCCGGGGTAGGTGCATCTGTTTGGTTCGGGAGGGACAGCGATGGACGAAAGAGGCCCTGCGCGCGAGGCAGCTCCATTGGGTCAGCCAGTCGAGTCGGGGACGCCGACACTGCATGGTGACTCCTCCCCCCGCGCACGCAAGGGTGCCGAGTCGAAGGCGCCCAGCGAGCCGCAAAGCGGCGAGCTAAGAGATGCTGGCCGGGCGGCGGCGCCGCCGGCGCCGCCGGGACTGGAATTCCCTCGCTGTTTCACGCGGCCCGGTATCGATCCATTCGACGAGGTTGAATGGGACATCCGCTCAGCCGTGATCGGCAACGAGCAGGGTAACGTGGTCTTCGAGCAGCGCGATGTCGAGTTTCCGCGCTTCTGGTCGCAGCAGGCCACCAACATCGTCGTCTCGAAGTATTTCCGCGGGCAGCTTGGAACGCTCGAGCGTGAGCGGAGCGTCAAGCAACTGATTGGCCGCGTGGTCGACACCGTCACGCAGTGGGCGCGCCAGGACAAGTACTTTGCCAGCGAGGATGCCCTGCAGGCGTTCTCGGCGGAGCTCAAGCACCTGCTCGTGTATCAGAAGGCGGCGTTCAACAGCCCGGTCTGGTTCAACTGCGGCTTCGAGAAAGCGCCGCAGTGCTCGGCCTGCTTCATCAATTCCGTGCAGGACACGATGGAGTCGATTCTGACGCTTGCCAGGACCGAGGGGATGCTCTTCAAGTTCGGGTCCGGCACGGGCAGCAACCTGTCGTCCATCCGCTCGTCCAAGGAGCTGCTCGCCGGCGGCGGCACCGCCAGCGGTCCCGTGTCGTTCATGAAGGGGTACGACGCGTTTGCCGGCGTGATCAAATCGGGCGGCAAGACGCGCCGAGCGGCCAAGATGGTCATTCTGAATGCCGATCACCCCGACATCCTCGACTTCATCAACTGCAAGGTGGAGGAAGAGAAGAAGGCATGGGCGCTCATCGACGCCGGGTACGACGGCTCCTTCACGGGCGTCGCCTACGGCTCGATTTTCTTCCAGAACTCGAACAACAGCGTCCGCGTGACAGACGACTTCATGCGCGCGGTGCTCGATGACGATGATTGGGATACGCACGCGGTGACGGATGGCCGCGTGATGGGCTCCTACAAGGCGCGCGACCTGATGCGGATGATTGCCGAGGGGACCTGGATCTGCGGCGATCCGGGGATGCAGTTCGACACAACCGTCAACGAGTGGCATACGTGTCCGGAGACTGCGCGCATCAACGCGAGCAATCCGTGCTCGGAGTACATGTTCCTGGACGACTCGGCGTGCAACCTTGCGTCGATCAACCTGATGAAGTTCGTCAAGGAAGACGGGGAGTTCGATGTGGCCGCGTTCAAGGCCGCCTGCCGCGTCATGATCACCGCGCAGGAGATCATCGTCCCGAATTCGAGCTATCCGACGAAGGCGATCGAGAGGAACAGCCACGACTACCGGCCGCTCGGCCTCGGGTACGCGAATCTCGGCGCGCTGTTGATGTCGCGCGGTCTCCCGTACGACAGCGACGAGGGTCGTGCTTATGCGGCGGCCATCACGGCGGTGATGACAGGCGAAGCGTACGCGCAGTCGGCGCGGGTTGCGCGCGACCATGGGGGGGCGTTCTCCGGCTACGACCGGAACCGTGACTCGTTCCTCCGTGTCATGCGCAAGCACCGCGACGCCGTGGGGGAGATCAACCCGAAGCTCGTGCCGGTCGATCTCTACGGTACGGCCCGGCAGGCGTGGGAAGAGGCGGTGGAGCTCGGCGAGGACTTCGGCTACCGCAACGCGCAAGCCACCGTGCTCGCGCCGACCGGGACCATTGGTTTCATGATGGACTGCGACACCACTGGTGTGGAGCCCGACATCGCGCTGGTCAAGTACAAGAAGCTTGTCGGCGGCGGCCTGATGAAGATCGTCAACAGCACGGTGCCGGTGGCACTCAAGCGGCTTGGCTACACGGAGCCGGAGATCGAGGCGATCGTCCATTACATCGACGAGCACGAGACCATCGAGGGCGCGCCGTTCCTCAAGGAAGAACACCTGGCGGTGTTCGACTGCGCGTTCAAGCCTTCGAAGGGCGAACGATCGATCCACTACATGGGGCACATCCGGATGATGGGCGCCACGCAGCCGTTCATCTCGGGCGCCATCAGCAAGACGGTCAACGTGCCGCGCGAAGCCTCGGTGGAGGAAATCGAGAAGGCGTATCTCGAATCGTGGCGTCTGGGCGCCAAGGCGATCTCGATCTATCGCGACGGCAGCAAACGGACGCAGCCGCTCAACACGTCGAAGGCGAGTGTCGCCGACACCCGAAATACGGGGACCGGCCCTGCCTCAGACACCCGAAATGTAGGGGCCGGCCTTTCCGCCTCCGCCAAAGGCTACGGCGGACCCGCCGAAGCGTTCCGCGAAGGCGGGCAGGCCGGCCCCGACGTGCACGAGGTGGTCAAGGAAGTGGTGAAGATCGTCGAGCGGCCGACGCGCCGAAAGCTCCCCGACGAGCGCCCGGCCATCACGCACAAGTTCGATATCGCGGGGCACGAAGGCTACATCACGGTGGGTCTCTTCGAGGACGGCCAGCCTGGCGAGATCTTCCTGACCATGGCGAAGGAAGGGTCGACGATTTCAGGCTTTGCCGACGCCTTCGCGCAGGCGATCTCCTACGCGCTGCAGTACGGCGTGCCGCTGCAGGTGCTGGTCGACAAGTTCAGCCACGCGCGCTTCGAGCCGTCGGGGATGACGAAGAACCCCGAGGTGCGGTTCGCGAAGTCGATTGTCGACTACATCTTCCGGTGGATGGCCACGAAGTT
>Ga0209640_10000032_pt1 | contig 73861 bp, 76 predicted proteins | sample RifCSP10_1_FD_184018 | JGI IMG/M metagenome (GOLD analysis project Ga0209640, IMG submission 184018) | Soil microbial communities from Rifle, Colorado - Rifle CSP2_sed 10_1 (SPAdes) (version 2) | ecosystem: Environmental > Terrestrial > Deep subsurface > Rock core/Sediment | place: Rifle...
TGATGGACATCGAGCGCGACATACTTCGTCGTCCGTTTCATAAGGGCCGCTCCTGGCTGTGGTCCGTGGTTTGGTGACGCTTCCACAGTAACAGCCAGGGGCGTGCTCTCAATATCCGTTAGGCAGCGCCCTAGGCATCGCGGCCAACCCTGAAGGCCGCACAGTTCTTCGGATTGCCTCTCCGAGAGAACGGCTTGACGCCTCGACGGGGGCGACCTAGTCTGCAGTCATGGACTACCGCAGCCGAATCGTCATCGACCCCGAAGTCCGCTTCGGGAAGCCCTGTGTTCGCGGGACTCGCATCTCAGTGGGCGACGTCCTCGGGTTCTTGGCGGGTGGCATGTCCCCGGAGGCGGTCGTTGAGTCGTACCCGTCACTGACCGTCGACGATATTCGCGCTTGCCTCGCCTACGCCGCTGATCGCGAGTCCCGAACCGCGTCCGTCTCCGCCGCATAAGTCCTTCGTGCGCCTGCTCTTTGACGAGCACCTGTCGCCGCGTCTCGTTCGGCGGCTCGCGGACCTATTTCCGGATTCTACTCACGTCCAGCTCGTTGGGCTTCGGGGCGCGCGTGACCGTGCTCTCTGGTTGTACGCACGCGAACAGGACCTCGTCCTGGTCAGTCGCGACGCCGATTTTGAGCGGCTCAGCATGGAACTCGGGCCTCCCCCCAAGGTGATCATCCTTCGCCTAGCCGACGGGGATCCGGCTGTGGTCGAGGCACTGCTCCGGACACACGCACCTGTCATCGCCCGTTTCGCCGATGATCTCGAACTCAGCCTCCTCGTCATCAGTCCGTAGCGCTACTGCGCTGCCTAACAACGGTTTGCTACTGTCAAGCACACTATGGACCGCGGCGGCTCCGCCGCCACATCTTATGGACTGTGCTTGCAGTAGAAACCTAGACGTTCGGCAGCCCAAGAAGCATCACCTTCAGGTAGTGGCTGCTTCGGATCCGTCGCACCGGTTGATCCGGGGCGTCCGGTTACCAAGCGCGTGGCATTCGGCGCCTCGACCGCCGGGGCCATCCAGTACGGCAGCGCGGGCGAGCACCGGTTGCCGTGATACCGCTCCCTCGGCAACTTACGTCGCATGCCCACGGTCTTGCGGCCTGGCCCGTACCGATTCTTCTTCCATTCCGGGGACCGGGTTGAACCACCGCATGTTCATGTGGCGCGCGATGATAGCGAGGCCAAGTTCTGGCTCGCGCCGGTCCGGCTTCACAAAAAATGATGGGTTTCGAAGCGCCGAGCTGCAACGGATGGCGGCGCTCATCGAGGCCAACGAACAGATGCTGCTGGAGGCTTGGCATGGATACTTCAGTCAATAACGAACGGCGGGAGGCGTTGGCGACGTCCGCTTCAGTCACGGCCGACGAGCTCGTGATCCAACTCGCTGATGGACGCACGGTGGCGGTGCCGCTTGCGTGGTATCCCCGCCTCCTCCATGGCACCCCTGAAGAGCGTGGCCAGTGGCAGCTGAGCGGCCGCGGTCTAGGGATCCACTGGCCGACCCTAGATGAGGATATCAGCGTTGCGCACGTGTTGGCGGGGGTTCCCTCCGGCGAGAGTGCTGCGTCACTGCAGCGTTGGTTTGACTCTCGGCGCGGGGCTGCCTAACCACGCGACGAACCTGACGAGCGGTGCAATGAAGGCGGCGCCTCCGGCGCCGCATTGTCGTGTCCGCTCGCAGGTTATCGCTGGACGTTAAGCAGAGGAGAGTACCCGTCGTCGCTCACCTGATCGATCATCACAGTCTGTATCGACACGAATGAGCGCCGTTCCGGCTCCCGTTGCTGACACCTTGCGGACGCTCGCGGACGCGCTCGGCGAGATCCTGCGCTCGAATCTTGTCGGGGTTTACCTCTACGGTTCCCTCACCCAGGGCACCTTTGATCCCACGCGCAGCGATATCGACTGCCTTGTCGTTGTTCACCGCGACCTGACGCCGGCCCGGCTCCGGAAGCTGCGGGGATGGCTGGCTCGGGCTGCCCGCACGAACTCTTGGATTCTCCGCGTTCAGATGCAGCTGCTCCGCCGGGGCCGGCTGCTCCGCCCCGATACCCGTGGCTATCTCTACCAGTTCGGCGCGCTTAAGCGAAGTGGGTCGGACAGGAATCCAATCGTCTGGGCGAACGTGCTGGCTACCGGAGTCACGCTCGCCGGACCAGCTCCGGAGACATTCCTTCCGCGCATCACCAGCGAGATGCTCTTCGAGGCGCTCGTGCGGGAAGTCGGGTATCTGCGCGCCGAGATCACAGATCCAGCCAGCGAATGGCGTGGCCGGACCTTCTACCGAGCGTATGCGGTGCTCACTCTCTGCCGGATCCTGTACTCCCATAGAAAGGGCGCAGTGGTGTCGAAGCCTCGAGCCGCCCGGTGGGCGTTGCGCGCCCTACCGACGCCATGGCATTCTCTCATCCGCGACGCCGTGGCGAGCGATCGTGGGACGCCCGCACCTCTCCGTCTGCCTCGCATCGCGCACTTCATCGAGTTCACCGAGAGACAACTTGCGTCGTCCCACCGGCCACACCCCGAGGCAGCGATCGAGTAGCTGTGCCGGCTCCTCGCTCCATGCCTAACGTGCGTTGAAGCTGACGGGCGGTCTGCGTTCTGGCGTTGCGGACCCGAGTGGTGGGGCGTCGGAGGGTGCGTCGCTGGATGGATAAAGGCACGACAAGCCCACGAGGTGCAGGTGCATGTTTCCGGTTGTTCCCGCAAGGATGCTGGCCACGATATAGATGACGAGATAAGCATGAGCAATCCCGCAGCACCATCGATGCCCTCCGACACCGGCTCACGACGCTTCTACCATGGCACCCGGGCGGACCTGAAGCCCGGGGACCTGATTCAACCCGGCTATTCCTCCAACTACACCGAGCGGAGGTCGCCCTGGATCTACTTCAGTGAGACCCTGCACGCGGCTACTTGGGGAGCGGAGCTGGCGAAGGGCGAAGGTCCAGGCCGAATCTACCTGGTGGAACCGACCGGCTCGTTTATGGATGACCCCAATCTGACGGACAAGAAGTATCCAGGTAATCCCACGAAGTCCTATCGCTCCCGGGAGCCGCTGCGGGTCGTGGGCGAATACCTGGATTGGCAGGGACACTCCCCGGAGGAAATCCAGGCAATGAAGGACGGCATCGCGGGTCTGGAGCCCATCGACGACTGAGCTGCTTGCCGCGTGCGTAGAGAAGTCAGGGTATGGACATTCCTACGAGCGGGTCTAGCATTCTCAAATCAACAGGTGGGATCCAAAGGTCGGGCCGACGAACATTGCTTGCTGCAGGCAGCCGTGCTATGGCAGGCGCGCTGCGCGCGCTCTATTGAAGTCGGCTGCAGCAGAAGCTGGACGTCAGGCAGGAACGAACCGGGTTTGGTGTTCATTCTCTGCACAACATGAAACGACGGCCCGACTGGTGGCATTGGGAGCTCTTGGTACCCTTGGAGTCGTTGGTGCAGTTTCATCGTTGGCAGGCAACGTTGCGGAATCCGGATGAAGCCGACCGAGACGACCGGGGTGATGTATGACGGCGCGCAAGCCTCCATCTCACGTCCACGATCGTCGTTTCACGCCGCTTCAGGGTCAGTATCTCGCCTTCATCGACGCGTATGCCACCATGAAAGGTGTAGCGCCGGCCGAGGCGGACCTTCAACGGTTTTTCAGAGTCACGCCACCGTCGGTCCATCAAATGGTCCTGACACTCGAACGTTGCGGATTCATCTCGCGCGTGCCTGGGCAGGCGCGATCCATCAGGCTCGTCGTACCGCGCGAGATTCTGCCGCGACTGGAACCAGTCTCACCTAAAACGCGTTCATGACCCGAGCGCGTCGTCGCTGCCGTATAACGATCGTTGGAACAGACGGCCGAGCTGGTGTGGCGGCTTCGCCGCTTGGTCTATTTTCGGCCGTATTTCAACTTCGTCGTTAGGTAGACACACCACATGAAGCTGGCATCACGCCCCTTCGGCATCTTTCTGAACGTGTACTTCTTCGCTGTGTTTGTCGGCATCGGCGGCTTGCAGATGTATGGAGTCAACGCCGGAGTGCTGACGAGTTACGGGGCAGACCTCCTTGCGCCACCCTGGATTTACCTCATGTTCCGCGGCGGCCGCTGGCGCATGCGTCCTGTGCGTGCGCTCCTCGTCGTCCTCGGCGGATGCCTGGCCTGGGAGTGGGCACAGCGCTACGACTTCTCTGGGACGCCGCTCGCCATCACCCGCGGATCCTTTGATTGGCTGGACATCCTTGCATACGCCACAGGGCTGCTCGTGTGCTTCGCCGTTGATGTCCTCTGGCTGACGCCGAAGGGGCTCATGGCGGGTCGACTGGCGGCCGCAACAACGGACGACCTCTCAGACGCAGGGAGTGAGGCTTCCCCGAACGCAAGTGCGCGCGGCGCCACGTGACAACGCAACGCAGCTGTCAAGCATGCGGGTCGGGCCGCCACCGCACGCGGTGCCGCGCACCCGCGATGCGTTGCGGTCGCGGCTACGCGTGGCCCAGGAAAGCCAATGTGCCGTCGGGAACGCGCCCGACTTCGACCAGGCGGTTGAAGAAGTTCGTCAGTCCCGCGAGGTGCGGATAGGACAACCCATAGTCCAACCCGCTCAGGTACTCCCGGCAGGCTCCGGTATCGACGCCTGACGACTCTGCGGCGCGTTCGGCCAGCCGGTCGAGGTGCTGCAGGCCCCAGGCTCGGGACGCGATCAGCGTGGCGTGGACGGCCAGGGCCCTGTCGACAGAAGTACTTCGCTGCGCCACCCACACGGCAAAGACAAACGGCAGTCCCGTCCAGCGCTTCCACTCGGTGCCGAGATCGTAGATGTAGGGGTAGGCTGGAGCGCCGGATGCTGAGTTCTGAGCGCCGGGCGCTGGGCGCTGGGTGCCGAGCACCAGGGCCGCGTCGCCGATGACCAGGCGCGCGTCGTGCGGCTCATCGGCGAATCGGGCGACGTCGGTGAGTTCCGCGTCACCAGGGACAAACTCCGGTCTCGCGTGCCAGACGTTGTCGAACAACAGCTCGAGAAGGGCAACGCTCGTCATCGAGCTCCGGCTGACCATTACCCGCCTGCCGCCGAGCTCTGGTGCCGGCAGCTTGGACAGAAGCAGCACGCTCCTCACCGGGCCATCGCAGGAAATCGCGAGATCGGGCAGGAGCACGTATCGCTCCGAGGCGCGGGCAAATTCGATGGCCGAGACCACGCTTACGTCGAGCTGCCCACGGGCCATTTGGGCGTTCAGCGCCGAGGGGACGCCCGTGACCAGCTCCGCCTCGAGCTTGACGATGCCGGCATCAATGGCGCCGTAAACCGGATAGCAGTTGATGTAGGGAATCCGTCCGACGCGTAACATCAGATGGCGGATGTCGGATGTCGGATGTCGGATGTCTCGCCTTCGAACGTCCGAATAACGCGGTAGAAACTGTCGCGCTCCGCCGGGACCTTCCCTGCCTCGCGGATCAGCTTGAGGATTTCGTCGAGCGTCATCGCCTGCGGTGTGGTGGCACCAACCGCGTGATAGATCTTCTCGCGCACCACCGTGCCTTCCATGTCGTTCACGCCGAAATGGAGGGCGGTCTGCGACAGGAACGGCGACACCATGATCCAGTGCGTCTTGATGTGATCGAAGTTGTCCAGGAACAGGCGGCCGACGGCAAGATTGCGGAGGTCGTCGAAGCCGGTTGTCAGGCGACCCTGAATGCCCAGCCGGCGCCCGAGCTCGTTGTCGTCGGCGTGATATGCCAGAGGGATGTAGGCCAGGAATCCGCCGGTCTCGTCCTGCAGGTCACGGAGGATGGCGAGATGGGCGACGCGATCCTCGATGGTCTCGACGTGGCCATACAGCATGGTGCAGTTTGTCCGGATGCCGAGCCGGTGCGCGGCACGATGCACGCCAATGTAATCGGCACCGCCCAGCTTCTTGTCGGCGATCTGTTCGCGCACCGCCAGCGAAAATGTTTCTGCCCCGCCCCCGGGCAGCGTGTCGAGTCCCGCGTCCCGCAGGGCAACGAGCACCTCTTCCCAGGACATCTTCTCGATCCGCGCCAGGTGGGCGATTTCCACCGCCGTCAGCGCCTTGATGTGCACGTGGGGGAATTCGCGCTTCAAGGCGCGAAACATGGTGGCGTAGTACTCCAGCCCGGCCTGCATGTCGAGTCCGCCGACGATGTGAAACTCCTTCGTCAGTCCGTCGCGGGCGGGTTCGGCTTCGGCAAGCACCTGCTCCAGGGAATACCGGTACGCGCCCTCCTCCTTCGGCAGCCGTGCGTACCCGCAGAAGACGCAGGTCTTCCGGAGGATGCAGACATTCGTCGGGTTGATGTGCTGGTTGGCCGCGAACGTGACGACGTCGCCGTGCTTCGCACAGTTAACCGCGTCAGCCAGCGTGCCGACGCCGAGGATGTCGGGCGACCGGAAGAGCGTCACGGCGTCGCTGGTCGACAGCCGCTCTCCGGCGGCGACACGATCGGCGATGGGAAAGAGCGCCGGATCCCGGATCGCGCCCTGACGGCTGGACGCGGCGACGGTCATGGTCAGTCCCTGAAGCGACGCACGGCGAGCGTGCAGTTGTGTCCGCCGAACCCGAAGCTGTTGCTGAACGCGACATCGACGTCGCGCTTGACCGCGACGTTAGGCGTGTAGTTGAGGTCGCACTCCGGATCGGGCGTGCGGAGGTTGATCGTCGGTGGAATCATGCCGTCGCGAACGGCGAGCGTGCACACGGCGAACTCGATGCCGCCCGCCGCGCCGAGCGTATGCCCGGTGGCCGACTTGGTGGAGCTGACGTGCAGCTTGTAGGCGTGTTGGCCGAACACGGCCTTGATGGCCTTGGTCTCGTTGAGGTCGTTGTACGGCGTCGAGGTCCCGTGGGCGTTGATGTACTGCACATCGGTAGGCCCGATCCCGGCATCGCGCAGGGCGCGCCGCATGGAGCGCTGGGCGCCTTCACCGTCGGGTGCCGGCTGCGTGATATGGAAAGCATCGCCGGTCGCGCCATAACCCGCCACCTCGGCGTAGATCCTGGCGCCGCGACGGCGCGCGTGCTCCAGTTCCTCGAGGATGACGATCCCCGCGCCCTCGCCCATCACGAATCCGTTGCGGTCCTTGTCGAAGGGGCGCGATGCCGTCCAGGGGTCGTCGTTGCGTTCGGAGAGCGTTCCCATGTTGGCAAAGCCGCCGATGGCCATTGGCGTGATGGCCGCCTCGGTCCCGCCGGTGATCATGATGTCAGCGTCCCCGTACTGGATGATGCGGTAGGCGTCGCCGATGGCGTGCGCCGACGTCGCGCAGGCCGAGACGGTGGCGTAGTTCGGTCCCTTGGCGTTGAAGCGGATCGAAACGATTCCGGCCGCCATGTCCGGAATGAACATCGGAATGAAGAACGCGGAGATCTTCCCGGGACCGCGCTCCCGGTACACGTCGTGCTGGGCCTCGAACACCTTGAGTCCACCGATGCCCGAGCCGATGATGACGCCCGTGTCGTCCGGGTCGTAGTCGCCTTCGCTCAGGCCCGCATCCGCCATGGCCTGCACGGAGGCGGCAATCGCCATCTGGGTAAAGACGTCGGTGCGCTTCGCTTCCTTCCGGTCCATGTACTGGAGGGGATCGAATCCCTTCAGCTCACAGCCGAACTTCACGGGGAAGTTCGTGGTATCGAACTGCGTGATGTAGTCTGCGCCGGAGACGCCGTCGAGGAGCGCGCGCCACGTCGTCGCCACGTCGTTTCCGACCGGCGACAGCAACCCGAGGCCCGTGACCACGACCCGTCGCTTCACTACGCGCCGACCTTCTCGTTGAGATACTTCAGCGCGTCACCGACGGTGCGCAGCTTCTCGGCATCCTCGTCCGGGATGTCGATGTTGAACTCCTTCTCGAACTCCATCACGAGTTCGACGATGTCGAGGCTGTCGGCCCCGAGGTCCTCGATGAAGCTCGCTTCGTTGGTCAGCTTGTCGCGTTCGACGCCAAGCTCCTTCTCGATGATGTCCTTGACCTTGTCGGTGTTGTCAGACATACCATGCCTCTGGGTTGGGTGCGGGAATCGAAACAATCTAAAAGAAAGCCGGTGGAATCGTCACATCACCAGTCCGCCATCGACCACCAGAACCTGCCCGGTGATGTAGGCAGCCTGCTCTGACGCGAGGAACGCCACGGCATTCGCGACATCCTGCGCCGTCCCCAGGCGCTCGAGCGGAATCTGCTTGCTCATGACCTCGCGTGCTTCCGGGGTCATCGACGCGGTCATGTCGGTCTCGATGAACCCCGGCGCGATCACGTTGGCGAGGATGTTGCGCGACGCGAACTCCTTCGCCACGGACTTGGTAAGGCCGATCAATCCGGCCTTGCTCGCGGCGTAATTCGCCTGCCCGCGATTGCCGATGATGCCGACGACGGACGAGATGTTGATGATGCGGCCCCATCGCCGCTTCATCATGCCGCGCGTGACGGCGCGGATCGTTGCGAAAGCGCCGCGCAGGTTGGCGTTGATCACCGCGTCCCAGTCGTCGTCTTTCAGTCGGAGGATGATGTTGTCGCGCGTGAGCCCGGCGTTGTTCACCAGGATGTCGATCGACCCAAACGCCTGCTCGACGCGCTCGACCAACGCCGTTACCTGCGCAGTATCGGCGATGTCGCAGGCAAACCCCTGAGCGCCCGAGCCGATGTCCGCGGCGACGGCGTCGGCTCGCGACTGATCACGACCAACGATGGCGATCCGGGCGCCACACGCGGCCAGTGTCTCCGCGATGGAACGACCAATCCCGCGCGTGCTGCCGGTGACGAGCGCGACGCGCCCAGTGAGGTCGATCTTCATCATGCCGCCCTGGCGAGAAGGGATTCCACGTCCGATGGCGTGCCGCACGACATGCACTCGACCGCTGGAGCGATCTTCCTGGACAAGCCGGACAGCACAGTTCCCGGCCCCATCTCCACAAAGAGCGCCGACGGATATTCGCGCGCGAGCCGTTCCATGACCTGGGTCCATCGGACCGGCGCCGTCAGCTGGTCCAGCAGCAGGCGGCGCACGTCGGCCGCGTGGGTGACCGGCTCGGCCGTGACGTTGGCGTACACCGGCACCGACGGATCCGACAATGGCGCCTCAGCCAGGGACTGCTGGAAGGCTTCGCGCGCGGGCTGCATCAGCGGCGAGTGAAACGCACCCGAAACGGGAAGCCGGATGGCCCGCTTCGCACCCGCCAGTTTCGACAGTTCCATCGCGCGTTCAACGCCAGCGACTTCACCGGACACCACCACCTGCCCCGGGGAGTTGTAGTTCGCCGGCACGACCAGGCCCCCGTCGGGAGCGTCCGACGCCTCGGCGCAGATCTCGTCGATGGAGCGATTCGTGTCGCCGAGGACCGCCGCCATGGTTCCCGGCCGCGCCAGGCCCGACTCGTACATGAGGGCGCCGCGGCGCCTGACGAGCCGGATGGCGTCCGGCAGCGCGATCGCGCCGGCGGCGCAGTAGGCCGTGAACTCGCCTAACGAATGACCGGCGGCGGCGCGCACCTTGTCGCGCAGCGCGTCACGGGTCACCGCCCAGACCGCGACACCGTGCGCGAGCAGGGCCGGCTGCGCGTTATGCGTCAGGGTCAGGGTATCGGCCGGGCCGTCGAAGCAGAGCGCCGAGAGCGGCTCTCCCAGGGCAGCGTCGGCCTGACGGAAGGCATCGGCCGCCGGCGGGAATGCCGCGGCGAGGTCCTTTCCCATCCCCGGCTTCTGTGACCCCTGCCCGGGGAACAGCAGTACGACTTCCATTCCTAGTGCCGTTCCAACTTGATGAACCGCATCGCTGCGAGGCAGCCAGAACTGCTCGTCGAGTTCATAAGGTTACGCCTCTCCGGTCGAGACAAGTTGGAACGGCACTAGAAGCGGATCACCAGCGACGCCCACGTGAAGCCGGCGCCGAACGCGACCAGGAGCACGGTCGAGCCGTCCGTCACGCGTCCCTGCGCCATGGCCTCCTCGAGCGCCATGGGAATCGATGCCGACGACGTATTGCCATAGCGGTCGACGTTCACGAAGACCTTCTCCATCGGGATGCCAGCGTGCTTCGCGGTCGCCTCGATGATGCGCACGTTCGCCTGGTGCGGGATCAACAGGTCGATGTCGGCGCCGGTGAGCTTGGCGCCGTCCAGCGCGCGGTCGCAGGCGTCGGACATGGAGCGCACGGCATGCTTGAAGACTTCGCGCCCCTCCATCTCGATGTAGAACGAGCGATCATTGAGCGCCGCGGCGTCGAACGGCTGCGCGGCGCCGCCCGTGCGACGGCGCAGCAGAGGCGCCAGGTTGCCGTCGGACCGGAAGTAGGTCGAGAGAATCCCTTTCCCATGCCTGGACCGCTTCAGCACGGTCGCCCCCGCGCCGTCGCCGAAGAGCACCGCCGTCGAGCGGTCCTTCCAGTCGACGATCGCGCTGAGTTTCTCGGTGCCCACCACCAGTGCAGTCTCCGCGTTGCCGCTCATCATCAACCCCTCGGCGACGATGAGCCCGTACAGCCAGCTCGAGCAGGCCGCGGAAACGTCGAATGCCGCGGCTCGCGATGCGCCGAGCTCCGCCTGTAGCTCGACGGCAGTGGCAGGGAGCAGATGATCGGGCGACGCGGTGCCGAGGACGATCAGGTCGATCTCTCCGGCGTGGACGCCGGCGCGCTCCATGGCAATGCGGGATGCCGCGGCCGACATGGTACGGTTGTTCTCGTCGGGCCCGGCGATGTGCCGCTCGCGGATGCCGGTCCGCTGGACGATCCACTCGTCATTGGTGTCCAGCCCCATCGCCGCGAACTCGTCATTCCGGAGTACGCGATCCGGCGAACACCGGCCGACACCGGCGAGATACACGAACGGTCGCTTCACGCGTTGACTCCCGATTCGCCCAGGTGTTCGCCGATATGCGCATCCAGGCGCGAGGTCACGGCGTGTGCCGCCACTTTCACCGCGTTCTTCAGCGCGCGCGCCGACGACTTGCCGTGCGCGATGATGCTGATCCCGTTGACGCCGAGCAGCGGCGCGCCGCCATAGGCCGAGTAGTCGAGATGACGGAAGGCGCTGTCGATCAACTTGTCGTCGACACCCTGCTTTTTCAGGAGGCCCATCATCATCGGCGCGACCCCCTCGTAGAACTTGAGCACCACGTTGCCCACGAAGCCGTCGCAGACCACCACATCGAATGGTCCGCGATCCGATTCGCCCTTCGGCAGGTCACGACCTTCGATGTTCCCCTGAAAGTTCAGACCGGACGCGGCCAGTAGCTGATGCGCCTCCTTGACCACCGCGTTGCCCTTCTCCGGCTCTTCGCCGATGCTGAGCAAACCGACGCAGGCGTTGGCGCGGCCAAGAACGGCTTCGGCGTACGCGGCGCCGAGGCGCGCAAACTGGACGAGTTCCGCGGGACTGCAGTCGACATTGGCGCCGGAGTCGATGACGACGATCGGTTGGCGCGCGGTGGGGAACACCGTGGCAATCGCGGGCCGGGCCACGCCGTGATGCAGGCGCAGGACGACAACAGACACCGCCATCTGCGCGCCGGTATTCCCAGCGGACACGAAGGCATCAGACTTTCCATCGACCTGCAACCTGAGTCCCACATGCATCGAGGAGTCCGGTTTGCCCCGCAACGCGGCGGTTGGCTTGTCCGTCATGTCGATCACGTCGCTGGCATCCACGATATCGAGGCGGCCCTGATGAGCGGCGAGCCCTGCGTGCTCGCCCGCCAGGTGCGCACGGAGCTGTTCGCGCAGCACCGCCTCGCGTCCGATGAGTTGGACGCGATGCTCGGAATCCAGTTCACTGAGGGCAAGCAGGGCACCGGCGACGGGGGCGGCTGGGGCGAAGTCACCCCCCATTCCATCCAGCGCGACTCGCGCCAAGGTCACCCTTCCCGGGCGGCGACCCGCTGCTTGCCGGCGTAGTAGCCGCACTCACCGCAAACGCGGTGAGGTCGCTTGGGCGACTGGCAGCGCGGGCAGAGCTGCAGCACGACGGCAGGTGCCTTCTTGTGCGTATTGCGGGCGCGCTTGCGGCGCTTTGACGTTCTTCGTTTGGGGACGGCCATTGGTCTGTCTGGGCAACCGCGTTAGGTGAAACGACTCAGGTATTGCCGCGTCGAAGTGCTGACCAGCGTGGGTCGGTTACGGGAGTGCATCCGCACGGGCCGAGGTTCAAGTCGGCACCGCACCGAGGGCAGAGACCCTTGCAGTCCTCGCGACACAGGGCGAACCCCGGGACCGCGAGCAACCACTGTTCCCGCAGGGCGGGACGGAGATCCACCGTCGTCGCTCGCGGTTCCAGCATGTATACGTCCGACTCGTCCGACTCTTCGTCAGTCGCGTCGGCAAACAACAGGTGGAGGTCCTCGTCGACTCGCGCTTGCGTTGGCGTGAGACAGCGACGGCACTCCTCCTCGACTTCACCGGACATGTGCCCGCTGAAGTAAAACCGCTCTTCACCGGCACTGGAGAGCCGGCCCGTGACGATCAAATCATCGACTGGCCGTGGATCTCCTTCAAGCCAGACTGGATCGTCGGAAGCCAGCTTCCCATCAACCCGAGCGGCCTTCGTCTCGAGGGACGATCGGTCGAAGGAGAACATGGAAGCCTTACAATCTAAAGAGGCAGAAGAAGTGGGTCAAGTCGCGACAGGACGGCGACTTAGGCGGGCCTCTCCGAAGGCGGCGGCTGAATGTGGGCCTTCCTATCGGTGGCGCCGCGAGACGCGTTTGCGCGTTACTCGATCCGTCGGTCAGCGCCTCGTCCAGAGAACGATCGTGCCGCAAGCGGCGCCGAGCCCGCCGAACTGCGGCGGCGTCGTTGCCGGCCCAGTGTAGACTTCGATGGCTTCCAGTCCAGCGGGGGCGAATTCATCGATGCCAGGTGGCGTGGAACCTTCTGGTCCACCCGACCGCAGTGCGTAAAGTCGTTGCCCATCCAGGACGATTTGGTAGGGGCAGTCATTGATACTCCTCGAGAACGCGCCACGAGCACTCGCCAGGACCGGTGCCCCGTCTTGCCGCCGCACTATCCTGACGCCACGTACGGTTCGCAGAAAGTCGCTCAACTTTGCTCCCTCACGTGACGCGAGGTCTTCTCGCGAGATGTAGGTGCCTCCCGCTTGAACAGCACGGCGTTCCTCGAATCCTCGGAAGTCGCGCGCCCCAATCACGGTCACCGTCTGCAGTGATTGTGGGAGCCGATCGAGCGCAAAGGTCGGCAGCGTGTCCTTCTGCGGAATCAGAGTACGAGTAAACAGGGGCTGATATCCGGGGCTGCGAATGATTACGGCCAGCGGACCAGCAGCGAGGCCCGCAATGTCGAATCTGCCCTGCTCGTTGGTGTGGTAGGTTCGACCGAGGCCAGGAACCAGAATCTCGGCCGCAATCGAGTTGTCCCCCGAGGAGCTAGCGAGAACACGACCTTGGAGATGAAACCTTCGTGCAAGTCTCGTCGGCACCGGCAACTGGGTCTCAACAAGGACCACGGTATCCGGGAACGAGACAGTCCGTGAAGTCTCGCGTCCCTCGTGCTCAATCTGGAGCGTCAGCCTCGGGGCATCCCCACCGATGCAGAACATCGCGAAGCCATTGGCGTCCGAAGTCGACTCCGCGACCGAGTCGACCGTGGACGCCACCGCCGTACCATCGACCGTTCGGAGCCGGATCGTTCTCCAGCGAGCAGTCGTGCGCGCGCCTTCGATAGGCAAACCCGAGGAAGAATCCACAGCTTGCGCAATGACACTGCGTTCGCGTGCAGTCCCGCCGCCACCGGCTCCACAAAACCGACCGCGCAAAGTTGATCGGCTGGCTACCGCCCAGTCGGCCGTGGCTGTCCGGCCGAGCGTCAGGGTGACTTCGCGCGCCGAGGGGTCGCTCCCGAGCGCGGCGAGCCGTGGGTGCTCGGCGCGAACGAGGTAGCGGCCCGGCATGAAATGCCCAAGTGAGTAGCGTCCGGCTGAATCGGTTCGCGCTTCGGCGGCACCATCGCCTAACACGATGCGCGCACCCGCGAGTGGCTGGAAACGAACGCTGTCAAACACGACGCCTGCCAGTCGACTCGTAGAGGAACTCGCTTCAGCGTTCGTGACGCCCGGGGTGAGCCAGCCGCCCTCCTCGCGAAAGCCCACGACGATCTCTCTGTCGGGAGTGGCCAGGCGTCCGACTTGATCTCCGCGCCCCCGCGCGATGACCGGTAACCGTATGTGCCAGCGAAGTACCACCCACATACCATTTGGCAGGCGCTCAAATTCGATTCGACCTCCCGACTTTGCATCGTTCTCCGCACGCGGCTGCTGAGTGTACGTGAATTCGATCCAGCGTAAGTCGCTGGACTTCGCATCGAGCCAGAGGACGCCAGTGATGTCGGAAGTCGTCCGGCCAGGCTGCGGCTCAAACGTCAGCCCGACGAGGCGGTTTGCTCCTTCCGTTTGGACGCCGAAGCAGTGCGTTTGAACGAAGGACGCATCAAGTAGGAGTTCGGCATCCGGCGCGAAGTATCTTGGTGCTCCATCCAGCAGCTGCGTGAAACCCTTCTCACTCAACTCTCGTGGTGAGATAGCCGCGAATGGGACGCCAACGATGCCTCTGACACTGGTAGTCTCCGCGATGATGCGATGTGAGCGGTCCAACCGCCTAACGTAGTGCCAGACCGTCAGCTGTGGACCGCTCGGCGTCGTCAACGTGGTGGCGGTCAGCGCCTTACGCACTTCATCCCACAGCGCGGCCGTGGCCTCGCCGCTCGCACCGCTCTCACACCGGCCCCGATCCCGAACGGCGACTCTAGGAAGCATCAATGGCCGGGACTCGAGAGTGACCTCGAGCGTCGCGATACCTGGGGACAGTTCGAATTCCTCTGACCGAGAGGTTGCGAACCCGATGGATTCAACCATCACCCGAACGCGTTGGCCCGCCTGCGCTGTGAGCGTAGCAAGCCCGCGCTCATCGCTTAACGCCACGGCCAGGCGAGTACCGTCGAGCCTAACAAGCGAAAGAATTGCGCCCGGCACCGAAGCGCGGGTCGTTCTATCGATGACAGACACGCGCACCGATTGTCCAGCGAGCGGGGTTGAAACCCAAAACACCGCCAGGAGAAACCCCACTCTAACCATCGCATCCCAGTTCTCCGTCCTCGTTGGCGATGCCGCGACCGGCGCGCTTGATCGCACGTCGCCTCGTAACAGCTCGCGACGCAGCATCAGTGTCGCGATGACCTCCGAGGCAATCGCCAAGGTGCCGAGCGCTATTCGCTCGAACGGCTCCTTCATGGGCACATCTGGACCTTGAGTCGCGCTACGGCGGCTCGCAACTGTCCGTGACGTTCCGGCGAACTTCACGCACACACAACCTGAATCCTGACTCCGCGAGTCACAGCCTAGGTCCTTTCTGGACGGTTCGCAAGAACCGCTTTGGGGAAAAGTGCAGGTGCGTCCGAGTCAGTGTCGACAACCAGGAATTCCTCTTGGCGATCGACGCAGGCTGAGGTTCAGCGTCTTGCCAAGTGGTTAACCATATAGCCGCCTAACGACAATGATGCGCGGTCGCTGGCCGGTGGCGCCGCTGATCGCTTAACGCGATCCGTTGATCAGCTCCGTCTCGGCAAAAAAGAATCGCGACTCGCGCGCTGCGTTCTCGTCTGAATCGGAGGCGTGGATCGCGTTCCGTTCCTTGGACTCGGCGAACAGGCGACGCACCGTGCCTTCCTCGGCCTGGGCGGGGTCGGTGGCGCCGATGACGCGACGCAATTCGGCGACCGCGTCCGTGCGCTCCAGCACCATCGGCATGCACGGGCCGCTGGTCATGAAAGTCACGAGGGAGTTGAAGAACGGACGCTCGCGATGAACGTCGTAGAACTCGCGCGCCTGTTGGGTGGACAGCTGCATGACGCGCGCGGCGATGATGCGAAAGCCGGCGCCCTCCAGATGGGCAATGATCTGGCCTGCCTTCCCGGATCCAAAGGCGTCGGGTTTGATAATCGTCAAAGTGCGATTCATTGGAATACTGGATGGGAGATGTGAGATGGGAGACGTGAGACAAACTGCTCACATCCTGATCAGGTCTGATTCCGGTGATTCATGAATGGCATCGGGTGCCGACAGAATCGGATTTGATCCGTCGTGGCAGGTGATCTCAATCCTCCCATCTCCCATCTCAAATCCGTTCCTTCACGAGGTCCACAAACTCAACCGGCCGTTGAGCGACAGCGATTCCGGCTTCACGAAATGCAGTCACTTTCTCCGCTGCCGTGCCTGACGAACCGCTGATGATGGCTCCGGCGTGGCCCATCCGCCGCCCCGGAGGCGCCGTCTGACCGGCGATGAAGCCAACCACCGGCTTCTTCATCTTCTCCTTCACGTACCGCGCGGCGTCCTGCTCGTCGGTGCCACCAATCTCGCCGAGCATGCACACGACTCTGGTGTCGGGGTCAGCCTCGAACGCTGCCAGGCAGTCGATGAAGTTCGTGCCGTTGATCGGATCGCCGCCGATTCCGACACAAGTTGTCTGACCCAACCCGGCGCAGGTGAGCTGATAGACCACTTCGTAGGTGAGCGTTCCTGAGCGACTCACCAACCCGACGGGTCCAGGCGTCACGATGCGCGCTGGAATGATCCCGACCTTGGACTGGCCCGCAGAGATGAGGCCAGGGCAGTTCGGTCCGATCAGACGCGAGCCGCGCTCCTTCACGAACGGCCAGGCCCGCGTCATGTCGAGTACGGGGACGCCTTCGGTGATCGCAACGATCAGGCTGACGCCCGCGTCTGCCGCTTCCATTATGGCGTCCGCGGCGAACATCGGCGGCACGTAGATCACCGACGTATTCGCTCCGGTGGCGGCGACCGCGTCAGCGACGGTGTTGAACACCGGCACCTTGCCCTCGAATATCTGACCGCCCTTCCCCGGCGTGACCCCGGCCACCACCTGCGTGCCGAAGTCCATCATCTGCTTCGTGTGGAACGAACCGTCGCGGCCGGTGATGCCCTGCACCACCAGCTTCGTGTTCCTGTTGATGAAGATGCTCACGCGGCCTTCCCCCCGGTCGCCAGGGCAACAGCTCGCCGCACCGCTTCATCCATGTCCGACGAGGCAGAGAAGCCGTTCTCGGAGAGGATCTTCATCGCGATCTCCTCGTTCGTACCCGTCAACCGGATGACAATCGGGACCTTGAGTGGATTCTGCTTCGTGGCGGCGACGATGCCATTCGCCACATCGTCGGTGCGGGTGATGCCGCCGAAGATGTTGAACAGGATCGCCTTCACGTTAGGGTCGGACGTGATGATCTTGAGCGCCGCGATCACCTTCTCGGGAGACGACGAGCCGCCGATGTCGAGGAAGTTGGCCGGGTCGCCGCCGTAGTACTTCACGAGATCCATGGTGGCCATCGCCAGGCCGGCGCCGTTCACGCAGCAGCCGACGTTGCCGTCGAGCTTGATGAACGTGAGACTCGCCTGACGAGCGAGGACCTCTCCCGGCGCTTCGGCGCTTTCATCGCGGAGCGCGGCCACGGCGGGGCGGCGATCGAGTTCATTGTCGTCGATCACCATCTTGGCATCGAGAGCGACGACTTCTCCGGCGGGCGTCACGACGAGCGGGTTTATCTCCGCCAGCGAACAGCCACTCTGCACGAAGCCTGTGTAGAGCTGCTGCATGATCTTCGCCGAGGACCGAGCTTTAGCGAGGTCGCCGTACAGGAAGAATCCGAGTCGCATCGCCTGGTACGGCTGCAGGCCGTAGCGAGTATCGACCGGCACCTTGAGGATCTTCTCCGGCGTTTTCGCCGCCACTTCCTCGATGTCGATGCCGCCGGCCGGACTCACCATGAACACCGGCTTGCGGCTCGCGCGGTCCATGATGATGCCGACGTACGCCTCGCTCGCGATGTCAGCGGCTTCCGTGACGAGGACTTTCTCGACGGTGAGGCCCTTGATCTGCATGCCGAGGATGGCCTTCGCCTTCTCGCGTGCTTCGGACGCATCCCTGGCAAGCTTGACGCCGCCGGCCTTGCCCCGGCCGCCCGCGTGCACCTGCGCCTTGACGACGACCGCCTTGCCGATTCTTGCCGCGACGTCGTGGGCAGCATCGGCCGTGGTCGCGATTTCACCGGTGGGTATGGGCACACCCAGCGCGCGGAGGATCTCCTTCGCCTGGAATTCGTGAATGTTCACTCGATCTCCGCGGTGTCCTTGTTGCGCGCCCGAACCTGACGCTGCCATGTCCAGGCTTCAGTGCGATGCGCCGCGCGCGACCGACGAGGGTGGGCATGGGCGATGCAGCCGGATGGTTATCGCGCTGGCCGCGCAAGCTATTGGCTCTGTCAGTGTCGATCAAGGCGGCGGCGAGCGTAGCAGACGCCCCAGCGCTTCGTATGCGGCGCCTATGGCGGACCAGTCACCTCGACGCATGGCTTCGCGCATCGATTCATAGAGCGCGTTCACGCGGCGCCTGAAATCCTCGGCAGTCATCGGTACGTCAGCGACGATCGGGTTCGGCAGTCCGGCGGCGTCCATCAACGTCCTGCCCGTGCTCGTGCCCTCCTGGCGCCAGATCGCCGCCACGAGGACCTGTGGCGTGCCATCAGGGCGGACGAGATAATACGTCTGCACCGCCATGAACCCGTCTGACGTCGGCAGGATGCGAATGGCGCCGGGGAGTGGTCTGGTGGCGCGCTCACCGGATCGAAACGAGTCGGAAGCAGCCTGGAACTCGCCGGCCAGCCGCGACCAGCGAACGCTCTTCGTGGGGCTTCGGATCCAGCGGAAGCGGAAATCGGATCCTCCTGGCGCCACGAGCACACCGCGCAATTCTTCCGTTGGCTCCAGTACGGGAATGGCGAGCGATATGGAGTTGGTCGCGCGGTTGAGCCACGGCGCCGGATCGGTCGGTGCATACAGCGAATCGCCGGCGCTTGCCGGCAGGTGAGCGCGAGCCTCGAACTCACCACGCAGCCCGGATTGTGCAAGCGCCTGACCGACGATCAGCATCCCGTCGGCTGCCGGAGGCAGGCGCACCAGGAAGCTCATGTCGAACGCCGATGGATCGCTGAACAGCTCGGGAAAGCGGAGCATCCACGACTCCGCCATCGGCCCTGCCGTAGGCGATGTGATTGTCGTGACGCGTCCGGTATGCCCGTTCACGATCGCCACGCCGGCGAGCTGAGCATATCGCACGTCCTTGCCATCCAGATGCAGTGGAGCGCTGAGCGGATACCAGTTCGATGTCGCGTACAGGTGCAGCGCCCAGAACACGGAATCACGCCACACGACTGGTGTGACTCTTCGTCCCTGGGCGAAGAACGGGTAGAGATGTGCGACGCGCTCCCTGACGTCGCGGCGCAGCAGCAGGCGCACCGGCGCTTCCTGGTCACGCCTGCTCAGGAGTGAGGGGTTCTGCAGGTGCCAGGCGTGCGCGAGCCGTCCGGCGAAGGAATCCAGTGATCCCGCCACGATCCTGCGCCCGGTATCGGACAGCACGTAGTAGGTCGACGCGGAATCATGAACGAGGATGCCGCGCAGTGTTCTTCCCAGCTCCGGGTCCTCGCGGGTCACCGGTCCGCCGCGATCGTCCGTGACGTCGGCGGCCACGCGGGTCAGGCCCCATGCCGGCAGGGACTCCGCCGACTGCGGACCCAACGGCTGTTCGAGCGCGAAGGCCACGAGCCGTCCATCCTGTCCTTGCCACCCGGTTGATCCGTTAGGCCTGGCGCCCTGGCGCGGCCCGCCGATCACCCGTCGCATCGCCTCGGTGTCCCACAGCGAAGCGCCGCGCAAGGCATCGGCGATCGATGGCGCCGCCTCGGCCAGCGTGGCGCGTTCGATGGCGTCTACCGCGTACGCCCGCCGCGAATACGCATTCCGGATTTCCCGGTACGACCTCTCCTGTGCGTCCGGATCCGCTGACATGACGAATCGGCCGCCGACCGCCGGGACGACCTGTCGAACGGTGAGCGCGGCCAGCAGCATCACGGAGATCGTCACGAACGCGACGCGGGTCTGCCCCATCCAACCCGTCCACGCCACCAGCAACGCCGATGCCATCGCGAGCATCGCCAGGGTGAGGTTCGCGGGAATGCCAACGCGATGATCCACCGCCGATATCGCACCCAGCGGACCCGTGCCTTCGCGAAGGAGTCCGTAGGCGTCGAGTTGATAGCTCCACGCCAGCAGAAGCAGGAGGACGCCGGCCAGAGCGGACAGGTGGCGCCGAACGTGGCCGCTCACGTGGAGCCGCCCCTCCTCCCATCGCAGACTGGGAGTGAGCGCATAGAGGAACACCACCAGCAGGGTCAGCGCCAGCAGCACGATCATTGCCCAGACGTGCGCACCAGCCTGGAGCGGCAACTGATACAGCCAGGTGCCGAGGTCCAGCCGGAAATACGGATCGGTCTCGCCGAAGGGGAGGCCCGTTCGTGTCAACTCCACGGACGTCCAATCGTTATGCGGCAGGGCGAAGGCGACTCCGATCACGATGGACAGGACCGCCACCGAACGGTTCAGGATGCGCGCCGAAACTTCCTCATTGAACTCGAGGTTTCCGATGCGACGTGGAAGGCGGAGCGACCGGACCGAGCGCCTTACGGCAAAAAGGTTGGCGAACGCGAAAACGGCCACGGCGAGGAACGCCACGCCGCGCAGGAGCGCCAGGTCCGTTGTCCGGACCCACCACAGGCGCGAAGCTCCCTGGATCGCGTACCACTGGTAGTCCACGTACCAGGCTGACAGGACACGCCCGGACAGGAGCACGATCGCGATCGCGACGATGCTCAGGGCCAGCCAACGACGCGACATCATGTCAGGGCTCGATGCCCTGCGCGCGCAGCCAGTCTTCCATCTCGCGCTGGATGGCCGCGAGACGTTCCTGCGAGCGGGCCTCGTACCGCGTGACGAGCACCGGTTGCGTATTGGAGGCGCGTATGAGGCCCCAGCCATCGCCGAAGAGGACCCGCACGCCGTCGACGTCGATCACGTCGTGCCTGGCCCGAAAATGACGCACCGCGCGCTCGACCACCTCGAACTTGCGTTCATCGGGGCAGTCGACCCTGATCTCCGGCGTGGACACGAATTTGGGAACGTCGCTCAGCATCTCCTCCACGCTCTTCCCGGCCGCCGCCACGATCCGAAGCAGACGTGCCGCTCCGTAGAGCGCGTCATCGTGCCCGTAAAAGCCCTCGGCGAAGAACATGTGACCGGACATTTCACCGGCCAACGGCGCGTTCAACTGCTTCATCCGGTCCTTGATCAGCGAATGGCCCGTCTTCCACATGATGGCCTTCCCACCCGCCGCTTCGATGGCTTGCGGCAGCGCCTGCGAACACTTCACGTCGAAGATGATCGGCTGTCCTGTTCCTGTGCGCGCCAGGACGTCCCTCGCGTAGAGGATGAGGATGTGATCGCCCCAGATGATCTCGCCGCGCGCATCGACTACGCCGATGCGATCGGCGTCGCCATCGAACGCAATACCAAGATCTGCGCGACGCGCCTTCACCTCGCGAATGATGTCGTGAAGGTTTTCGACGACCGTGGGATCGGGATGATGGTTGGGGAACGTCCCGTCGCTTTCACAGAACAGATACAACGCGTCCAGGCCAAGCCGGTCGAAGAGGTGCCTGGCGACGAGCGCCCCTACTCCGTTTCCGCAGTCAAAGACGACCTTGAGTCGACGCTTGAGCGGCCCGGTGCGCGCCACGACGTCGTCGACGTAGCGATCGATCACGACCTCGCTCCGCACGGAGCCAGACCCTTTCGCGAAGTCGCCGCGGTCGATCAACTGCCGCACTGCATCGATGCCTTCGCCATGCAGTGAGTCGTGGCCCACGCACAGCTTGAATCCGTTGTACTCAGGCGGATTGTGCGACCCGGTGATCTGGATGCCCCCCACGACCGGTAGCTGATGCAGGCTCCAGTAGAGAAGCGGCGTCGGAACGACACCAATGTCCACCACGCTCGCGCCGGCACTCGTCAGGCCGTCAATCAACGCATCCCGAAGGCTCCCTCCGCTCGGACGGTTGTCGCGTCCGACGGCGACCGTGCCCGTCACTCCACGATCCCGGAGCAGGGTCGCGTACGCGCGTCCGATCGCGGTCGCGGCCTCCGTCGTCAGGTCGCGGTCGACGATGCCACGGATGTCGTACTGGCGGAAGATGCCGGGATGGATGGCCATGAGCGGTTGGCGCGGGGCGTTCGGGATGGTGCGCCCTTCAGCAGGATACTCGCCGCCCCGTCGATCCGGAACGCTCGGCGACTGCGAACGGAGACGCTACGGTCCGGCGGGTCCAGGCAACGCGGCCGCCGGCGGCATTGAGGGCACCAGCTCGGTGCCACCGCGAGCCCATCTGACCACTGGATCCGGGAACAAACCGAAAATGAGCAGCAGGACGACCGACGCCATGATCACGGCCCGTGACATCGCACCGACGCGCGGCAGTGGCGGCGCCAGTTCGGGTCGCGGCTTCATGAACATGACCATGACCACATGCAGGTAGTATCCCGCCGAGATGGTCGTGGCGAGGACCAGCATCACCGCCAGGCGAATCTGCGGAGCGGCCGCGTCGAGCGCTGTCTGCAGCACGTACCACTTGGCAAAGAATCCCATTCCCCCGAATACCGGGAACCCGAGCATGGACAGCATGAACACCGCCATCGCGATGGCCAGGCCGGGCTGTTCGTGCCACAGCCCGTGAAAGTCTTCCACGCGTTCGCGAGGGTTGTCCCCGGTACCGAGTGAAATGATGACGGCGAACGCGCCCATCGTCGCCAGGGTGTACGCGAACAGGTAGAACAGGATCGCGCTCGCCGACTGCGACGTGGCGGCCGTGACGGCGACGAGAAGAAAGCCGGTATGACCGATGCTGGAGTAGGCCAGCATCCGCTTCAGGTTACGCTGCTGCAGCGCGACCAGGTTGCCCACGAACATGGTGATCGCCGAGAGCCACCAGAGCGCGTCGTGCCACGCGCCGTAGATGTGCCCGAAGGCCTCGATCCAGACGCGAATGAACGCGGCAAAGGCTGCTGCCTTGACGGCGGCGGCCATGTAGGCGGTGATCGGAGTCGGCGCGCCTTCGTAGACGTCAGGCGCCCACATGTGAAAGGGGGCCGCCGCAAGCTTGAACGCGAAGCCGACCAGCAGCAGCGCGACGCCAACCAGCAGCATCGGACTGTCACCCATCGATAGCGCCGCGATCCGGCCCCCGATCTGCGAGAGATTCGTCGAGCCGGTCGCCCCGTAGACCAGCGCAATGCCGTAAAGGAGAAATGCGGTCGAGAATGCGCCGAGCAGGAAATACTTGAGCGCTCCTTCGGCCGAGCGGGCCGAGCGCCGGTTTATTCCCACCAGCACGTAGACGGACACCGACATCGTTTCAAGTCCGAGGAACAGGACCATCAGGTCGCGCGCCGCAGCCATGATCATCATGCCCACCGTTGCGAACAGCACCAGCACGTGCGCTTCGGGCGCGGTGATGCCCTCGCGGGCGTTGTAGTCCATGGAGAGTCCAATGGCCACAACGGTCGCCAGCAGGAACACCACGTCCGATGCCCAGCGGAAGCCATCCACGGCAACCGGGCCTGCGCCGGACTTCCACCCGGACAAGCTCACCGCAACTACGGCAACGAGCGTCAGAAGGCCGACGCCCATCGAGCCGAGGGCAACACGACGCTGATGCGCCTCGCTTTCCGGACGCCAGGCGGCATAGAGCAGCAGCACCATCGCGCCGCCACAGAGCAGCAGGTCGGGTGAAATCGCGCGCGTCAGGTCCATCGGACGCGACAGGTCGAGCGTCAGGCCCGACCCGCCCATTTGCGCGAAGAGTGACTGGAGCACCTCAGCGACCTCCAAGCATCATGGACGCCTGCTGTCGTTCGGCGTTCCGGTCGACTTCCTCGACGAACTTCCGCGCCGACGCCTCCACCCGGTCGAGCACCGGCTTCGGATAAAGGCCCATCCACAGGATGCCGACGAGAATCGGAACCAGGAGTCCGAGCTCGCGCCAATTGAGGTCGCGCAGCACGGCATTCCGCGGCTTGTCGAGCGGGTTGTAGATCATCCGCTGCAGCGCCCACAACAGGTACGCCGCGGCGAGGATAACGCCGGTGGCCGACACGACCGTCAGAATCGGATAGGTGCGGAACGCACCGATCATGACCAGGAACTCGGCTACGAATCCGTTGGTGCCGGGGAGGCCTATGCTGCTCAGGGCAACGATCGTCAGGATCGTGGCGAACAACGGAACGACCTTCGCGATGCCGCCGTAGTCGTCGATCAGCCGCGTGTGGGTGCGCTCGTAGATGATCCCGACCAGAAGGAAGAGCGCGCCCGTCGACAAGCCGTGCCCGATCATCATCATGAGCGCGCCTTGTACGCTTTCCACGGTCAGCGCGAAAATGCCGAGCATGACGAAGCCGAGGTGCGCCACGGAGGAATACGCGACCAGCTTCTTGATGTCGGGCTGGACCAGCGCGACCAGCGAGCCGTAGATCACGCCGATCACGGCCAGGACAATGATGGCCGTACGGACCCACGGGTACATCGCAACGCCGGGGAAGAACGGCACGGCGATGCGAAGGAACCCGTACGTCCCGAGTTTCAGCAGGATGCCCGCCAGGATCACGGATCCCGCCGTTGGCGCCTCCACGTGCGCGTCCGGCAGCCACGTATGGAACGGGAACATCGGCACCTTCACCGCGAAGGCGAGGAAGAAGGCGCCGAAGAGCCAGAATGAGGCGGTGGGCGTGAGATTCAGCGCCAGAATGGCGTCGTAGTCGAAGGTCGGACGTCCCTGTGGCCCTCCGGCCTGCACGCCGAGATACACGATGGCCACGAGCATCAACAGCGACGCGGCCATCGTGTAGATGAAGAACTTCAGACTGGCATAAATGCGGCGCTCCCCGCCCCAGATGCCGATGATGAAGTACATCGGGACCAGCATCACTTCCCACATCACGTAGAACAGGAAGAGATCCTTCGCGACGAAGACGCCGAGCATTCCGGTCGTCAGCAGGAGCATCAGGGCGTGATAGGCGTGCACCTTGGTTCGCACGCTCGTCCACCCGCCCAGAATCGCCAGCGGCATGAGAAGCGTCGTGAGCAGCACCATCATCACCGACAACCCGTCCACCCCAACGGTGAATCGCGTGCCCCACACATCGATCCAGGGAGCGTCGACGACGGCCTGCCAGTCCGCCGATTGCGCGTCAAGCGACCACCACAGGCCGATCGAGACCACGAATTCGAGCACGAGTATGGCTAGCGTCAGGCGCCGCGCGGTCAGTGCCGCGGCCTCTCCCTGCCCCGCGACGGCCCCGTGCGCCCAAACGGCGAGCGCGCCAGCAGTGGGGATGACGAGCAGCGCCGGCAGGATCCAGGCGTTGTAGTTCAGTGAGGCGAGGAAGGCGGCCATGGTCAGCTGATTGAGAAGGCGCCTAACACCGCCAACACGCCGATGACCAGCACCCAGGCGTAGGTGCCGACCTGGCCCGACTGAAGGCGAGCCCCGACCCAACCCAGGCCGCGCATCAGGTAGCCACTGCCGTTCACGAGCAGGCCATCGATCAGTCCCGTATCCATGCCACGCCACAGCACCCGGCGTGAAACCCCCACCACGGGTTTCACGATGGTCCGGTCGTACAACTCGTCGACGTAGTACTTGTGCTCAAGGACCCGCTCGATGCCCGTTGCCTCAGGTGCCTGCGCCTTTGGAACCAGGGCGGCGGGCTTGAGCCGCGCGATCGCGTAGACAATGCCGGTGACGGCAATCGCCACCGCGAGCCCGATCAGCACCATTTCGGTCCCCAGCGGGAGATGCGCTTCCTCGCCGTGGGTAATGCGCAGGGATGCCGCGCCGGTGACCGGCTCGAGGAAGTGATGCAGCTTCTGCGCTGGCGCGCCGAGGAACGCGGGGAGATTGATGAAACCTCCGGTCGCGCTGAGCACTCCGAGCACGGCGAGCGGGATCGTCATGACCCACGGCGCTTCGGCCAGGTGCTTGCGCTCAGCTTCGCCCGAGCGGTTTGGCCCGTGGAAGGTGTAGAGCATCATGCGCGTCATGTAGACCGCGGTCAGCAGCGCCGCGGTCAGTCCCATGAGATAGATGAGCCACAGGAGCGCCGAGCCGGGGATGCCTAACCAGCTCGCTTCGGCCAGTGTGGAATGCGAGGTGCGAGCGTAGACCGACGCCAGGATCTCGTCCTTCGAGAAGAATCCCGAGAGCGGCGGGATGCCGGCGATCGCCAGCGTGGCGATCCACATCAGGGCGAAGGTCCACGGCATGAAGGCGCGCAGTCCGCCCATGTTGCGCATGTCCTGGGCGTCCGCCTGTGACCCGGTGTGATGGAACGCCCGGTGCATGGCGAAGATCACCGAACCCGAGCCCAGGAACAGGAGCGCCTTGAAGAAGGCATGCGTCACGAGGTGGAACACGCCGGCGGCATAGGCGCCGACTCCGACGCCGACGAACATGTAACCGAGCTGCGAGACCGTTGAGTACGCGAGGACTTTCTTGATGTCCCACTGCTTGAGGCCGATCGTCGCCGCGAACAGCGCCGTCACCGCGCCAACCAGCGCAACCGTCAGGCTGGCGACCGGCGTGAGCGAGAAGATCACGGCACTCCGCGCGACCAGGTACACGCCGGCGGTCACCATCGTCGCCGCGTGGATCAGCGCCGACACCGGCGTCGGGCCAGCCATGGCGTCAGGCAGCCACGTGTAGAGCGGGATCTGCGCGCTCTTGCCCGTGCAGGCAAGAAAGAAGAACAGCCCGATCGCCGTGATCACAGCGCCACCTTCGCCCAGCTCGGCCGCGCGTCCCGAGACGCTCACGAAGTCCAGCGTGCCCAGGTTGGCGAACAGCAGGAACATCGCGACCAGGAAACCGAAGTCTCCGATGCGGTTCATGACGAAGGCCTTCTTCCCCGCGTCGGCGTTCGCCTTGTCCAGGTACCAGTAACCGATGAGGAGGTAGGAGCAGAGCCCTACCCCTTCCCAGCCAACGAACATCACCGGATAGCTCGCGCCGAGCACCAGCACGAGCATGAAAAAGACGAACAGGTTGAGGAACGCGAAGTACCGCGGGTATCCGGGGTCGTCCTGCATGTAGCCCACGCTGAACACGTGGATGAGGAACCCGACGCCGGTGACGACCATCGTCATGACGATGGACAACTGGTCGACCTGCAGCGCGGCGTTGATGTGCAGATCTCCGGCCACCAGCCAGGGGAACAGCGTGCGCACGAACGGTTCCTCGGCGTGCGCTCCGGCCAGCAGACCGAAAACCGCGAGCGTGAGGCCAAACGCGAGGGCCAGCACCGCCGGACCGACGATACTCACCACGCGGTGGTATGGGTGCCGCGCCACGTGGGGATGCTCGTCGTGGGCGTGGCCGTCATGCGCCCCGGCGTCATGGCCGTGATCAGGACCCGCGGCTGAGGGATCGGCGGGTCCCATGAGTGTCGCCGGGACGAGCGACAACAGGCCGTTCACGATGAAGCCGATGAACGGCAGCGCCGGTACGAGCCAGATCCACTCCGCGATCGTGCCGGCGAGCGGGTGAGCGGCGCCGGCGGCTTCCTGGAGCAGCATCACCCTTTGAGGAGATTGATGTTCTTGAGGTTCACGGACTGGCCGTGGCGGAAGATCGCGATGATGATCGCCAGCCCGACCGCGGCTTCAGCGGCCGCCACCGTCATCACGAACACAACGAAGACCTGGCCCGTCACGCCGTAGAGCCTGGACAGGGCGACGAAGGACAGGTTCACGGCGTTGAGCATCAGCTCCACGCACATGAAGATCACGATGGCGTTCCGGCGTGTCAGCACGCCGACGGTGCCGATGGTGAACAGGACCGCGGACAGCGCGAGGGCTTCGGGAATCATGTGGCGCCCTTCCGCCTTCCAATCGCCACCGCTCCCACGATCGCGGCCAGCAGCAGGATGCTGGTGAGTTCGAAGGCGAGCAGGTGTTCGGTAAAGAGAGATTGAGCAATCATTCCCACAGCGCCACGGTCGGGTGCGCCGCCGAAGACCGGATTGACGGGCGGCTGCAGCGAAGGCAGGAACCGCGTGCGCGCCAGCACCATGATCTGCGCGAGGAGCACGATCCCGACGCCGCCCGCCGCGAGCCGTCCCCATTTCCCGCGAATGTCGCTCAGTTCATCGGGATGGCCGAGGTTCAGGAGCATGACGACGAACAGGAAGACCACCATGATCGCGCCGGCATAGACCAGCACCTGGATGATCCCCACGAACTGCGCGTCCATCATCACGTAGAGCGCCGCCAGGTTGAACATGACCGACACCAGCCACAGCGCGGCCGACACGGGACTCTTGCGGGTCACGAAGGCGAGCGCCGAGGCGATCGCCAGCAGCCCGAAGATGTAGAACTGAACCTGGTAGAACAGGCCCGGAGAGGTCGGCATGGTCAGTCGATGGATTTCACGACGTCACTCGCCACGGGGATCGGCAGGATCCCACATCTCGCAGACCGGATGCGTCTGCGCCATGAGCCGCTCGAGGTCATAGACGAAGCCTTCGCGGCTGTACTCCGAGTTCTCGTAATGCCGGCCGAGGTGAATCGCTTCCTCCGGACAGACTTCCTGGCAGTAGCCGCAGAAAATGCATCGGAACTCGTCGATCTCGAACACGAGCGGATAGCGATTTCCCTGCTCGTCCTCACCGGGCACCAGCTTGATGCAGTTCGCCGGACAGACGGTCGGACAGAGACCACACGCGACGCATTTCGCCTTGCCGTCTTCGGTGGTGAGCATGCGATGCGTCCCGCGCCAGCGGCGCGAGAGCGGCTCCCGCTCCTCGGGATACTGCGTCGTGACCTTGTGCGGACGCACCAGGTGACGGAGCGTGTGCCCCATGCCCGACAGTGTCGCGCGAACGTAGCTCGACTCCTCGATCGGGCGTTCGACCACCTTGATTCCGATAGCCATCAGTGCGGCCCCATGGCTGAAAGTCTGGCTCGCTCGGCGGCGAGTTGTCGCAGTTGCGCCAGCCGTGCACCGACCACCGGCGCCGACGACGCGCTGACAATGCGGCCGCGGTCCAGGATCATGAAGAGTCCGACCAGCAGCACCGCATTGACCCCGAACAGGATGAGGCCGTACACGAGGCTGCGCTCGATGCCCGCGGCGTCGAGGCCGAGCACCATCGCGGCGATGATGACGATGTACGCGAGCGCCACCGGCAGGAACACCTTCCAGCCGAGCGACATCAGCTGGTCGTAGCGGAAGCGCGGCAGCGTCCAGCGGACCCAGATGAAGAGGAACAGGAAAAACGCCACCTTGAGCGCGAAGATCACCATCGAAAGGAGGACCATCGTGAACGGCACCGCCACCGTGTTGTCGCGCGCCGTGAACGGGATGTCCCAGCCACCGAAAAAGAGCGTCGCGATCATGGCGCTCGCCGTGATCATGTTGGCGTATTCGGAGATGAAGAACAGCGAGAACTTCATCGCGCTGTATTCCGTGTGATATCCGGTGATCAGCTCCGACTCGGCCTCGGGAAGGTCAAAGGGCAGCCGGTTCGTTTCGGCGAAGGCGGCCGTGATGAAGATGAAGCAGGCCACGCCCAGGGACAGCGCATTCCAGACGTGGAGCGTGGCCTGCGAGTTCACCACCTGCGAGAGCGTCACGTTACCGGTCAGCAGCAGAACCGGAATGAGTGACAGTCCCATCGAGATCTCGTAGGAGATCATTTGCGCGCTCGAGCGGAGCCCGCCGAGCAGCGCGTACTTGTTGTTCGACGCCCAGCCGGCCAGCACGATGCCGTAGACGCCGAGCGAGGTGATGGCGAGGACGAAGAGGAAGCCGATGGGCAGGTCGGCGAACACCATGTCGATGCGTCCCCACTTCGACGCCCACGAAGCGCCGAATGGAATGACCGCCCACGCCATCATGGCCGGCGCGAAGGAGAGCATCGGCGCCAGAAAGAAGAGCGCCTTGTTCGCGTACGGTGGAAGCGTCTCCTCCTTCATGAAGTTCTTCACGCCGTCGGCGATGGGTTGCAGTAGTCCATGCGGACCGACGCGGTTGGGACCACGCCGGTCCTGGATCCAGGCCGACACGCGTCGCTCGGCCAGCGTCATGTAGGCGACGCTCACCATCCAGATGGAAAACAGCCCGATCATCTTGATCAGCGTGGCGATGAACCACACGCCGAAGGCCGGCTCGCCCTGGGGATCCGGCACCTGCGTGATCGACAGGAAGGCCGGAATCACGATGCGGCTCCCGCGGTCGCACCGGCCACCGCGGCGCCACGCAACCCGAGCGTGTCGTAGCTGGGACCGGCGAAGGCGGGCTCCGATGCGGCCAGCGCCGCGAACGCCTGGGCGCCCGTCATGACATTCAGTCTGTCGCCTAACGCGGCGGACAGGTCGGCGAGCACATACCAGCTCGGCCGGGCCATCCCCGGCGCTGCCCGTGCCTGCAGGAAGCGCTGGACGCGCCCGCGGAGGTTCGTGAACGTCCCTTCCTCCTCGACATGGTTGCCGATTGGCAGGATGACGTCGGCGCGAGTCAACGCCGACGGCATGAAGGTGGAGACCAGCACGATGGTTGATGCCCGCGACAGGTGCGCGGCGTCGTCCGCGGTGAGGTCGTGGTCCGCGATGATGACGGCGTCGCCCGCCGAGACGCCCGCGAGCGGCGTCGTGCTGCGCTCGAAACCCAGCAGCTCGGCGCCACGGCCATTGGCGGCGCGGTCGGCGCGAAGCGCGAGATCATCCACGCCCGCCAGTGGCGCTTCGGGGCCCTGCTCGATTCGGAACGCCCCGCGCCCGCCCGCCGCCTTCATGATGCGCGAGAGGAAGAACAACGCCTCGTTGGACAGGTTTGGCGAAGCCAGGACGAACACTGTCTTTCCCTTCAGCGCCTGTGCGGCGACGGCCAGCGCGACGTCCCAGTCGGTCGCGCGGGGACCCGAGGCACCCCGAACCGACGGCGCCTCCAGGCGATCGCCCCGATTCATCCAGCGATAGTTCAGCCGGCCGTGATCACACAGGAAGAACTCGTTCACCTCGGCGTTAGGTCTTGGCCGGAGGCGGACGACGGCGTTGTCCCTGGTCTCGACCGTCATGTTGCAGCCCTGACTGCAACCACTGCAGACCGACGCGGTGCGATCCAGCTCCCAGGACCTGGCCTTGTTGAGGAAGTCCTTGGACAGGAGGGCGCCGACCGGACACAGGTCGATCACGTTCCCCGCCCAGGCGTGGGTGAGATCCTTTCCCTCGAACTTGCCGATCGTCGCCCGGTCGCCGCGCTCGCTGACGTTCAACACCGCGTCATGCGCAACGTCGTCCATGAACCGGACGCAGCGCGTGCAGAGGATGCAGCGATTGGGGACGTACATGACGTCGCCGCCGAAATCCTCCACCGGGTTGAATCGCTTCGGCTCGCGGTAGCGGCTGTCGGCGCGCCCTTCCTGATAGGTGTAGTCCTGCAGCTCACACTCGCCGGACTGGTCGCAGATCGGACAGTCCAGCGGGTGATTGATCAGCAGCATCTCCAGCACGCCCTTGCGCGCATCGCGCGCTTTCTCGGCGTGCACGTTCACGACCTGGCCCTCGGCCACAGCGGTGGCGCAGGCCGGCGCCAGCTTCGGCGCTTCTTCCACGTCCACCAGGCACATTCGGCACACGCCGGCCACGGGCAGCCCGGGATGGTAGCAGTAGTGCGGAATGAGCACGCCGACCGTCTTGGCGGCTTCCAGGATCGAGGTCCCGGCCGGTACGGAGACCGTACGTCCCTCGATGGTCAGGTTGACGAGTGGCGTATCAGCCATCAAGCGACGATCGCGGGAACGGTGTGCACGGTCTTGCGCGTGATCAGGGCCTCGAATTCGCTGCGGAACTTCTGCAGTCCGGAGACGACGGGCGCCGCGCACGAGTCGCTCAGCACGCAGATCGTCTTGCCCGTCATGTCATCGGCGAGGTCCATCAGCGTGTCGAGATCCTCCGTGGTTCCGCCTCCGGCGACCATGCGCTCGAGGATCTTCGTGGTCCACGCCGTTCCCTCACGGCACTGCGTGCACTGCGCGCAGCTCTCATGGGCGTAGAAACGCGCCAGCCGCGCCACCTGCCGCGGGATGCTCTGCGCGTCGTCCATCACGATGCAGCCAGCGGAGCCGAGCATCGTTCCGACGGCCACCATGCCCTCGTAGTCCATCACCGCGGCTTCGGCCTCCGCCATCGTGATGATCGGCACCGATGATCCGCCGGGAATGACGGCCTTGAACTTCCGGCCCTTTGGAGGACCTCCGCACAGGTCGTAGAGGAATTCCTTGAACGGGAATCCCATCTCGACCTCGTAGTTGCCGGGACGCATGACGTTGCCGCAGACCGACCAGAGCTTGGTGCCTGTGCTCTTCGGGTTGTCGGCGCGGCCCATCTTCTTGTACCACTCGCCGCCATTCACGAGGATGGGCGGCACCGCGGCCAGCGTCTCGACGTTGTTGATCGTCGTCGGCATGCCGAAGAGGCCCGCGGCCGCGGGAAACGGCGGCTTGATGCGCGGATTGCCGCGTTTCCCCTCGAGAGAATTCATCAACGCCGTCTCTTCGCCGCAGATGTACGCGCCGGCCCCCTTGTGCACCCACACGTCGACGCGCTTTCCGGAACCCATCGCATTCTTCCCGATGACGCCGGCCCTGCGCGCTTCATCCACGGCGCGCTCCATGACGTCGAGTGGTTCGGTGAACTCGCCGCGGATGTAGATGTAGGCGGTCTCCGCGCCGATGGCATGAGCGGCAATGGCACAGCCCTCGATGAGGGCGTGCGGGGTCCACCGCATGATCTCGCGGTCCTTGAACGTGCCCGGTTCGGACTCGTCGGCATTGCAGCACAGATAGTGCGGCTTGCCGTCGCCGATTTTCATGAACGACCACTTGAGTCCGGTCGGGAATCCGGCGCCGCCACGCCCGCGAAGTCCGGATTCCTTCACCACCGCCTGGATCGCGAGGGGATCCATGCCAAGCGCCTGCTCCAGCGCACGGTATCCGCCGCGCGACTTCCAGCCGTCGAGCGATCGCGCTTCCGCCTCGCCGAAGTGCTCCGAGAGGACCGTCGTCTCGCGAGGGTGCGGTTTGTGGGGAAAGCCCATGTCGGGAATCGGGAATCGGGAATGGGGAATCGGGAGTAGGGGAACCGGTCCGGGGTTCGACTGGGCAGTCGATTCCCCATTCCCGATTCCCGATTCCCGCTATCCGTACTTCTTGAGCAACTCCGGCACCTTTTCTGGGGTGACCGACTCGATGAAATCCGCGTTCACCATCACCGGCGTCGCAAAGCCACAGGCGCCCAGACACTCGACTTCGATCACCGTGTACTTGCCGTCGGTTGACGTGACACCCAGCTCACCACATCCCGTCTGCTTCAGGAACGCCTTCACCACGTCCTCGGCGCCGCAGACATGGCACGGCGTGGTCGTGCAGACCTGGATGAAGTGTTTCCCCACCGGATGCTGGTGGTACATCGTGTAGAACGTGACGACACCCTTCACGTACGCCGCCGTCAGGCCGAGCACCTGACCCACCTCGGCCATCGCTTCCGGGCTCACCCATCCGCGCGCTTCCTGCACCATCCACAGCGCGGGGAGCAGCGCCGCCATCTTCGTCGGATAGCGCTCCATCAGCGCGTCGAGTTGGGCACGAGTCTCACCCGTGAACACGGGAACGTACGGCTCGCTCGAATGCCCGTGGGGCGTCGTCGAGATGGCAGCGCCAGCGGCGGCGGAGGGCCCATGACTCATGAGCAGTGCCCCTCGGAGCTCTGACCTCTGACCTCGGTCCTCATCGATCGATTTCCCCCATCACGATGTCGATGCTCGCGTTGATCGCTATGACGTCGGAGAGCAGATGACCTTCCACCATCTGCGGAATGGCCGAGAGGTTCACGTATGATGGAGGCCGGATACGCCAGCGGACCGGCTTGGGCGTCCCGTCGGAAACGAAGTAGTAGCCTTTCTCGCCCTTGGGACTTTCGACCGCGACATATGTCTCGCCAATCGGCGGCCGCGGACCTTCCATCACCTGCTTGAAATGATGGATCATCGACTCCATCTCGCTCATCGCCTTGCTCTTTGGCGGCAGGATGAGACGCGGGTCGTCGACGTTCACCGGCCCATCGGGCAGCCGCGCGGCCGCCTGCTCCAGAATGCGCACTGACTGCCGCAGTTCTTCCATGCGCACCAGGAACCGGTCGTAGACGTCGCCGTCCGTGCCGACGGGCACCTCGAAGTCGTAGGTCTCGTAATCGAGGTATGGGAAGTCCTTTCGGACGTCGTACGCGACACCGGATGCGCGCAGGAGCGGCCCCGACAGTCCGGCGTTCAGCGCGTCGGCGGCACTCATGGCGCCAATGCCGATGGTGCGGCCCACCCAGATGCCATTCCTCGTGACCATGCGATCGACTTCGGCAATGGTCTTCGGGAGCGTGCGGATGAAGTCGCGCAGCCCGTCCATCCAGCCGTCGGGAATGTCGGCGCCCATGCCACCGACCCGTGTCAGGGTCGTCGTCAGGCGGGCCCCGATCCATTGCTCCAGCAGCGTGTAGATCCGCTCGCGCTCCTGGAAGGACCACAGGAAGGGCGTGAACGCGCCGATGTCGATGCACGTCGTGCCGAGCCAGACCAGGTGCGACATGATCCGCGAGAGCTCCATCGCGATCACGCGCAGGACCGTGCACCGCGGCGTGATCTCGACCCCGAACAGGCGCTCAGCACCTAACGCGAACGCGACGTTGTTCCCCGGCGAGTTGAGATAGTCCTCGCGGTCCGTCCACGGGATGATCTGGTTGTACTGCCGGTACTCACCGATCTTCTCGAAGCCGCAGTGCAGGTAGCCCACATGCGGAATGCAGCGAACGACCGTCTCGCCGTCGAGCTCGAGCACCAGGCGCAGCACGCCGTGTGTCGCCGGGTGCTGCGGGCCGATGTTGATGAGCATGTGCTCGCCGATGAGCTCCGGCTCCAGCGAAGGCGGTGCCTCAAGCGTCGAGATGCGGCCGCCTTCGTCAACCACCAGGGGCGTCCGCTGGGGCCGTCCCGCCGCGTCGAGTCCGGACGTCGAGAGAGAAACCTCGACCGTGCGCTTCTCGGCCACGCCCCTACTCGCCCGTCTTCTCGCCGCCAGCGAGGCGACGCCGCATCTCGAGCGGCAGATCCTCGAAGGCATCGGCGATGGTGAGTTCGGTCATCGAATACCGGCTTTCGGGCTCGGCGGCGAGCGCCTGCCGCAATTGCTCGGAGCGCGAGAACCGGCCACGGAGCGGAAAATCCTTCCGGAGCGGATAGCCTTCCTGATACTGCTCCCACATCAGGATCCGCCGCAGGTCGGGATGTCCGTCAAACACGATGCCGAACATGTCGAAGCATTCCCGCTCGAGCCAATCCGCGCCCTGATAGATCGGGAAGACGCTGGGAACGCGCAGCGGCGCACTCTTCGCAATCTCCGCCTTCAGTCGCAGGAAACGACGATACGGGAGTGAGCGCAGATGCCAGACGACCTGCAGCGGCAGCTCGAGGTCGCGGTACTCGACCGCCGTCACGTCGGAGAGGTAGTCGTAGCGTTCGGAATCGTCGTCATGGAGGTACCGGACGATGTCCTGTACGGCGTCGGGCCGGACAAAGACCGTGGTCTCGCCCCAGACAACTTCCGCTCGCACGAAGGCCGCCGGGAACCGCGCGCGAATTCGCTCGGCGCTCGGATTCATCGGCCCGCCGCGGTGCGGGACGCCGTGGGGGGTCACCGGTGACGATGCCGGGTCGGCGCTGCCGGGAGTCATGAGCGGCGCGTCGGTCACAGCCCTGAGCGTGTCTGGTGAACCGAATTACCGAACGGCTCCGACAGCTCGTCGATCACCGAGGGCGGGATGTACAACTTGCTCGTTGGATCGGGCTCCATCTCGTCGCGGAGCCGCTCATCGGACATCCGTTCGCGCTTCACCTTCTCCTGCAGCATCATGATGCCGTAGATCAGCCCTTCCGGTCTGGGCGGGCAGCCCGGCACGTAGACGTCGACGGGGATGATGGTGTCGATCCCCTGCACCACGGCGTAATTGTCGAACATGCCGCCTGACGAGGCGCAGGCGCCCATGGAGATGCACCACTTGGGCTGCAGCATCTGCTGCCAGATGCGCCGGATTACGGGCGCCAGCTTGAACGGAACACGCCCGGCGCAGATGAGCACATCTGCCTGGCGAGGCGAGAACGACATGCGCTCCATGCCGAAGCGAGCGAGATCGTACTTGCTTGCCGCCGTCGCCATGAATTCGATGGCGCAACAGGCCGTGCCGAATGGCATTGGCCAGAGCGAATTCGCCCGGCCCCAGTTCACCAGGAAATCGAGCCGTGTCGCGACCCAGCCTTCCTGCGACGCGGGAGCGACGGTGACCACCTGCCGATCCGGCCGCGGGGTCAATCCCACTGGAGCGCCCCCTTCTTCCATACGTAGAGGTACCCGACCAGGAGAATGACCATGAACACGATCATCTCCCCGAGTCCGAAGAACGAGGTCGCGCCGGCCGGGCACGCCCCGCTTACGAGCGGGGCCGCGCACGATAGCTCGCGGAAGTAGGTGCCCCACGGGATCATGAAGACGGTCTCGATGTCGAAGATGATGAACAGCATCGCGACCATGTAGAATTTGATGGAAAAACGCTCCCTGGCATCGCCAAGCGGAGGGATGCCGGACTCATACGGAGTGTCCTTCACCGGGGTAGGGCGAATCCGGATGGTCAGATGGGAGACCGCGATCATCAAGATCGCGTTCACCAGCACAAACCCCAGCAGGAGAAGTATCGGCAGGTACGTGCGATCCATCGGGTTCCGACTTCGTGAAAAAATTCACTTGCTCGGCTGGAACGAAATTATCCTGCGTTTCAGAGTGGTGCAACGGACTGGCGCATCAGCTGTTTGGTCCTCCCAAGGTCGACAGGAAGGCGTTGGTCTTGGCGCGAAGCGACCGATACATTGCGCGCGCCGGAACGCGGCGGACTCCGCGCCGCCACAATCTCACATCTCCCATCTCACGTCTCATGTCTATACAGAACGACCGCTGGATCATCGAGATGGCGACCCGGCACCGCATGATCGAGCCTTTCGAGCAAAGCCAGGTGCGCGATGGGGTGATCTCGTACGGGGTCAGTTCATACGGCTACGACATGCGAGTGGCGAGCGAGTTCCGCATCTTCACGAACGTCCTCAACTCGGTCGTCGACCCCAAGCATTTCGATCCGAAATCGTTCGTCGAGTTCGAGGGCGGCGTCTGCATCGTCCCGCCTAACTCGTTCGCGCTGGCGCGATCCGTGGAGTATTTCCGGATCCCGCGCGATGTGGTGACCATAACGGTCGGCAAATCGACCTACGCGCGGTGCGGCATCATTACCAACGTCACGCCGTTCGAGCCGGAGTGGGAGGGGTTCGTAACGCTGGAGATTTCGAACACCACCCCCCTTCCCGCCCGTATCTATGCGAACGAAGGAATCGCGCAGGTCCTCTTTTTTCGCGGGGCCGAGCCGCCTCTCGTCTCCTACCGCGACAAGAAGGGGAAGTACCAGGGGCAAACGGGCGTTACGCTCCCGAAGCTCTAGGGCCATCGGTGACCAGACGTCGACGCCCGACCCCGGGGCCCGAGGACTCCCAGGCTGCCTTACGTCCCTCAACAAGGACGGACGGACGACGGAATTCCATGTTCTGTGGGAGGGTTCCCTGTTGCGTAGCGGGTGATGGGCACACACTTTATGTCTCGCCACGGCTCAGCCTTGGCGGGTTACTTCAAGCAGTCGATCGACGTCGAGGCCCGCGACGGGGCTTCGGGTTTTCCCATCATCGTGGGGACGGTCGGTCCGTCCCCGCGAATGACTACAGACCCTTCTTGGAGGTGCACATGAAGCGTGTCCTTTCGTGCGGTGCAGTGGCCCTGCTGTTCCTGGTTTCAGGCGCGGATGCGAACGCACAGGGCAAGTTTTCCGGGTTTGCGGCCGTCGGCCCGACCACGACCAGCGGCGACCTGAAGGACGCCGACAGCACGAAGTCCGGCTTCATCGTTCAGGGCGGATTCGAGTACAAGCTCTCCGCACCGCTGTGGCTGCGCCTCGACGCGTCGATGGGCTGGAACGATCGCATCACGAGTTACAACGAAGACGCCTACATCTGGACATTCGCCGGACGCGCCGAATACTGGCTCCCGTTTGGAAGCGACAAGCTCCGCCCATATGTTGTTGGCGGCGCTGGCATCATGCTCTACAAGCGGAATCCTGGAGAAACCGGCCTCGAGGACACGCCTCAATTCACGACAAAGAACCGCACGCTCATTTCCGGTGGCGCCGGGCTCGATTGGCAGGTCGGCGGCACGAGCCTGTTCCTCGAAGGCCGGTATGACATGGGTGCCGACAACCGCGCGATGATTCCAATCGTGATCGGAGCTCGCTGGGGCGCCCGGTAAACCAACCAACGCACGAATCTGAAGGGCCCCGCCATCCGGCGGGGCCCATTTTGACTTCAATCCACCGCGATTCAGGGCGCCTTCTCAGCCCGTGTAATTGCCGGACGACTCTTCCCCGTGAAACAGCATCGCGGTCCAGTAGTCCCGGTTCATCCGGGAGATCACGTCGATCGAGATGCCCTTGGGGCACGCTTCCTGGCACTCCCCAAACAAGGTGCAGCCGCCGAAGTGCTCGAGGTCCATCTGCGCCACCATCGACAGAGCCCGGCGCGCTCGCTCCGGCTGTCCCTGCGGCAGGTAGCCGAGGTGAGTGATCTTGGCGCCCGTGAACAGCGACGCCGATCCGTTTGGACACGCGGCAACGCATGCGCCGCATCCGATGCACGCCGCGGCGTCCATTGACGCCTCGACGTCCGCTTTGGCAATGGGCGTCGCGTTCGCGTCGCGAGCGCTCCCCGTGCTCACGGAGATGAATCCACCCGCCTGAACGATCCGGTCCAGGGCGCCACGGTCCACGCACAGATCGCGAACCACCGGGAACGCTCTGGCGCGCCACGGTTCAATGGTGATGGTCTGCCCGTCCGCGAAGCTGCGCATGTGGAGTTGACACGTCGTGGTCGCTCGCATGGGTCCGTGCGCGACGCCGTTGATCATGATGCCGCAGGTGCCACAGATGCCTTCGCGACAATCGTGATCGAAAGCGACCGGCGATTCTCCGCGTTCAGTCAGTCCCTCATTCACGACATCGAGCATCTCGAGGAACGACATGTCCGGACTGACGTCGGTCGCCGAGTACGTCTCGAAGCGACCAGTCTCGTCGGGGCCGGCTTGCCTCCAGACCCGGAGCGTGAAATGCAGACCGCCCGGGGCGTTCATTTGTAGCTCCTGGTCGAGAGCTGCACGTTCTCGAACACCAGAGGTTCCCGATGCAGAATCGGCGGGGCGCTTGCACCGCCGTATTCCCAGGCGGCTACGTAGGCGAATCGGTCATCGTCGCGACGCGCCTCTCCGTCGGGCGTCTGATGCTCTGTCCTGAAGTGCCCACCGCATGACTCCTCGCGCTGCAAGGCGTCCAGGCAGATCAACTCGGCCAGCTCGAGGAAGTCGCCGACGCGGCCGGCGTGTTCCAGCGACTGATTCAGTTCACTACCGCTCCCGGGCACGGTGACGTTCTCCCAGAACTCATGTCGCAAGGCTGGCAATCGCTCCAACGCCTTCCGCAGTCCGCTCGCGTTCCGCGCCATTCCGCACTCGTTCCACATCAATGTGCCGAGCTCCCGATGGAAGGACTGGACCGTTCGCTTGCCGCGAATGCCAAGCAACCGGCGAATGCGTTCCTCGACGAGACGGGTAGCGTCGACCACTTCGGCGTGAGATTCGTTCACCGGCGGAAGCGTATTCGTCGCGAGGTAATGGCCGATCGTCGCCGGAATGACGAAATAGCCATCGGCCAGGCCCTGCATCAACGCGCTGGCGCCCAGACGGTTTGCGCCATGGTCGGAGAAATTCGCCTCACCCAGCACGTGCAATCCCGGGATCGTGCTCATGAGGTTGTAGTCCACCCACAGGCCGCCCATGGTGTAGTGAACGGCCGGATAGATCCTCATCGGAGCGTGATACGGATCCTCGGCGGTGATCCTCTCGTACATCTCGAAGAGGTTGCCGTACCGTTCGCGGATCGTGTCTTCCCCCAGCCGTCGGATGGCATCGGCGAAGTCGAGGTAGACTCCTCGTCCGCCCGGTCCAACGCCTCTGCCTTCGTCGCACACCTCCTTGGCCGCTCGCGACGCGATGTCGCGCGGTGAGAGATTCCCGAAGCTCGGGTATTTCCGTTCCAGGTAGTAGTCGCGCTCTCCTTCGGGAATGTCATGCGGAGCGCGCTGGTCACCGGCTCCCTTTGGCACCCACACACGTCCGTCATTTCGCAACGACTCTGACATCAGCGTGAGCTTGGACTGGTAATGTCCGCTCTGCGGAATGCACGTCGGGTGGATCTGCGTGAAACACGGATTGGCGAAAGCCGCGCCTCTCCGATACGCTCGCCAGATGGCGGTGGCGTTGCTCCCCTTGGCGTTGGTGCTGAGGTAGAAGGCGTTGCCGTAGCCACCTGTGGCCATCACCACCGCGTGCCCCGTGTGTGCGCTCACGCTGCCGGTGACCAGGTCGCGGGCGACGATGCCGCGCGCGTGTCCATCCACGACGACGAGGTCGAGCATTTCCGTGCGCGGGAACATTCGCACGCCGCCGCGTGCCACTTCCTTTTCCAGCGCCTGGTAGGCGCCGAGGAGAAGCTGCTGGCCCGTTTGCCCGCGCGCGTAGAATGTTCTCGAGACCTGGGCGCCTCCAAAGGAACGGTTGGAGAGAAGCCCGCCGTATTCTCGCGCGAACGGCACGCCTTGCGCCACGCACTGGTCGATGATCTGCACCGAGATCTGCGCCAGTCGATAGACATTTGCCTCGCGGGCGCGGAAGTCCCCACCCTTGATGGTGTCGTAGAAAAGCCGGCGGATACTGTCGCCGTCGTTCTGGTAGTTCTTGGCGGCGTTGATGCCCCCCTGGGCCGCGATGCTGTGCGCTCGTCGCGGCGAGTCCTGGAAGCAGAAGCAGGAAACCTGGTAGCCAAGTTCCGACAGCGTCGCCGCGGCGGAAGCACCGGCGAGTCCCGAGCCCACTACGATCACATGGTATTTCCGCTTGTTCGACGGATTGACCAGCTTCATCTCGAAGCGATGGCGGTCCCACTTGTCGTGGAGAGGACCGGCCGGGATGCCCGCGTCCAGTTTCACGGCGCCTAACGGGTTTCGACTGACACGAAGGAGCGCGGCCCGATCAATCCCAGGAGCACCCCGACCGGAATCGCGGTGAACCCGAGCCAGAGGCTGACGGCCAGAATCGTGGCGATCGGGCGCGAAAACGGGTTGCGGCGTTGACGGGACAGGCCGAGAGTGCGGATGGAGCTCCAGGTGCCATGGTACAGGTGCAACCCGACCACGACCATCATGACGATGTAGAACGCCGCCATGAAGCGCTGCGTCCGGAAGGCGTTGACCAGGTTGGCATAGGGATCCAGATGGACGAAGCCGGGAAGGAGCGTCCCCGTCGTGAAGTGCAGCAGGTGGATGACGATGAACAGCGCGACCAGGATCGAGAGCCAGCGGATCGTGCGCGAGGCGACCGTCGCAATCTGCGGCTCACGCATGGCGTATCCGACCGGGCGGGCGGCCGCCCCCGCGCGCGCCAGCTGGAACGCGGAAACGGCGTGAATGACGACCGACCCCAGGAGTATCGCGCGAATCAACCAGAGCAGCTCGGGCACGCTGCGGAGGAAACGCGCGTAGGCGTTGATGTGCTCCGGGCCCGCGAAGGCGAGCAGGTTCGCCGTCATGTGCATGACGAGGAACCCGGCCATGATCAGACCCGTGACCGCCATCGCGATCTTCTTCCCGACGGTCGACGACGCGAATGTGGCGATGCGGCCCCTGGACGATCGAGGCCGCGCGACGTTGGCCGTTGCGCTCATGCGGCGTGTCCCGAGCCGCGGCTCACGGCCTCAGATGGTGAGACTTGCCATCGGTTCGCGCACCGCTTCGGCGCTCTTCGCCAGCGCGCTGCGCTCCTCGGCGGTGAGCATCACCTCGATCACCGACTCGAGTCCACGACGGCCGATCTTGCAGGGAACACCAAGGAACAGGTTCGAATGACCGTACTCGCCCTCGAGCCACACCGAGCACGGGAGCACCCGCTTCTGGTCCCCGACAATCGCCTCGGCCATCTGCACTGCCGCGGCCGAAGGAGCGTAGTAGGCCGAACCCGTCTTGAGGAGCGACACGATTTCCGCGCCGCCGGTCCGCGTGCGCGCGACGATCTGGTCCAGCTTCTCGCGCGGCATGAGCTGCGCGACGGGAATGCCGCTGACCGTCGTGTAGTTCACGAGCGGGACCATGGTGTCGCCGTGGCCGCCAAGCACCATGGCCTGGATGTCGCGCACCGAAACGTCAAGCGCGTCGGCGAGGAATGCGCGGTAGCGCGCCGAGTCCAGCACCCCCGCCATACCCAGCACGCGCTCGCGGGGAAAGCCGGTCACTTTCTTCGCGACGTAACACATCACGTCGAGTGGATTCGACACGACGATCACGATCGCGTTGGGCGACGTTTTCGCGACCTGTTCCGCGACGCCCTTCACGATTCCGGCGTTCGTGTTCATCAGGTCATCGCGGGACATCCCCGGCTTGCGCGCGATGCCGGCGGTGATGATGACGATCTCCGAGCCGGCAGTCTCTTCGTATCCGTTGGTGCCGATCACTCTGGAGTCGAAGCCTTCGATCGGCGCCGTTTGCCATTGGTCCAGCCCTTTGCCCTGTGGCACGCCTTCAATGATGTCGACGAGGATGACGCGGCGGGACAACTCCTTCTCGGCAATGCGCTGGGCAGTCGTCGCTCCGACGTTGCCGGCGCCGACCACCGTTATTGTGTTGACCATGACCTGGATACGTGTGGGATGGACGAACTGTCGCGCAAACTAGCGGCGCATGAGGAGTGGTTCAACGACACGCGCTCCGACAAACGTGTCATCCACCTATCTGAGATAACGCCCGCAATCCCCCGACTTTCATCTGCAGCAACGCGTGTTCTTTTGGTTTCTCGGCCAGCGCCTGACGGAAAAGCGGCTCCAGTGCCTCGCCCCGTCGCAGCGGATCACGAAGGTTCACTTCGTGGTCGCCGAACAGGCATGTCCGTAACCGTCCGTCGGCCGTAAGTCGAACGCGATTGCAGGAGCCACAGTAGGTGTGGGTCATCGGGGTGATGACGCCAACCGTTCCGGCGGCAGACGCCAGCCGATAGTACTTCGCCGGCCCGTTCCCGCGTGGGGGACCGTCATCCGGCGCGAGCGCCCCGAGCGCCGCGATGCGCTGAAGGACTTCGTCACTCGGCACGACGTGTTCCCATGTCAATTCGCGGAGGTCACCGACCGGCATCAGTTCGATGAAGCGCACGTGCCAGGGGCGCTCGATTGTCAGGCGCGCAAAGTCCTCGATCTCGTCGTCATTCGTACCGCGCAACACGACGACGTTGATCTTGATTGGCGAGAGACCGGCAGATTCGGCGGCCCCGGCGGCTGCGATCGGATCGAATCCGAGGTCGCGGCGAGCGATCGCGGCGATCCGCTCGGGCCGGAGCGAGTCCGCGCTCATGTTCACGCGATCGAGTCCTGCATCGCGAAGCGGAGGAGCCATCTGCGGAAGCCGCGCGCCATTGGTGGAGAGGGCGATGTCCTCGATGTCCGCGACGCCGCGCAATTGACGGATGAGTGTCTCCAGGTCCGGACGTATCGTGGGCTCTCCACCGGTGATACGGAGCCGTCGCAGTCCCAGCGGCGCCAGCTGCCTGACGACTTCGGTGATCTCCTCGTAGCTGAGGATTTCCGCTTTCGGCAGCCACTGCAGCCCTTCCCTCGGCATGCAGTACACGCACCGGAAGTTGCACCGGTCGGTCACGGAAATGCGGAGATACTCGATGCTACGTCCCCACTGGTCGCGGAGCGCGTTCATTGCGCCGCCTCGGCGGGCCGCCGCAACGCGTCGACCCACTCGCTCGTGCCGTCCAGGTAATGCTCACGCTTCCAGATCGGGACGCGGCGCTTCAGCTCCTCGATGACATAGCGATTGGCATCGAGCGCGGGGGCGCGGTGAGCATGCGCGCAGGCGATCGCGACGCTGACGTCGCCGACACGAAGAGTCCCGATTCGGTGTTCGAGCGAGACAGCCACGCCGGGGTATCGGTCGGCGGCCTCAGAGGCGATGCGGTTCATCTCCGCCACCGCCATCGTCTCATACGCCGAGTAGTCGATCCCGTCCACTTCGCGCCCTTCGTTCGAATTCCGCACGGTGCCGAGGAACAGCGAGATGGCGCCGCGCCCGGCTGCGGAGACCTCACGGGTGAGCGAAGCCGCATCGATGGGCTGCCGGGTGAGACGTGCCGTGCTCATCCGCCAGCCACCGGTGGAATGATCGCCACTTCATCACCGCTCCTGACAACGGCAGAGGGCGATGCGTACGACGCGTTTACGGCCAGAAGTGGCGACGGAGGAAGTGCGCGTCCTCCAGCCATTTCACGCACTCGCGAGACAACGTCACCAACGACTGATCCGTCCGCGAGTTCGAGCGTCAGTTCGCTCTGACCCACGGCATCAGCATATGAAGCGAAGAGCAATACTCGCACCGTCATAGGCTCTGAATATACGGAACGGGCAGCAGGCATTCGGCGTGGCGAACTCGAGGGCGAAAATGAAAAAGCCCCGGTTTGCGCCGGGGCCCCGTGGATCGGATTCAGGTCATTCTGTAACCGATGGTGGAACGAGGTCTGCCACCATCGCGCGCAGTTCTTTTGAGGGCTTGAAAACTGGAACCGGACGAGCAGAAACCTCGACGGGAGAACCAGTTCGGGGATTGCGCGCCATCCGCGTCTTGCGATGCCGGATCTTGAACGTGCCGAACCCGCGGACCTCGATGTTCTTCTGCTGCTGAAGGGCGTCCTTGATGGCGTCCAGGAAGGCGTCCACAACCCTCGCGCAGTCCTTCTTGGAGATCATCGGCCCTGCAGTCTTGGCGATCTGCTCGGTGACGTGCTCGACGAGGTCTGCTTTGGTCATTGCGTGGCCTCAACGAAGGACCGGGGGAAAACCACCCCGAACTGCGACCGAACTTAGGACGTTAATTATTGCGTGTCAAGCGGTTGGCTCACCTTGGGCAACGTCGCTTCTCACGGCTTTCATGAACTCCGCGAACAAAGGTCGAGCGTCATGCGGGCCCGGGGCGGCCTCTGGGTGGTACTGGACGGCAAAGACCGGCAGCCGCTTGTGACGGAGTCCCTCAACCGTCCCATCGTTCAGGTTGAGGTGGGTAACCTCGAGTTCGGGAGCCCCCGGGATGGCCTTGGGGTCGGCCGGGTCGCCCGAGACTGCAAAGCCGTGGTTTTGTGAAGTGATCAGGACCCGTCCCGTTTCCAACTCCTTCACGGGGTGGTTCCCGCCCCGGTGCCCGTACGGGAGCTTCTCGGTAGCGCCGCCGAAGCTGAGCGCGATGAGCTGGTGTCCCAAACAGATGCCGAAAACCGGGACCTCCTCCTCGGCGATGCGGCGAATCGTCTCGGGAGCGTACGTGACCGCCGCCGGGTCGCCAGGGCCGTTCGAGAAGAACACTCCATCCGGCCGCAATTCCAGAGCCTTTTGCGCCGGGGTCGTAGACGGCACGACGGTGACGCGACATCCCTGCTCTTCGAACAGCCTCAGGATGTTTCGCTTGATGCCGTAGTCGTAGGCGACGATGTGGTACGGAGCGTCCTTCGGACCCCACTCGTAAGGCGCGTCGGTCGTGACCGCGCTGGCGAGGTCGAGGCCGTCCATGCTGGGGCATGCCTCGAGCGCTTCCCGCGCGCTCTCCGACGGCGAGTCGCCGGCGTCGATGACTCCGCGCATGGCGCCGGCCGATCGAAGATGTCTCGTGAGTTGGCGCGTATCCACGCCCTCGAGGATTGGCACGTTGGCCGCGCCTAACCAGCTGCCAAGGTCGCCGTCGGCGCGCCAGTTGGAGTAATGCCGTGACAACTCGCGGATCACCACGCCAGCGATTTGCGGACGGGAGGATTCCGGATCCTCTCGGTTGATGCCGTAGTTCCCGATCATGGGCGCAGTCATCACCACGATCTGGCCGCGATACGACGGATCGGTGAAGACTTCCTGGTATCCGGTCATGTTCGTGGTGAACACGACTTCCGCGGCAGTCTGCGGAGCGTCGGATACGAGGAACCCGTGAAAAAGGGTCCCGTCCTCTAGGAGGAGGAACCCTGGCCGGCGAGCAGGCATTTCGCTCACGCGTTGTTCACTTCTTCTGGCTTCCAGTCGGTGGCGCGCCCTTCTCGGGGGGGCCGATCGGAACGACGGATTGCGGCGGCGGCGTAATGGGGGCCGGGGCCGTTGACGGAGTCTTCGACAAGCCCTGGTCGAGGATCGACGTTGGAGTGCGTCCCCGCGTCGACATGAGCTGAAGCGCGAACGCGATGCCGAGGAACAGGCCGCCCGCCCACCACCCGATCTTCGTGAGCACATTGCCCGCCTGTCTCGTGCCGATGAAGGAGTCCGCGGCAGTCGACACACCGCCGAAGGACGCGGCGAGTCCGCCTCCCTTCGCCGACTGCATGAGAATGGCGGCGACGAGCACGATGCTGTCGATGATGAGGATGACCAGCAGGAAGGTGTACATTCGCTCTGAGAACCGGCGTGAGTCGTGAAGCGCTAACCGCGTAATATCACCTGACTTACGCCTCGAATCAAGCTCGGACGATGCTGGACCACGCTTCTGGATCCAGGCTGGCCCCACCAACCAGGACTCCGTCGATCTCCGGTGCAGCGACGAGCTGCGCCGCATTGCCCCGGTTCACGCTCCCGCCGTAGAGGATCGGGATGGCGGAGTATTTCTCGGGCGACAGGGCCCTGAGTTCCGCGCGGAGAACGCGGTGCACGCGGGACGCATCGTCGGGCGTCGCGTTCTTTCCGGTGCCGATTGCCCATACCGGTTCGTACGCGATCAGCACGTGCGCGATCTGGCTTGCGTCGACTCCAGCAAGTGCAGCGCGCAATTGCCTCAGAACGATCGGGTCGGTCTCCCCTGCCTCGCGCTGCTCCAGCTTCTCACCGACGCACAGGATCGGCGTCAGGCGCGCCCGGAAGCACGCCGCGACCTTCCGGCCGGTTTCCTCCTCGGTCTCACCGAACACATGGCGACGCTCCGAGTGACCCACCAGTGCGAAATGGGCGCCGGCGTCTCGTGCCATTGCCGCGGATACCTCACCGGTGAACGCGCCCTTGTCCTCCCAGTGGATGTTCTGCACGCCGACGCGAATGTCAGGCCGGTCTCTCAGGCCTTCAATCACGGCCGCCAGCGTCACGGCCGCCGGGAAAAAGATGACCTGTCGGTCCGAGTGACGCGGATAGTACTGCAGGAACGATCGGAGAAACTCACGGGCGTCAGATGGCCCATGATTCATCTTCCAATTGGCGGCGAATATCGGTCGTGACATTGGCTTCAGCGATCGTCCAGCGCGGCGACGCCGGGCAGGACCTTCCCCTCGAGAAACTCGAGAGAGGCTCCACCTCCGGTGGATACATGACTCATGGACGACTCCAGACCGGCTTCGGCGACTGCCGCTGCGGAATCACCGCCGCCGACAATCGTCACGGCCCCGTTCTTCGTCGCTGACGCCATGGCTTGCGCGATGGCGCGCGTCCCCTTGTCGAACGGCGGTGTCTCGAAGACTCCCATGGGCCCGTTCCACAAAACCGTTTTCGCGCTGGCAATTGCGCGTCCGAATGACGCCGCGCTCTCCGGACCGATGTCCAGCATCGCGGCCTCCTTGGGAATCGCATCCCGATGAACGACGCGTGCACTCGACGGTTCTTCCAGGCTGTCCGCGACGACGGCATCGTGAGGAAGCGTCAGGCGCATCTTCGCCCTATTGAGCAGGTCGCGCGCCAGGTCCACGCGATCCGGTTCAACCAGCGACGTCCCCGTTTCGAGTCCCATGGCCCGATAGAAGGTGCACGCCATCGCGCCGCCGATGAGCAAGCCATCGACCTTGGGCAGCAGGGCCTCGATCACGTCGATCTTGCCTGACACCTTCGCGCCGCCGAGGATGGCAACGAAGGGACGCTTTGGCTGCGAGATGGCCTGGCCGAGATAATCGAGCTCCTTCTGCATGAGGAAACCGGCCACGGCCGGCTTCAGGAGACCGGCGACGCCAGCGGTCGATGCATGGGCGCGATGCGCGGAACCGAAGGCATCGTTGACGTAGAAGTCTCCGAGCGCCGCGAACGCCTGGGAAAGCGATGCGTCGTTCTTCTCTTCGCCGGCGTGGAAGCGCGTGTTTTCCAGAAGCAGCACCTCTCCGTCGGCAAGTGCCCTGGACGCGGCGACCGCGGCATCGCCGGCGGAGGTCGCCTCGAAGCGAACCGTGCGTTTGGTCAATGTGGCGAGGTGCCGAGCCACCGGCTCCATGGAATACTTCGGATCCGGTCCGCCCTTCGGCCTTCCAAGGTGCGAGAACAGGACGACCCGTGCTCCGCGCTCGCACAGGTATTCGATGGTGGGCAACGCGGCGCGAATTCGGGTGTCGTCGCCGACGCGCCCATCGGACTCCAGCGGAACATTGAAATCGACGCGGACGAGGGCGCGCTTTCCCCTGAGCAACGAATTCGGGAGGTCGGCGATGGACTTCTTGAGCATCAAAGACTGGATGGGAGACGTGAGATGTGAGATAACCTGCTCACATCACGATTGCCGTGGAATCGGTCGGGAAACGTGAACCTGTCTACCAACGAACATCCAAAGTTATCAGGCCGTCGCAGGTGATCTCACTTCTCACACCTCCCATCCCAAATCCGCAATCATCTCATTTCCCGATCAATCGTATCAGATCCACACACCGATTCGCATATCCCCACTCGTTGTCATACCAGCCGCTGACCTTCACCATCGTGCCGTCGACCACGTTTGTGCTGAGTGAATCCAGGATGCAGCTGTGCGGGTTGCCGATGTAGTCGGATGACACCAACTCCTCGGTGGAAACCGCCAGGATGCCTTTCATGGCGCCTCCGGCTGCAGCCCGGAACGCCTCGTTGACAGACTCGATCGTCGTTGCCTTCTCGACTTCGACGGTCAGCTCCGTGAGCGAGACATCAGGCGTTGGCACACGGATCGCGATGCCGTCGATCTTTCCCTTTACCTCGGGAATGACCAGCGACGTCGCCTTGGCGGCGCCCGTGGTCGTCGGGATGATCGACAGCGCCGCGGCACGCGCTCGACGCAGGTCCTTGTGCGGCAGGTCGAGCACGTTCTGGTCGTTCGTGTAACTGTGAATGGTCACCATGGTGCCGTGGCGGAAGCCGAACGCGTCGCGGATGACCTTCACCATCGGCACCAGGCAGTTGGTGGTGCAGGACGCGTTGGAAATGACAGTGTGCTTTGCCGGATCGTAGTTCCTGTCGTTCACGCCCATCACGACCGTGATGTCCTCGCCCTTCGCCGGCGCCGAGATGATCACGCGTCGCGCGCCCGCGGTGATGTGCTTCCGCGCGTCGTCGGCCTTGGTGAACCGCCCGGTGGATTCGAGGACGATGTCGACCCCCAGTGCCTTCCATGGAAGGGCGGCGGGATCCTTCTCGGCGAAAACCTTCAGCACATCCCCATCGATGGTGATTGCGTCACTGGAGTGCGAGACGGTCCCGCGATACGCGCGATGAACCGAGTCGTACTTGAACAGGTGAGCCAGCGTCTTCGTGTCCGTGAGGTCGTTCACCGCGACGAAATCCAGGTCCTTGAGACCTCCCTCTTTCGCGGCGCGCACGACCTGCCGTCCGATCCGTCCGAACCCGTTGATTCCAACCTTGATGGCCATGCCGGAAGACCTCATTGGAGCGGCGCATCGCCTGGGAGGCGCGCGCGGCCGAAAGTGACGTAGCTGATGATCCGGGATCCGCCGGCAAAAAGGGCGGCCGCGCAGGCGTTCAGAGTCGCTGCGGTGGTGACGACGTCATCCACGAGCACCAGGTGCGCGCCGCGCAGTCGAGTCGGATCACCGGTGACCCGGAAGGCGCCGGAAACATTGCGGAGCCGCTCCTCGGGAGTCAACCGCGTCTGCGAAGACGTGAAATGGGTGCGAATGAGCACATCGCGCCAGACGGCGAGACCGAGGCAACCACCAATTGCGTCCGCGAGCCGCGCACTCTGGTTGAAACCGCGCTCACGTTCGCGCCTGGTCGACAGCGGCACGGGAACCAGCGCCGTGCGTTCGGCGGCCACATCCGGCGGCCACGAGAGCCGGGCCATCCGCGCGCCCAATCCTGCCGCCAGCGCATGCCAGCCGTCGTACTTGAGCGCGTGAACGAGCTCACCACCCAGGCCATCGGGAACCCAGCAGACGGAGCGGACGGCCCGGACATACGGCGGCAGCAAGTCGCACCACCGGCACGCGCCGTCGGCGAGGGGATACCCGCAGCGCGGGCACTGCGGGTTCGGCAGCATCGGGAGGCGGGACCAGCACGTTCCGCAGGCCAGATCGGACGCGCCTTCCGGCAGGCGGGCATCGCAGGTGACACAGCAACGGGGGAGAAGGAAGTGGGCGAGGGCGCGGACCGCGCGCCGGCCTGCGGAAGCGTTAGGCGGCCAGTGCCTGCCGCATGACGTTCCGGTCGGGTGCGCGACCGAACCAGCGTTCGAAGGCTTCCGCTCCCTGCGCAATCAGCATCTCCAGCCCATCGGCCGCGCGATGCCCTGCCTCGCGGGCGGCGAGGATCCAGGGGGTCTGGCCGGCACGATAGGCGAGATCCATCACGGCCGCGTCACGAGGCAGCAGGCTCACCGCGACCGGAACGTCATCGCCCTGCAGACCGACGGGAGTGGCGTTGACCACGATCGTGGCGTCCCGGATGGCGTCGGCAGTGGAGTATGCGAGGCCAACGAGTCCGGGAAACCGATGGGCGAGCGCGACCGCACGCTCCCGGCCGCGGGCATGCACGACCACGCGTGCGCCTGGCCATTCCTCCACGACCGCGCACACCGCGGCGGCTCCCCCACCGGCGCCCAGCAGGCCCACGACGGCGTCCACCGGTTCCTGCCCCAGCACGCTGACGGCCAGGGCACGAAATCCGGCCACGTCGGTGTTATCCCCCACAAGCCGGTTGCCATCACACCAGAACGTATTGACCGCTCCGGTGCGGATCGCGGTCCCGGTGTGTCGGTCGCAGGCCGCGGCCACCGCGGCTTTGTGCGGCACCGTGACGTTGCCGGCCGCGTTCTCCGCGCGCAGTTGGCCCAGAACATTCCCCAGCGCGTCGGGAAGAACGTCGAGTGCTTCATATGTCAGCGGAATTCCCGCTGCCCGCAGGGCGGCGTTCTGGAATCGTGGCGACAGCGAGTGCCGCACCGGATGGCCGAGCAGGACCAGTCGACCCGGGATCGTCACCCGGCCTGCTGACTCGGACGCGCCGTGAGCCGATCGAACACGCGCCGGATCTCGGCCTGAAGTTCGACGAGCGTTTCCCGATACTGCTCCAGGTCACCGCCAAACGGGTCGTTGATCGCGCGCCCCGTCGATGCTCCAGCGGCAAACGCCGTCAGCAGGTGCGTCCGCCCCTCCCCGCCTAACGCCTCGGCGCGTTCCTGGTGGTGCGGACCCATGGCCAGGACGACGTCGTGTGACTGGACCAGTTCCCGGGTCAACTGCTGCGAGCGGTGTGACGCGAGGTCCAGTCCGCGTTCCATCGCCACCAGCAGGGCGCCATCGGATGCCGGCGCGCCGTCCCATGCGCTGGTGCCCGCGCTCGCGACCTCCACGTCGGCAAGCCCGCGCTCGATCGCCTCGCGGCGCGCGATGGCCTCGGCCAGCGCGCTCCGGCAGGTATTCCCTGTGCACACGAAAAGCAATCGCATGGCGTCGTGCCGTTCCAACGTGATTCAGTTAAAAGGTGACGCGAACATCGTTCCCTCGGTTTCGCCTGGCACGCTGGAACGGCACTCGTCAGGCATCGCCGATCAGGTCCGGCACGCTCTCCCGCAGTACGTCCGCCGAAATGGCGCCGGGTCGGATGACGCGCGGGCGGCGACCCGTGCAGTCCACCACGGTCGAAGGTGCCGACGCTTCCAACCGACCACCGTCAAGCACCCGGAGAATGCCGCGTGCGACCGCATCCCCCCACTGCTCAACAATCTCCCCGGCGGTCATGGCTGGCGGTAGCCCGGGCAGGTTGGCCGATGTCGATGTAATCGGGTCTCCGTAGGCAGCGATCATCCGCTGCAATGCGGGATGTGACGTCCATCGCACCGCGACGCCACCCTCGGGACCGCGCAACCGGGGTGGCACGCGACGCTCGCCCCCGCGCAGGACGAGCGTGAGTGGTCCCGGCCAGTGACGCGCCGCCAGCTGCGCCGCCGCGCTCGGAAGGTGAAGGTCGAGGCGCTCGAGCATCGCGCTGTCGGAAACAAGGAGGAGGAATGGCTTGGCCGCGGGGCGACGCTTGAGCGCCACGAGCCGTTCCACGGCGTCACGATCCACGGCGCCACCGAAGCCATAGACCGTTTCGGTGGGATACGCCAGCACCCGTCCGGCCTGCAGGTGCGCCGCCGTTTCGCTCAGGGACGCTTCGATTTCGGCAGGAGACCAGAACGGGACAGCGGCCTGACGCATCAATCCGCCAGCGAGGCCAGACGCTCGACGCGCGCGAAGTCGGCTTCTTCCGTCACCTTCATCGCCCGTTCGCTCCCGCGCACCACGAAAACGTCCAGCCCAAGGCGTTCCACCAGCGCGGCATCGTCAGTTGCCGTCACGCCCGCCCGGCGAGCCTCGACGTACGCATGCTCGATGACGCGCATGGGAAAGGCCTGCGGAGTCTGCGCGCGCCAGAGTCCTTCACGTTCGATCGTGCGGGTGATCCGCCCCGATGCGTCGACTTCCTTCAGCGTATCGACGACGGGTAGCGCCGCGACCGCTCCATGGCCGCGCCGCGCTTCGGTGATGACCGCGTCGATGGTGGCGTCGGTGACGAGCGGGCGGGCCGCGTCGTGGATCACCGCCACCGCCAACTCGTCAGGCAGGTCCTCGAGGCCATTCCACACCGATTCGCCCCGATCCCGACCACCGGTGCTCACCAGCAGCCGGTCGAGATCGCATTGGAACAGCCAGGGCGGCGGGTCGGCGGCGTGCGAGCGGGGAAGCACGCAGACCACCAGTGCGACGTCGGAACGGCGCTGGAATGCGTGAACCGCGTGGAGGAGCATTGGCTTGTCACCCACCCAGCGAAACTGCTTGAGCTCGCCCGTGGTTCCCGCCGCGCGGGACCCGGTGCCGCCCGCGACGATGACCACGCCGACGTCGGGTGCCGGCGGTACATCCCGCGTCGAGGTGCCCGCGTCGCCCGCTGCGCCGGTCATGAGCGGAAGAGCGTCGCGAACAACGCGCCCAGGTGCTCGTGCGCCGAGAGACGCATGCTGCCGCCGTTTCGCGCCTGGAGTCCGCGGGCACCCACGTAGGCGACCGACATGCCTAACTGTGCTGCCTCGGCCAGGCGGCGCTCCGACTGCGACACCGCTCTGATTTCGCCACCGAGTCCCAGCTCGCCGATGAAGACCGAGCCACGCGGCAGCGGGATGTCGTACACGCTCGATGCGACCGCGGCGGCGATGGCGAGGTCTCCCGCGGGTTCCGTCAGCCGCAAACCGCCAGCCACATTGACGAAGACATCGAGCTGCGACAGTGGCAGCCCCGAGCGCTTTTCCAGCACCGCCAGGAGCAACGCCAGCCGGCGCGGATCGACGCCGTTGGCGACACGTTGCGGCGTTCCGTATCCCGCCTTCGCGGCCAGCGCCTGGATTTCCACCAGTACCGGTCGCGATCCCTCGATCAGCGCCGTCACCGCCGTGCCTGACGCGGAAGCCCCGCCGTCGCCCATGAAGAGCGCGGAAGGATTGTCCACGCCCTCGAGGCCCGATGCCGTCATGCGGAAGACCCCGATCTCGTCCACGCTGCCGAACCGGTTCTTGGTGGCGCGCAGTACGCGGAAGTCCAGCGATGCGTCGCCCTCGAAGTACAGCACCGTGTCGACGATGTGTTCCAGCGTCTTCGGTCCGGCCACGCCTCCGCCCTTCGTAACGTGCCCGACGATGAAAACGGCGCACCCCGTGTCCTTCGCGAAGCGCATGAGCCGGGCCGCGCATTCGCGCACCTGACCCACGTTGCCCGGCGCTCCTTCCAGGTCAGTCGAGTAGATGGTCTGAATCGAGTCGATGACCAGCAGATCCGGGGACATTGCTCCCGCACTCGCCAGAATCTCCTCGAGCGCGGTCTCAGCCAGCAGCTCCACCAGCAGCGCGTCATCACCGAGTCGCTCGGCGCGCAGCCGGACCTGCGGGCCGGATTCCTCCGCCGACACGTAGAGCGTGCGTCGCCCGGCGCGGGCAGCGCTGGCGGCGACCTGGAGCAACAGCGTCGACTTGCCGATGCCCGGCTCGCCGCCAATGAGCACGACGCTGCCGTCGACAATGCCGCCGCCTAACACATAGTCGAGCTCCCGCAGGCCGGACGACATTCGTGTGGACCGCCTGACTTCCACGGCCCCAATGGGCGTGGGCCTGGAGGTGGGCATCGCTTCCCGCCGCGCGCGAGAGGAAGTCTTTGCGCGCGGCGTCGTCCGCTCGATCTCCTCGGCCAGTGTGTTCCACTCTCCACAGGCGTCGCAGCGCCCGCCCCACTTCAGGTACTCGGCGCCGCATTCCGTGCAGCGGTACACCGTCTTCACCCTGACCGTCACGACGCTTGCCGCTGCGTGTAATTGTCGAATCGGGTGTACTGCTTGTGGAAGTGGAGTCGAATGGTGTCCGTCGGACCGTTCCGCTGCTTGCCGATGATCAACTCCGCCAATCCTTCGAGGGGCGTGCCGTCCGCCAGCCGCCGTGGTTCTCCACGCTCGTCGGTCGTGCCTTCGTAGTACTCCGGCCGGAAGAGGAACATGACCACGTCGGCGTCCTGTTCGATGGCGCCCGACTCGCGCAGGTCAGAGAGCTGTGGACGCCGGTTATCACCCGATCGCTGTTCAGGCGCGCGCGAGAGCTGCGACAACGCCACGACGGGGATTCGCAGTTCCCTGGCCAGCGTCTTCAGTGATCGCGAGATGTAGCTGATCTCCTGCTGGCGGTTCTCGGAATCGGGCGGACCGGCGATCAGCTGGAGATAATCGATGATCACGAGGCCGACCTTGTTCTCGACCTGCAGTCGTCGCGCCCGCGAACGAATATCCAGCGCCGTCAACCCGGGGCTGTCGTCAATCCAGATCGGGGCCGAACTCAGGATTCCTGTCGCCTTTGCCAGGCGTGAGAAGTCGTCAGGCGACAGTCGCCCGTTTCGAAGGCGCTGCGCATCGATGTAGCCCTCGGCGGCGAGCATGCGGGCGACGAGCTGCTCCTTGGCCATTTCGAGCGAGAACACAGCCACCGGCACCTGCGCCTGGATGGCGGCATTCTGCGCGACGTTGAGGATGAAGGCGGTCTTTCCCATCGAAGGGCGAGCCGCAACGATGCTCAGTTCCGAGGGCTGGAATCCCAGCGTGAGGCGATCGAGGTCGACGAAACCGGACGGCACGCCGGTGACGGCGCCGCCGCCACGTGCCAGTTCTTCGATGCGCTCCATCGCCGGCCAGAGGAGCTCCTTGATGCGATGGAACCCTTCGCGGCCGCGCTCGGTGTTGATCTGCAGGATCCGCTGCTCGGCGTGATCGAGCAGTTCGGCTGACGTTCGCCGTCCGTCGTACGCCTCCGACACCAGCTCGGTCGAGGTCTCGATCAGTCGCCTGATGAGGCCTTTTTCGCGAACGATCCGCGCGTGGTACTCGACATTGGCGGAGGTGGGGACCACATCGAGCAGGTGCGACAGGTATTCCTTGCCGCCCGATGCATCGAGTTCGCCGCGGAGCGCCAGTTCGTCAGCCAGCGTCAGAACGTCGACGACCACACCGCGTTCGTTGAGCGCCACGATCGCGCGGAAGATCCGGCGATGGCCCTCACGATAAAACAGAGTGTCGTCGCTGAATTCGGACGCGCGAAGAATCGCGTCGCGGTCCATGATCATCGCGCCGAGTACCGCCTGTTCAGCGTCCTCCGACCATGGAGGCCGGCGGTCGCGAAACGTATCAGCTACTGTTGGTGCGATCGAGGAGTCTTCGAGCAAGCTGGACATCGTCCCACGTCGGCCGCTTCCAGGCCGGATTCCTGAGCAGGGCGGCCGGATGGTAGGTCACTACCAGCGGCACGCCGTAGTATCGGTGAATCTTGCCGCGGAGCTTGCCGATGCCTTCTCGCGTGTTCAGGAGCGTCTGGGCCGCGAAGGTCCCGAACGCAACGATCACTCGTGGCCGGATCAGCTCGATCTGCCGCAACAAGTATGGACTACAGGCTTGCACCTCGTCCGGCATCGGATTGCGATTACCGGGTGGTCGGTGCTTGAGAACATTGCAGATGTAAACGTCGTTGCGCGAGAGCTTGATTGCGCCGAGGATTTTGTCCAGTAGCTGGCCGGCTTGACCGACGAAAGGTCGACCGAGTTCGTCTTCTGTCGCGCCCGGTGCTTCACCAACGCACATGAAATCGGCGTTGGGGTTTCCTTCACCCGGCACGGGATTCTTCGCCTCGCGATACAACGGACAAAGTGTGCACGTTGAAACCGCTGTGGAAAGTTCCTCGAGCGTTGCGTAGGGCGATGTGGTGCCGCCAAACAACTCTCGTCCAGCACCCCCGATGATGATCCCTTGCGGCACGAGTTCGAGCGGCATCGTTGCGTGCGTGTCACCAGTCGTCGGCGTGGCGGACGGTGCCGGCATAGAGTAGCGAGAGTCCTTTTCAGTTGGCGCGCCGCCGGCGTCCTTCAGCACCGCGCGCCAATCCTCCGACGCTCCCGACGCGGGAGGCGGTGTCTGCGCTTCGGAAACAGCGCTTCGTTCCTTGCCTGCTTCCTGTTTCCTGTTTCCTGTTTCCTCGACGGGCGCAGCCCCGAGTAATCGCATCGCCTCGTCGACGCTCAGCTGGTCAAAGACCAGCTCCGTCTCACCAGCCTCGCGCCGCTGCTCGAGGAAGCGGCGAAGCCGGTCCCTAGCGTCCATCGATGAGCTCCGCGATGCGATCGAGGATCGCGTCGGCGACCTCGGTCTTGGGAAGCAACGGCACGTCCGTTCGTGTGCCGTCACGCGCGAGCATGGTCACGCGATTGGTGTCCACCGAGAACCCGGCGCCTGGTTCGCGAGCATCGTTCGTGACGATAAGGTCGAGGCACTTGGATTCGAGTTTGGCGGCAGCATTCTCCAGGACCTCGTCCGTCTCCAGCGCGAATCCCACGGCGATCAACCCGGGCCTCCGGGACGAGATTGTCTCGCGAAGAATGTCCGGTGCTGATTCGAGCGCGAGGGCCTTCGGTGCCTTCGTCTTCTTCACTTTCGATGCGGCGACCGTGCTGGCGCGGAAGTCGGCGGGAGCGGCCGCCATCACCAGCACGTCGGCAGCGGTAATCTCCGCACGCACCGCCTCGAGCATTTCCTCGGTGGTCTCAACCGTAACCAGGCGAGGGCCGATCGGTGCGTCGATGGACAGCGGACCGGCGATGAGCACGACGTCGGCCCCGCGGCGCCACGCGGAAGCAGCGATGGCAACGCCCATCTTGCCGCTACTGCGATTCGAGAGAAATCGCACCGGATCGAGCGCTTCGCGTGTAGGGCCGGCGGAAACAACCACTCGCTTTCCCCGCAGCGAATCCGTCGTTTCCAGCAGGCGGCCCGCGTGCGCCAGAATCGCCTCGGGTTCGGGCATTCGCCCCGGGCCGGAGCCCTCGCCGACCGCGAGTTCACCCACGTCGGGGTCGAGCACGTGATATCCGAGTTCGCGCAGGTGCGCGACGTTGCGCTGCGTTTGTCCGTGCGCCCACATGCGATCGTTCATCGCCGGCACGAACAACACCGGTGCCGTGGTCGCCAGAAGACAGGCGCTGAGCAGGTCGTTGGCGCGACCGGTGGCGGCGCGCGCCATGAAGTCGGCAGTGGCAGGCGCCACGACGACGAGCTCGGCGGACCTGGCAAGGTGGAGATGGTCGAGCGCGTGGCCCGTTTGCACGAGTGCCGTGTGGACTGGCCGACCCGTGAGGGCCTCGAAGGTTACCGCACCGACAAATTCCGGGGCCGACCGCGTCAGGACGACATCGACTTCCGCCGTCGCCTGCGTGAGCAGCCGCGCCAGCCACACCGACTTGTAGCTGGCGATCCCTCCGGTGACACCCAGAAGGACGCGGCGGCCGGCGAATGGCCTGACGGGACTACTCCTCGCCGCGTTTGCGTGCCACCACGCGATACTCGATCTGTCCTTCGGACAGTTCCTCGAGTGACCGCGTGGTCAGCTTCTTCTCCCTGGACGTCCGCTCACGCGGAAACTCGTTGAGCATCCGCGCCTGCTTGGCGGCAACGAGCACGCCGAGGTACTTGTTGGCGGCACGATCCTTGATTTCGTCCGGTGTAAATACTCGCATGGAGTTCAGGCTGGCGTAGAAAGTTGAACTAGGTGCCGGTCGAGTTCCTCAACCAGCGCGGTGACACGGGCGGTCAACTGGGGCTGCCGCGCGTGCCGCACGGCCTCGGCGTCGATGATGGACGACACCACCCGATAGGCGGATTCGAGGTCGTCGTTCACAACAGCGTACTGGTAAGATACAGCCGCGCGGAGTTCCTCGCGCGCCGCCCGCACGCGAGTCCGGAAACCGTCCCCCGACTCCGTTTGCCTGCCCGTCAGACGCTGCATCAGGGCCTCAGCGCTGGGGGGCAGCAGAAAGACCAGCACGGACTCGGGATAGGCGGCTCTGAACTGACGCGCTCCCTGGACGTCAATGTCCATGATGACATGACGTTCCAGGCCAAGGACGTGGTCAACCTGGCTGCGCAACGTGCCGTACAGATTTCCGTGGACTTCGGCGGATTCCGCGAACTCACCACGCTCGCGCATGGCAACGAATTCCGGTCTGGACACGAAGAAATAGTCGCGAGTGTGGACTTCGTTGCCTCGCGGTGGGCGTGTCGTGGCGGAAACGGAGTAGCCCACATCTTTGCGACGCTCCAGGAGCAACCGCGAAATGGTGGTCTTTCCGCCCCCCGAGGGCGACGAGATGATGAGCGGAAACGGATTCATTCGAGATTCTCCACCTGCTCGCGGATCCGTTCCAGTTCTTCCTTGACGGTCACGACGTCGGCGAGGATGGATGAGTCATAGGCCTTGCTCCCGGTGGTATTCGCCTCCCTGAGCATTTCCTGCAGCAGGAACCCGAGGCGCTTCCCCACAGGCTCATCGGCACCGTCTGAGACCGAACGCCGGAACGCGGTGAGATGCGAGCCGAAGCGAGACAGTTCCTCCTGGACATCGAGCCGATCGGCCTGAATCGCGATCTCCATCGCCAGGCGCTGCTCGTCGACCTGCACGCCGTTGGCAAGCTGACGGATCGATTCGCGGGCCTTGGCGCGTTGCTCCAACAGGCGCTGCGGAGCGCGCTCGCCGATTCGCGACAGCGCGTCTTCAACGATCGTGAGTCGTTCGATGAGATAGGTCCCGAGCCGCTCCCCTTCCTGCCGTCGTGAGTCCGCGAGGCTGACGGCGGCGTCGTCGACGAGTTGCAGAAAGGCGGATGCCTCTCCTTCAGACCCCTCGCTGACGGACGACATCACGTCCGGCATGCGAAGCACTGTTGCCACATCGACATCCCCTGCCAACCCGAACCGGTCCTTGAGGCTCCGCAACAGGCCGACGTAGGCGCCGAATCGCTCCTCGTCGATCAACGGTGGTCCTGCGACACCGCGATCGACACGGGCGGACAACGTGATGTGTCCACGAGAGAGCCGCTTGCGGAGTGCCTCCCGGACCTCGCCTTCCCACCGCGATAGCTCCGCGGGAAGCTTGATCGTGGCGTTGAAGAACCGGTGGTTGACTGACCGCAACTCGACCGTGACGCGGGCGGACCCGACGGTCCCTTCCGCGGCGCCGAAACCCGTCATGCTTCGTATCATATGAAGCTGCCTAAGTTACGGTGCCACAACGACCTTGTCAATTGATGAAGCTCCAGCGAATCCCGTAGACCGACGTTATGCTCGGCATGGTGAAGCCCGGAACCTGCTGGTATTCCGCGCCAAGGAAGTTGCGGTACTGGAACGAAATGGTCGCAGTGAGAAGCCTGATCTCCAATTCCGCACTCCAGGTTCGGTACTGCGACGATTCCACGAAGCCGTCGGCGGTCGGGAACAGCGCTTGAGTCCGATAGTCGTGGGTGACCGCCAGGAGGATGTTGAGGTTCCCGCTCGGGAACTTCGCGCGCATGTCCGAGTCCAGGAACAACCGCGAACGCGTTTCATACTGCGGTCGATAGATCCCCGCTGCCTCGTAGCGGGTAGCCGAGACGTCCAGTCCGATGTCGCGGTAGAACTTCCCCCGCATCGTGGCGAACAATCCGTTGGAGGCCCCCTGCACGCCCGAGCCGAAGGTCGTGTCGAAGGCGATGGCGGCAGGAAGGAAGCTGGTGTCGCGACGAATCGCCCCACCGGTCAGCCAGATGCGCCCCGCCCTCATGCCGACTTCGGCGCGAATGGCAAGACTGGTTGGCGCGTCAGCGCCCTCGATTGGCATGAACCGGCTCACGCTGCCACTCACGGCGAACCGTCCGCCGAAGTTCACATGCGCTCCCCCTTCGAGCCGCTGCACGCTGTCGAGCGGCGAGCGCTCCCCAAGCAGCGAGAGCATCAGTCCTCCCGACTCGTAGCCGACGCGTACGGCGGGCGCGAGACTGGTCTCGCCGCGCCAGCGACGAAGTCTCCCCAGGGCAGAAAGCCGCACCGGTCCCCTGCTGAGACCTCCGCTGAGCACGAACTGCGGCCGTGATTGCGTGGTGTCGTTAGGTACCTCGAGCGTATCGGGTTCCTCAGGAGAGCCGCCAGGACCACCGCCACCCGGACCTTCCACGGAGTCGACGATGGTGAGCAACGGATTCCTGATCGAGAACGATTGAGCGGACGCGAGGGCCTGGAACCAGGGTCCGCTCATCGGGTCGCCCCAGGCCACCCTGCCAATCGCGATGGTCGACACACCGTCCAGTGTCGGCAATGTGTCGGCGCCGGCGCTGGGCGTGTCGTCGAAGAGTCGCTCGGTGAACTTCCGTCCCGACCGAAGCAGGGACGCATCCACGCTCCACTTGTTCCGCGCGATCCCGACGCGACCCCATAACGACGTCTGATCGCCCGCTTCATTCGTGCGCCGGTCGGTCGTTGCGTAATGGTTGCCGGCGAGTTGCACCACTTGTCCACCGGGAAAACGGCGGCCGTAGAACCCGCGATAGGAGTTGGTCTGCAGGTCGCCGGTGTGGATGTCTATGCGCGTTACCGGCGTCGTGTTGGTGACCCGCCAGGTCCGCAGGTGGACTCGGACTTCGTCGGCGGCGGTCTCGATCGTCGCATCCTCCAGATGCCACAGGTCGATCTGCGAGAGGTCGTGCTGTCCGCCCAGGCGGGAGTTGAGCGCGTCGATTTCGATGCCGTCGACGAATATCCGCACGCGGCCGAAACGACCATTGAGGGCGGCCATCTCCGGCGCCGAGATCCACCCGGCGCGGAATGACGTGACGCCCGGAATGCGATCGATGAGCTCCCCTAACGTGAGCGCGCCCGAGGCGTAGAGTCTGTTCCGGTCGAACGCGACCACTTCCCCGATGGCGAGCGACGGCGGCACCTCTGCCCTCGCAATCGGCGCCTTGATGGTGTCGGCGGCCAGGGCTCGCAGCCTGGCCAGCCGCAACCGCTCCGCTTCAACTCTGGCGAGGGAATCGCGTCGCGCCGCTGTCGTGTCGGCCGTGGTGTCCCGTCGGACTACCGTATCCTGCGCAGCCGCTCCGGGTGCCGTAACGACGATGGCGGCCAATGCCACCGCGAGCCCCCACCATGGAACCAAACGCGTCAGCGCGTCCTCCCGCGAACAAACTGGACGAAGGTACCCATGGGTACGCCCGTTGGTCCGCGCGGGATCATCACAAGGTCGGTTTCCGAATAGGCCGTCCCCGCGATATCGAGGTGAACCCAGGGGTAATCGGCGAATTCCTTCAGGAACAGCGCCGCGGTGATCGTGCCGGCCGCCCGGCCACCGGTGTTCTTGAGATCGGCCACGTCGGACTTGATCAACTCCTTGTACTCGTCCCACAGGGGGAGCTGCCAAGCCGGCTCGCCCGCCGTCGCGGCAACGCCCAGCACCTCGCCAATCATCCGGTCGTCGTTGCCTAACGCGCCGACGGCGTTGTTTCCAAGGGCAACGACGCACGCACCGGTCAATGTGGCCGCGTCGATGACGGCCGCCGGGTCATAGCGCTTCACCCAGGCCAGGACATCCGCCAGCACCAGGCGCCCTTCGGCGTCGGTGTTGATGATCTCGATGCTCTTGCCGTTCGAGGCCTTCACGACGTCGCCGGGCTTGACCGCGGTGCCGGACGGCATGTTCGTCGTGGCGCCGAATACGCCAACGACATTGGCGCGGAGCTTCAACCTGGCGATGGCTTCCATGGCGCCGAGCACGGCGGCGGCGCCGCACATGTCGAACTTCATGAACTCCATTCGCTCGGCCGGCTTGATGGAAATGCCGCCGGTATCGAAGCAGAGTCCTTTCCCCACCAGCACAATCGGTGCGCCACCCTTGCGGCCGCGCCGGTACTCCATCGCCACGAGCCTGGGCTCCTGCGGCGTGCCCTGGGCCACCGAGAGGAACGATCCCATGCCTTCCTTCTCCATCTCTTTGCGGCCCAGCACGGTCACGCTCATGCGATGGCGCTTGCCGATATCGCGGGCCGTGTCCGCGAGATAGTCAGGCGTACAGACGTTGCCCGGCATCATTGCCAGCCGGCGCGTAATGTCGTAGCCAGCGCCGATGGCGCTGGCCGCGGCCACCGCGGCGCGTAGGCCGGATGCATTGGGCGCAATGATCGTCGCCGCGGTCAGCGGCGCCCGCCGTTCCTCGGGAGGCGGCGGTATCCGCATCTCGACGAACTCCCACGACCCCAGGTTGAGACCGATCCCCAGCGCCTCGATCCCCGCCTTGTCTGCGCGCGGAGTCCAGACCGACATCTGGCCTACGCCGAGCTTGTGCCCCTGCCGACTCGCCAGCGCGCCAGCGCGCCGTAGCGCGAGCGGCACGCTCGACGGCTTCCCCATGCCGACCAGCAAGACACGCTCCACGCCGCCCGCGCTGCCCTGCAGGTGGAGCGTCTCGTCTCGGCCTCCGCGGAAGTCGCCACGCTTCAATGCGGTGGCGAGCGCTCCGTTCAGCGCGGCATCGAGCTGCTTCAAGCCGGCGGGCATCGAATTTCCTGCCGGCAGCAGAAGCGCGAGCAGCGGCGCCTTCACCGTCGAGAGATCAGCGGATCGGACTGCGAGGTCGAGGGCCATGGTGTTTCGGTGGTTCGAGGAATCGGACGAAGGCGGCGAAAGCTAATCTGGGAGGTAACAGGAAACAGGAAACAGGAAACAGGGAAGGCACGACACGTTCAAATACTGAGGGCCCGAGCATCAGCTCGGGCCCTCAGTCCTTCCCTGCTTCCTGTTTCCTGTTTCCTCTCAGTTCCCAATGCCCAGGACGAGACTCGAACTCGTAAGGGCCGGAGCCCGGCGGATTTTGAGTCCGCTGCGTCTACCAATTCCGCCACCCGGGCGCGAACCCAAACTTATCACAGGTTCGCGCCTGTCGCTCGACCGTTGGTTATCGGCGCTATGCCGGAGGAGGCCGTCGTCCGGCCCGCGGATTCATGCCGGCAGGTGGATCTCCCATCGGCATCATGCCGCGGCCGCGCAACTGGTCCATCTCGCGCCGGATCTGCTCCTGCACACCCAGATACCGCGCGCGCTGGACCGGAGTGAGGAACTTGCTCAGCTCGCGCTGCTCAGCCTCGGTCAGGTCGATCCGCTCGCGCTCGATCTTGAACTGGTCCGTGAGCAGTTGTTCGACCCGTCCCGCGTCCGCCGAATCGAGCTTCAGCACCTCGTCGCGGAGTGCGCGGCGCGTGATGATTTCGCGGCGATTCATGTCGCGCCGCTGAAGGTCGAAACGCTGATTGACGTCAGAGAGCTGGCGCATCCCCTCGTCGGTCAGACCAAGCTGCGTCTTGAGCAGATTGGCGAGCCGCATCCGGAATCGCTGCTCGAGCTGCTCGCGGTTCATCCGTCCGGCGCGGTCGCCGCGTTGCGCGGCCATGGTCGAAACAGGCGAGACCACCAGCACCGCCACCATCAATCCGAGTTTCAACGTATGTGTCGTCATCTCTCTCACCTACGAACCCTGCCGGCCGGTGCCACTCAACGGCACTTCGGCCGGCTCTGTGACCGGCAGCGCTTCGATCGACTCGAGCGCCGACAGCAGCGCTTCGAGATCCTCGTCACCAAGGTCGCTTACGCCCCCGGCAAAACTGATGGCTGGCATGTCCCCGCTCACGGCGGTCGTGTTCGCGGCGATCACTGTATCGATTGGCGCGGACACCGGATTGCCATTGAAGAACGAGCGGGCCACAGCCAGCGACATCCCGCCCAGCGCAATGAATGAAACGGCGGCCGCAATCTGGAACGCGTGACTGTGCCGCCACGAGCGGGTCGCAGGACGCGATGCCCGACGCGGAAGCGCGGCCACAATCGCACCGACGTTCACCGCCGGCGTCGCTTCGGCATACGCTTCGCGAACGAGTTGCAGCAGGGCCAACTCCCGGGCGCAATCATCGCACGCGGTGACGTGATCCCGGACCTCTTGACGCCGGCGCGCGGAAAGCGTGCCGCTCAGGTACTCCGGCAGCAGTTCGCGAATCTCGACGTTCAGGCAATCACTCATTGAGGTTCTCCTTCACGGTTCGCAGCGCGTTGTGGTAATGAACACGCGCCGCGCCTTCCGTTGTTCCAGCCACTTCAGCAATCTCCTTGTACGACAGTCCATCATTCACACGCAGGAGGAAGACCTCCCGTTGGGTCGGCGACAGCTTCCCCACCGCCCCCCACACCTTCCTCTTCGCCTCGCTGGCAATCAGGCCATCCAGCGCGGTGTATTCGGTAGCGGCGTCCACATCCTCCAGGCTCCCCACATCCCGCCGCCTCCGAAGCGCTCGTCGCCGATCCACAACCAGACGGCGTGCAATCGTGAACAACCAGGTCCTGAGCGAGCTGTCGCCTCGAAAGGTCTCCAGCGACGAAAACGCCCTCACAAACGTGTCCTGAACTACCTCTTCAGCCGAGTCACGCTCGCCCAGGCTGCCAATGTACCGGGCGAGCGCCGAAGCATGTCGCTCCACCAGGGCAGTGGCCGCCCGTTCGTCGCCCTCTTTCCAGCGCTGAATGAGAGTGCTGTCGAGGGAGTCATCCCGGCCGGTCAGATCCTCTACCATTGCGGAGTCGACCGATGAGACGGGGCTGTGCGCAAGTCGTTAAGAGATAAGGGAGCACCGGTCGGACGCGGTTGCCACGCCCTGTGCCGGCGAACAAGATGGGTCATGGGGGCGACCCGGCGGCAGGTGGCGGACTTCAGCGACCCATCAGGGTGAGTACACCCGTCGAGATCATCGCGCATCGTGGCGCGAACAGGGAGGCACCGGAGAACACCCTGCCCGCATTTCAGCGTGCACTGGAAATCGGCGTCCAGGGTATCGAGCTGGATATCCACCTCACTCGTGACGGTATGCCGGTCGTGCACCACGATCCGTACCTCCCGGAGACGACTCGCGACGGACGCCGGATCCCCATCGCCGCGCTCGAGATGGCTGAGGTGAGGGACTGGAGCCCGGCGCCCACCCTGGATGAAGTGCTGTACCTCGTCGATGGGCGCTGCCGGCTCTACGTGGAGATCAAGGCAGCCGCGGCGGTGGAGCCCGTTGTGGAGCGCCTGAAGAACCGCCGCTCGTGGTGCGCCGTGCACAGCTTCGACCATCGCGTTTCCGCGAAGGCGAATTCGCTGGATCCCGGACTGGCCACGGGGATATTGCTCGTGAGCTATCTCGTCGACATCGCCGGCGCGATGCGCGCGGCGAAAGCGCGCGACGTCTGGCAACAGGCCGACTTCGTCGATCGCGAACTCGTCGGGCGCGTTCATGGCCAGGGCGGGCGCGTGATCGCGTGGACCGTGAACGAAGTCGCTCGAGGGCGCGACCTCGTGGACACAGGCGTCGACGCCATCTGCACCGACACGCCACGAGAAATACTGACGGCGCTCGCGCCATCCCCTTCGTAGCGACTGGCTCCGGTCGAAACGCCCGCCTACCTTCAGCGCGAACCTTTTCCCGGAGTGTCAGGTTGTCAACGCGTCACGTGTTGCTGGTGGCGATCGCGTCGGCGCTCGGCTGCGCGACCGGTCGAGCGTCTCCAGCCCCCGCAGCTCAAGCATCCAGCGCGCCGGCAGCGTCTGCGGCCGCGCCACGGCAGGATTCCACCCCACCAACTCCCCCTGGCGCCGGTGCAGTGTCCGCGCCAAACGCGGATCCATTCCCGAGCACGTATCGCCCGATTCCGTCGGGTCCGGTCGCCATCCGTAACGCGACCATTCTCACCGCGACCGGACCCGCGATACCCAACGGCACCATCCTGCTGCGCGACGGCAAGATCGTCGCCGTAGGCGCCAACGTTACGGTGCCTTCGGATGCCCAGGTCGTCGACGGCACGGGGAAGTACGTCACGCCAGGCGTCATCGATACGCACTCGCATCTGGGCGTCTACGCCGCGCCAGGCGTCGACGCGCTCAGCGACGGGAATGAGATGACCAGTCCGTCGACGCCGCAGGTGTGGGCCGAGCACTCGGTGTGGCCGCAGGATCCCCAATTCCCCCGGGCGTTGTCGGCCGGCGTGACGACCATCCAGATCCTGCCTGGTTCGGCGAACCTGTTCGGCGGTCGAAGCGTGGTGCTCAAGGTGGTGCCGTCACGCACCGTGCAGGGAATGAAGTTCCCCGCGGCCAAGTACGGTCTCAAGATGGCCTGCGGCGAGAACCCCAAGCGTGTTTACGCGCAACGCGGACTGATGACGCGGATGGGCAACGTCGCCGGATATCGGGCGCAGTGGATCCTGGCGGAGCAATACCGCAGGCGGTGGGACAAGTGGCTGGTCGATCGAAAGGGCGATCCGCCGGCGCGCGACCTGGCCATGGAAACTCTGGCCGAGGTCCTGCGCGGGAACATCCTGGTCCACAATCACTGCTATCGTGGCGATGAAATGGCCCAGATGATGGACATCGCCAAGGAGTTCGGCTACTCGATCAAGTCATTTCATCACGGCGTCGAGGCGTACAAGGTTGCCGACATGCTGGCGGCGAATGGCATTGCCGCGTCAGTGTGGTCCGACTGGGGTGGCTTCAAGATGGAAGCGATGGACGGCATACGCGGGAACCTTCCCCTGCTGCATAACGCGGGCGTGAAGACCATCGTGCATTCGGACGATGCCAATGGCATGCAGCGCCTCAACCAGGATGCGGCGAAGGGAATCTCCGAGGGCATCGGACTCGGCATCCGCGTCCCGGAGGACGAGGCGATCAAGTGGATCACCCTCAACCCGGCGTGGGCACTGGGCCTGGACGACAAGATCGGCTCCCTGGCCGCTGGCAAGAACGCCGACGTCGTCCTGTGGGACAAGAATCCGTTCAGCATCTACGCTCGCGCCGAGAAGGTCTGGATCGATGGTGCAATGTTGTTTGACCGGCTGGATCCGAGTCAGCAGTGGCGCACGGACTTCGAACTGGGGTATGTGCCCGCCCCGAAGGTGTGGAAAAATGAGAAATGAGATGAGAGACGTGAGAAGGGAGTCGGGAAGTCCTCCCTCTGGCCTCTGGCCTCTGGCTTCTGGCCTCGTTCGCGCACTGTTGCTCGCCGTCGTAGTCGTCAGCACGGGTGAGTCACAGACGATTGCGATTACCGGCGGCCGGGTTCATCCGGTCAGCGGACCCGTCATCGAGAACGGAACCGTTCTCATTCGCGAGGGCAGGATCGTTGCTGTCGGGGCGAACATAGCCATTCCGCCTGACGCGACCAGACTCGATGCGACCGGCAAGTGGGTGACGCCCGGCATCGTGAACGTCGCGACAACGTTAGGCGTCGTGGAAATCGGCGCGGTAGAAGAAACGGTCGACACGCCCGCCCGCGGACGCGGCGACGCGATCACGGCATCGCACAAGGTGTGGGAGGGATTCAACTCGAATTCGCCGCTCATTCAGGTCACTCGTAACGACGGCATCACGACCGTGGGTGTGGTGCCAGGCGGCGGACTGGTTGGAGGCCAGGCCGCGATGATCGATCTCTCCGACGGCAGCCTGACCGACATGTTGCTCCAGGCTCCGGTGGCCATGACGGCCGACATCGGCAGCAAGGGCGAGCACGTCGGTGGTACGCGCGCGGAAGTGCTCCAGCGCCTGCGCGACCTGCTGGCCGATACGCGCGAGTACATGCGGCGGAGAGCCGACTACGAGCGCAACGCGACGCGGGAATTGGCGGCCCGTCGCGGTGACCTGGAGGCGATGATTCCGGTGGTTCAGGGTCGCCTTCCGCTCGTGATCGATGCGAACCGGGCGAGCGAGATCGAATCCGCGCTCAACCTGGCGAACGAATTCTCGCTGCGGATCGTGATCAGCGGCGGGGCCGAGGCGTGGATGGTCGCCCCCAAGCTCGCAGCTGCTCGCGTGCCGGTGATCGTGGGCGCCCTGAACAACATTCCGCTGTCGTTCGCGATGCTGGGCGCGCGACAGGAGAATGCCGGGTTGCTGCAGCGGGCCGGTGCCCGCGTGCTGATCAATGGTGGAGCGGACGGTTTCAACGCCCGCAACGTGAGATTCGAGGCCGGCGTTGCGGTCGCGTTCGGGATGCCGTGGGACGATGCGCTTCGCGCGGTCACGCTCACGCCGGCCGAGACGTTCGGGATCGCGGACCGCGTTGGCTCGTTGCAGGTGGGTCGCGAAGCCAATGTCGTCGTGTGGAGCGGCGATCCGTTCGAGCCCATGACGAGGGCCGAGCGGGTGCTGGTTCGCGGCGTGGACGTTCGCCGTCCATCGCGCCAGGACGAGTTGATGCAGCGGTACAAGGCGTTGCCGCCGACGTACCGTCGCTAGTGGATCACTGAGGACCTTTGGGTTGCAGGCGGTGTCTCAGGCCGCCTGCAACCACCTGGTGGGGCTGATGGCACCCGTTGTCTCCACTTGCTGTCGGAGGCGATCATGCGCTCGAAGCTGACTGGCATCCTGCTTCTGCTCTTCGGCCCTGACGCGGCCGCTCAGGCAACGTGGGTCGTTGACCGGACGCCGATCCTCGACGTTCCGGGGGTCTCCACAACGGGAACGCTGATCTTCGGCTATGCCGCGGGAGGAATGCGACTCGCCGACGGCGGTCTGCTGATCGCCGATCGGGCGGAGAACAGCATTCGCGTGCTCGACGCAACGGGAAAACTGGTGCGATCGGTCGGCCGCACCGGAGACGGGCCCGGTGAATTCCAGTCCATGCTCTGGGCTGGACAATGCGGCTCTGACTCATTGCTCGTGTGGGATCTTCGCCGGCGACAGGCGACGATGATCGGATCGAGCGGTACACCGAGCCGCCAGTTTTCGGTTCCTGCGGGGGATACGGCGCAGGTACCGTTCCAGTTCTCCTGCTCGCCTCACGGCACGATAGCGTATCGGAGCGCGCCGCGTCCCATGCGCGGTGCGATGCCGAACCCACAGAACCCGAACATCGTCAGCGTGACGGCGGCGGTGTATCGGATCGGTCCTGGTGGAACGATCACGCAGCGCCTGGGTGACATCCCAGCGGGCGAAGTGGTGGCCATGGTAAGCCCATCCGGGGGGCGCGGCGCTGCGCCGCGACCGCTGGGCCGCACGGCGTCCATCGCTGCGCTGGACGATGCCGTTGTTATCAGTTCGGCGGATTCGGCCTTCGTAATTGTCCAGCAGGCCGGCGGCCAGACGAGTCACCATCGGTTGCCGATCGTGCTTCGGGCACCGACGCGGACCGAGTTCGACGAGGCGGTTAGAGCCACTGCGTCGATGGGACCAGCGTCAATGCGTCAGGCCATGGCCCAGCAACTCGCTGCCATTCCCTTGCCCGACCGGCTTCCCGCAATATCTGCGCTGTTCGTCGATTCGGAGGGACTCGTCTGGATACAGACCACGCCGCCCGGGGCAAAGGCCCTCGACTTTCTTGTGATGCGAGGCGATGGTCGTGTGGTTGCGCGAGCCCAGGTTCCGCTGGGGATCACGCTCTTCGAAATCGGCCGCGACTATCTGATGGGCAGCTACACCGACGCAGCCGACGAAATGCACGTGGCGATGTACCGCCTGCGCCGGCAGTGAACGACAAACCAGCCTAACGGCAGTTCAGCCCGCCCGCCGGAACCGCGCTTTCACGACCTCGCAGCTCGTCAGGCAGCGCCGCCGGTGCCGCCTTCAGGCGGTGGAGTCGTCTCGTCCGGCGTCTTGTCATCGGCGGCGAGCTCCTTCTCGAGGCGCTGCACCTCGGCCTCCTTTTCCGCGAGCGCTGTCACCAGCCGCTGGAGGGTTTGCCAGTCGACATCGGTGCCGGCCTGTTTCGCGCGAAAGACCGCGTAGCCGAGGGCCTGTGCGGCCTTGTCCGCCAGCTGCCGCGCGCGGAACGCCTCGAGGCGGGTCTTGCCTTCGTCGAGGGCGCCCTGCGCCGCCTTACCAGCGCGGTCGAGTTCTGTCTTCAACTTGTCCCATAAGGCCATACTTCCTCCTCGTTCTTCAACTACTACGTGATCTGGCGGACGAAGTTGCGTGAAAAGCGAGGCCAGAGGCCAGAGGCCCGAGGCCAGAGAAAAGAAAAACCCCCGGCGACACCGGGGGTCACTTCCTCTGGCCTCTGGCCTCGGACTTCTGGCCTAGTTGTTGGCCACAACGCTCACCTTGTAGCGCTTCTTGTCCTTGTGCTCGAAGCGGACCACGCCGTCGATGAGCGCGAAGAGCGTGTAATCCGTGCCCTTCCCGACGTTCGAACCGGGATGCCACTTCGTGCCGCACTGCCGCACGATGATGTTGCCGGCTCTCACAGCCTCGCCGCCGTACTTCTTGATCCCGCGGTACTGCGGGTTGGAGTCACGGCCGTTGCGCGAGGAGCCGACGCCTTTCTTGTGTGCCATTTATGCCTGCCCTCAGCCGAGGCTGATGCTCTTGATGCGAACTTCGGTGAACTTCTGACGATGTCCCTGCTTGCGCGCGTAGTTCTTCCGGCGCTTGAACTTGAAGACGACGATCTTGTCGCCCAGCCCGTGCTTGACGATTTCGCCCGTCACCTTTGCGCCGGACAGGGTCGGAGTACCGGTCTTGATGGTCTCGCCCTTTCCGCCGAGCAACACGTTATCGAACACGACCGAGGTGCCGGGCTCACCCTCGATTGAGGGGATCCGCAGCGTTGTCCCGGGCTCGGCCCGGAACTGCTTGCCGCCGGTCTTGAAGATTGCGTATGACATGAAATCGGGACTTGGAGAGCTGGTAAACCTAATTGCGAGCACAACTTGGGGTCAAGGTTCACTTTGAGGTCAGAGCTCCGAGGTCCGAGGTCCGAGGGGTGTTACCTCTGACCTCGGAGCTCTGACCTCGGACCTCATGCAACCGCGTACTGCCCCGTCACGTCGCGCCCCGCGCCCTTCACCACGAGTTTGAACTCGTCGGGACGAAGCATGGGGTCGTCGCGCAGCTCGAGCGGGAAACCAGCCGCTTTTTCGAGCTTCTTGAGGAAGTCCTTCTCCTCCTCGAGCAGGTGGAGCGCCACCTCGGGATGGAGCTTCACGAGCAGCGATTCCCGTTTCCCTTCCACGGCCATCCGCTTCACCGCGCGCTCGATGCGCCTGACGATGGTCTCCGGGGTGAAGACCCGGCCGGTGCCGTGGCACGTCGGACATGCCTCGGTCATGCTCTGCAGGTGACTCTGCCTCACCCGCTGCCGCGTCATCTCGATCAGCCCGAGGTCGCTGACGGCAAAGGCCCGCGTCCGCGCCCGATCGCGCCCCAGGTGACTCCGCAATTCCTGAAGCACGCGATCGCGATTCGACTTCGACTCCATGTCGATGAAATCGCAAACGATGATTCCCCCGACATCCCTGAGGCGCAGTTGTCGCGCGACTTCGCGCGCGGCCTCGAGGTTGATCTTCAGGATGGTCTTTTCCGGGTCCTTCTTCCCGGTGAAGCGACCCGAGTTCACGTCGATGGAGACCAGGGCCTCGGTCGGCTCGACGATCAGGTAGCCGCCTGCCGGGAGGTCGCAGCGGCGCTTGAACAAATCGCGGATCTCGGTCTCGATCTTCGCCTTGTCGAACAGCGAAGCGTTCCCTTCGTACAGCTTGACGCGGTCGACCAGCTCAGGAGCGACGCCCTTCAGGTACTCCGCGATTTCGTTGTAGACCTGTTTGGAATCGACCTGCACGTTCTCGACTTTCGTGCTGAAGATGTCGCGGACAATCCCGCGAGTGAGGCTCGTCTCCCGATGCAGCAGGGCCGGCGCCCGCACGAACGTGGTCTTCCGCTTGATGCGCTTCCACTGCGCAATGAGGGTCTGCAACTCGCGCTCGAAGGTTTCGCGAGTCACGTCCTCGCCCACCGTGCGCACGATGACGCCGCCGGACTTTTCGGGCAGCACCCCCTCCACCAGCTCGCGCAACCGCTGCCGCTCGGCGCGCTCCCCGATCTTGCGGCTGACGCCGACGCGCGCAGCGTGCGGCATGTAGACCAGGAAGCGACCAGCGAGTGATACCTGCGCGGTGACCCGTGGGCCCTTGGTGCTGATGGCCTCCTTCGTCACCTGCACGATGATGTCCTGGCCTTTCTTCAGGACGTCCTGTATCGCGGGGGCATCAGCCCGGCGTTTGGCGCGACGCCGGTCGGTGCGGCCATTCTCCGCGCCGTCCTTCTCGTCATCGTCAGGCTCATCCTCGTCATCTTCATCCTCGTCGGGGACGTTCTCGTCGTAGACGAGATCCGAGGCGTGGAGGAATGCGCTCTTCTCCGTCCCGATATCGACGAAGGCGGCCTGGATTCCCGGAAGGACGGCATCAACCCGTCCGATGAAGATGTCACCAACCAGTCGCTTGACGTCTGGCCGGTCGACGAGCAGCTCAACCAGCTGGTCGTCTTCGAGAATAGCTACTCGTGTTTCTCGATTCGCTGCGCTGATGAGGATTTCGCGTTTCATCGTGAGCCGCCGCCGGGTCCGAACCACGCGACTCGTGGACGCGCCAGGGGCTGGGCCGTAGAGGGAGTGGCGCGAGCGTGGCCATCGTGGTAACTGGCCAGCCGAACCATGTGTCGGTGGCGCACCTCGTCCGGACCGGGATCGTCCACGCCAACTCCGGCCGGCCCCACCACAGGCTCGCGAAGGCGAGCCTGAAGTGATTGGCCCAATCGGTTACGGCCGGCTGCAATCGAAGCGGCATGCGATCTCTCACGTCTCCTGCCAGTCCAGTCTGGTGCGAACCCGGTCGATCGGAGGCGACACGCGCCGCCGTGACTCGGGCATTTCGAAAGGCGCCGACCGCGAGTCGCGCGGTCCGCGCCCGTGTTCACAACGACGGAGCCCGAACGGGGCTCCGGAAAATCCACTCTAGAATCCCAGCGTCGATCGAGCGATCAGCCAGGCACATCCGCGTGCGACTCGTCACGTTGCTCGGCGACGACATCGTTCGTGGACTCGATGTCACGGTCACATGAAGTTCATATGTTCAAACGTCCAAGGAGGGTGTACGCATGACGATTCGACTGATGGGTCCTATGTTCGCGATCGGGTTGAGCCTGGTCCTCACGGGATGTGGCGGAGCGACGCCGCCGGCGGCCGAGACGACCGCGCCCGCCGCCGCACCG
>Ga0209640_10000033_pt1 | contig 73494 bp, 74 predicted proteins | sample RifCSP10_1_FD_184018 | JGI IMG/M metagenome (GOLD analysis project Ga0209640, IMG submission 184018) | Soil microbial communities from Rifle, Colorado - Rifle CSP2_sed 10_1 (SPAdes) (version 2) | ecosystem: Environmental > Terrestrial > Deep subsurface > Rock core/Sediment | place: Rifle...
ACATGAACCCGGTCTTCCTTTTCGACGAGATGGACAAGGTGGGCAACGATTGGCGCGGTGACCCCTCCTCCGCCCTGCTCGAGGTGCTGGACCCTGCCCAGAACCACACCTTCCGTGACAACTACCTGGAGGTCGACCTCGATCTCTCCGATGTGCTCTTCATCGCCACCGCCAACATGATCGAGACCATTCCCGGGCCCCTGCTCGACCGGACCGAGGTGATCACCCTCGACGGGTACACCGACGCCGAAAAAGTGGAGATCGCCCGCGATCACCTGCTTCCTCGTCAGCTTCGGGCCGCCGGCCTGGAGCCCGAGGAGTTGGAGGTGACCGAGGACGCCCTGGCTGCCATCGTCGACCGCTATACCCGGGAGGCGGGGGTGCGCAACCTGGAGCGGGAGTTGGGCAAGCTATCCCGCAAGGTGGCTATCAAGGTGGCCCGGCCCGCGGAGTCGGTTTCGGGCGCTGTTGTGGTCGACGAGCCCGAGGTGCGCGAGTACCTGGGCAAGCCCAAGGTGTGGAAAGACGAGGCCTCGGATCGCACCGACGTCCCCGGCGTTGCCACCGGCCTGGCGGTTACCGGCGCCGGTGGTGACGTCTTGTTCATCGAGGCCACCGCAATGGACGGGGAGCCCGGTCTCACCCTGACTGGTCAACTCGGCGACGTGATGAAGGAGTCGGCCCTGATCGCGCTCTCCTATGTGGAGGCCCACGCCGAAGAGTTGGACATCGACCCGGCAGCCTTGAAACGCAAGTTCCACGTCCATGTCCCGGCCGGTGCCATTCCCAAGGACGGCCCCTCCGCCGGCGTCGCCATGCTCACCGCCCTGGTGTCACTGCTCACCGGGCACAAGGTGAAGAACACAGTTGGCATGACCGGGGAGATCACCCTGCAGGGCAAGGTGCTTCCTATCGGCGGGGTGAAGCAGAAGGTGCTCGCCGCCCATCGGGCCGGCCTGAAGGAGGTCATCGTCCCCCGCAGGAATGAGGCCGACCTCGACGACGTCCCGGAGAAGGTGCGTGAAGACCTCATCTTCCACATCGCCGACAGGGTTGATGATGTGCTCGCGGCGGCGCTGGACGGCTGAGCTCCACCGGCTGTCGACAAACCACCCAGGACTTGTCCACAGCAATGGGTCGCTTGACCCATAGTGGATTGCCCCCGACTTCGATAAACCATGTGCTATGGCGGAGATGGCTGTGGGAGGCATGAACATCGCGGTCAGTGGCAAGCGCGGCCGACAGCTCGCGCACTGCCCACACACCGAGACCCTGACCACCATCACTGCTGGGGTGGAACGAAGCGTCTGCGAATCATGTGGGCACCTCAGCTTCCACTTCCCGGAGATGATCTCCGGTCCCGTCCACCGCAATCGGTTCGCCCGACCTGCCGACCAGGTCCACGCGTCAAAGCCCGTGGTCAGGCCGACCGACGACTGGATGCTGCGGTACACGCCGATAATTGGCGCATCGCATGCTGATGAGCAGGCTGCTGACGCCCAGGTGTTCGCCACCCAGGAGCGGTTCCACATCCGCAGTCGCTACGAGCTGCACCCCGAGGCAACCGCGGCCGTCGCCTAGATCCCGTACCCCGTCCGGCCGGTATCTTCCGTTCAGTCCCAGACAGTGACGATCGTCGCCACGATCGTGTAGGCGATGAGCGCATTCACCCCGTTGATCAACCAGTACGAGCGACCCTTCTGCTCATACAGCTGACCGATCACGGCACCCACAACTCCGAAGCCGACCCCGAGGCCGACACCCAGGGCAAGCCCATCGACGAGTTCTGCCCCGTCGATCTGTGCTGCCAGCAGGGCGATCACAATCGAAGTGACGAAATACCCGATGAACGTGGGGATCAGGACTGTCACCAGTGGTGGGCCGTCTCCAGGTGTGACTTTCGCCGCCTCCTGCCAGGCTTTGCTGAGCGGAGGGATCGAATACCAGATCGCACTGAACGCGAACCACGCGATCGTCGCGACCAGGACGGCGAGCCAATTCAGGTCATCAAAGTAGTCAAAGATCATCTCTCTTCCTTCCAGCCGGTCTTTATTTCACCTGCTGTGCCCGAGGCTACGCATCGGTCTCCTCGAAAGCAGCGGTGCGGTCCTCGTAAGAGAGGGCCGCTTCGATGTGCCGTTTGGCGGCCTCGGCCGCAGCAGCAACCCGCTCCACTGCGACGTCGAGGGGGTAAAAACCCAAGCCGGGCTCGTAGTCCTCGATCGAGATCCCGGCCGCGCCCTCGGCCGCGAGACGCTCCACCGCTGCGGCGACACCGTCGGGGGTCGCTGCGTAGCCGTTCTCGGCGTCGACGCGGAACCTCCACCGCCGAGGCCAGGGCCCGGACATGTCCCGCAACCTCATCGAGGGTCGCCTGCTAGTCCATCCGGCCCAGAGAAGCGGCAAACCACGCGCTGGTGGTGGCAATCGGGGGGAATCCGAGCTAGGCCAACACCTTCGCCGACCCAACGTCCCAGGCGTTGGGCATCAGGAAGATGCCCCCACGGTGGAGATCGCCGAACCGCTCCCTCAACGACGTCGACCTATCCGCTTCGGCTGTCATCCTTGGGCTCTCCTTGTCGCAGCGCTCGATTCAACTCTGGTCGACTTCCTTCGAATGATCCATTTGTGAATGCCATCCGCCATGAGAAGCAGCGGAATCGAGGCCACCGCGAATAGCCACCCCGCCCCGGGGGGGCTCTCCTGTCCGAGCAACTCCGCTACCGGGGGAACGAACAGGAAGACGGCAGCAATGACAAGCCCGCTGCTGGCTCCTGCGATCAGCCACCGGTTGCTCCAAAACGACATCCTCCAGACGGGACGGACAGTGCTGCGACAGGCAAAGGCGTTGGCCGTCTGCGCCAAGACAACGGTGGCGAAAGCTGCACCCGAGGCCGCCGGAATGACCGCGCTGGGAAAGGCATCCCCAGGCCGCCACCCGGCAGCGAGGAACACTGCGAAGAAGGCGGCCATTTCAACGACGGCTTCGACCGGCCCCAGCAGGCCGAAGGCGCGGAAAGCGACCTTGCGGTCGAGCAGTCGGCCGGTGTTGGGCAGGTCTTCGGAGGTATGCCGGTGGGCCGGCTCAGCACCCAAGGCAGTGGCGGACAGCGTGTCGGTGCCGATGTCGAGGGCCAGGATCTGGAGGATCCCCAAGGCAAGAGGGATCCGGTTGGCGGTCAGGGCCCAGACCAGGAAAGGTGTCAGCTCGGCCACGTTGTCGGTCAGGTGATAGGTGAGGAAGCGGCGGGCGTTGGCGAATGTGGCCCGGCCCTGGCCGATGGCGGCGATGATGGTGGCCAGATCGTCGTCGAGGAGCACCAGGTCGGCTGCCTCGCGGGCGACATCGGTGCCGGTCCGCCCCATCGCCACTCCGATGTCAGCCTCGCGCAGGGCGGGGCCGTCGTTGACGCCGTCTCCGGTCATGGCGACAACGTGTCCCCGGCTTTGCAGAGCACGCGCGATCCGTTGCTTGTCCTCGGGAGTCACCCGGCTGATCACCGCCCCGTCGTGATCGACCATGGCAGCGAGAAGGGCATCGTCCGCGGGCAGTTGACGCCCGGTGAGGACGGGGGCTCCCCGTAGGGACAAGCCGACTTCGTCGGCGATCGCTTTTGCGGTGTCAGGGTGATCGCCGGTGACCAGGGCGATATTGATGCTGGCCGCCCGGCAGGCTGCGATTGAAGCCGCCGCCCCGGGCCGGGGTGGATCCTCGAGACCGATCAGCCCCCACAAAGTCAGACCTCGCTCTGCCGAATCAGCATCGCTCGGGATCTCTTCGACCGCGCCACGAGCAGCCACCGCCAGAACCCTCAGCCCGCTTCGGGTGAGATCCTGGAGTGCCTGGAAGGCCTCCTGAGAGGCGTTGGAACAGACCGGGAAGACTGCGTCGGGAGCGCCCTTCACATAGAGATGACTCGACGTCAGCACCGACATGCGACGGCGTCGAGCATCGAACGGATGGCGGCGCCGGTCAGGATCGGCCGCTTCGTCAGCGTCGACATCCACTCCGACTCGTCGGGAGAAGGCGTCGAGGGCCGCCTCCATCGGGTCACCTACTGCCACCCAGGTGGACTCCTCGAACACGGCGCGCCCGGTCGAGCAGCGGCGGGCCGCCCGGGCAACCTCTGCGACTTTGGCCAGCACATGGGGAGAGGGACTCTCTACCTGACCCTCGGGTTCGTAGCCGACCCCATCGATGGTGACCGTGCCGGATGGAGTCCAGATCTTCACTACGGCCATCCGGTTCTGGGTGATGGTCCCGGTCTTGTCGGTGCAGATGAACGTGGTGGAGCCAAGGGTTTCCACAGCTTCGAGACGGCGGACCAGGGCATGGTGTCTGGCCATCCTCTGCGCGCCGATCGCCAGGGAGAGCGTCACCGTCGGCAGCAACGCTTCCGGCACCAGGGCGACCATCACCCCCACCCCAAAGATGAACCCTGAGCGGGCGGAGACGCCCAACGCCAGGCTGACAGCGAAGAAGACCAGCCCCACCCCGACGGTTATGAATGCGATGGTGCGGACCAACTGGCGGAGCTGCAGAGCGAGGGGGGTGATCGGTCGTTGCACCTGGGTGGTCAGGGCGGCGACCGATGCCAGCCGGGTGGCGCTTCCGGTAGCGGCCACCATGGCCAGACCTTCGCCTTCGACCACGAAAGTCCCCGAGAAGAGGGCATCGTCGATCTCCTTGTCCACGGGAACGCTCTCCCCGGTCAAGATCGACTCGTCCACCTTCACCGAGTGGGTTTCCAAGACCTTCAGGTCGGCACCCACCCGGTTGCCTCCGGTCAAGACCACGAGGTCGCCCGGCACCAACTCCGCAGCATCGATCTCACGGGGCTGCCCGTTGCGGATCACGGTGGCGAGACGAGGCACGATCTCGCGAAGCCGCTCCCCGGCCCGTTCGGCCCGGTACTCCTGGATGAAGGCGAAAACCCCGTTGAAGACGATGACGGCCACGATGGCGAGCCCGAGCTCAGGTAGGCCTGCCAGGGTGGCCAGGGCGGCCGCCACCCAGAGCATGATCGCAAAGAAGTGGAAGAACTGGCCGATGAGATGACGCCAGACCCCCGGTCGGGGAGGTACCGGCAGGCGGTTGGGCCCGTGTCGCTCCAACAGGCGCCCGGCCTCTTCGTTGGTCAACCCCATCGAACCGATGTGCGATTCTCCCTGGCTCATACCCGGCGTCGAAGCCAATCCCGCTCGAAGAGGAGTTTGCCAACATGCCAGCGGCGGGAGGGTGGGTGGAGGGTGATCTGCGGAGCGGGCTCGGCGTAGAAGTCACCGGCACCGAAGCCCGCTTTGCCCCGGCCGGTCTCGATGAAGCACTCGCCGTGCCCATCGAACGACGCTGTTTGCCCGCGGCCGGTGACAGCTCGCGCGATGTTATGAGCCACGACTTCGGCTTGGCGTTCGGCGAATACCCCCGCCTTGGGGAGGGGTTTGCCCATCTCCAGAGGGATGGAGGTGACGTCCCCGATTGCATAAACCCCCGGGAATCGGGTGTGCAGGGTATGGCGATCGACCGGGATCCAGCCAGAATCGTCGACCAGGCCTGCGTCACGAACCACCTGAGGGGCCCGATGCGGAGGAACATAGGCGAGCAGGTCGAATTCACCCGTCGCCCCATTGGCGAATGTGATCATGTTCGTGACTGGGTTGACCTCCGTCACCTGATGATCGGGGTGATAGGTGATTCCCTGGCGCTCGACCATTTGACGCACCTGGCCTGACACCTCGGGGCCGGTGACGCCCATCGGGCCCGCTTCGGCGGCATACAGGTCGACCCGAGTTCGATCATCGATGCCGCGCCGACGACAGTGGTCGTGGAGGAGCATCGCGGCCTCGTAGGGGGCTGCCGGGCACTTGTAGGCCGACGTCGCCGTCAGGACCACGATCCTTCCCCCATCGAAATCGGAAAGGGCGTCGCGGAGGCTTTCGGCTCCCTGCAGTGTGTAGAAATCGTGGCCGGCCTCGGTCAGGCCCGGAATCGTCTCTGGGGCCAACTCCACGCCGAGCGACAAGATGAGGTGATCGGCCTCCAAGTCCCGGCCTTCGTCGCGGTGACCGGCCGACAACGAGTCATCTTCGACAGGAGGGTCAGCAAGCCGAACCCGGCGGTTGTCCGGTTCGATCGACCTGACCTCACCGCGGATGACCTCGATGCCCCTCCGCCGGAGGTGGTCCAGAGGCCGCGATATCCCGGCGGCCGTTCGCTTGCCGGTCATGAGCCACAGCAACGAAGGGGAGAAGATGTGATCCCGCTCGCGGTCCACGATGACCACCCGGTGCTGTTCGGGCAGCTTCTTGCGCAGCGACCTCGCAGCGACCACGCCGCCCACGCCGCCACCCAACACCAGCACGGTTGTCGAATCGGTCATGTTCTGATTAGACCATATGCTCGCTGCAGATCTCCCGGTCACTTAGGGGCATTTGCCTCTATTCATCCGCCTCATCGCGACGGATCGTGATGGAAAGGGAGGACGCAATGCCCGACCCGAAAGAAAGTCCCATCCTTTTTGACATTCCGGACGGCTCTCCGCCCGATCAGGCCTTCTTGGAACAATTGGGTCATGAGGTGGTCGTTTGCAATGGCCCTGAGCATGGGACCCTCTGCCCCATTCTCCACGGCGATTGCCCCAAGGTCGACGGTGCCCACGGGATTGTCTTCGAACTGAATCTCGACAGACCGCAGCACCGCGCCATCCTCGCCCGTTACAAAGAGACCACGCGTCCCGATGTGCCGATTCGGGTGGTGACGACCCAGGAGCAGGCGTTGCGTTACTCCGAGCTGCTCAAGGGTCTGAAGGTTTGGACCCACCAGCCGGCCGCAGGAGACCTGGACGGTTTGGCCGCGGAGGTCGAGGCCAGCGACCTCTGAGTCTCGGCCCGGTTGCCGGATCCCGATCAAGGCGGGTAGCCGGGGCTATTTGGGGATATTTGGGGCTATTTGGTTTGGGCGATGAACCGCTCGATCTTGTCCTGGGCAGCCTCGGTGATCTGGTCTTCGAGCCCAGCCAACGCCCGGGCGATCGCCAACTCCTCGCCGATCACCGGCTGCGGTGGGTCGCCCGGATTGCGGCGCGCCCTGCCCTCTGATTGGAAATGATCGCCCCGGAGGTCGAGGACCGCCGTTGCAATCGTCGAGGTGTCGTCCTCGGTCAGGTGAATCGAAAGGACTACGTCCGTCTCTTGCTCCACAAGTTCCTCCTCGATCGTGAATCTCCCATCCAACCTACACCTTTGTAACCTGGCTCGAATTGGTGATTCGGGGATCGACATGGACCTTGGGCCCGATTCCTGCCGATGGCCCACGCCGACCTCCCAAGCGGCTGGCAACCTCATCTAGAGAAACGACCTCTGACACCAGGACATCCGGCACCACCTGACCGGTGGCGTAGGACGCAATCGCTTCGGCGATCCCGGCCGACCCCCCCAGGATCCCCACGACAGTCACATCGCCCAGAGTGATCTCACGACTGTCGATCAGACTGGGCTGCCCGGCGAGCCCGACCAGGACCAGACGCCCCGCCGGCTCCACCCAGCGCAGGCTCGCAGCCGGAATGCCGGCATCGTTGGTGGCGTCGATCACCGCATCAAAGGTCGACAGCGGCGAATCGTTCATTTCTGCCAACAGCCTGGCGTCGTGGACTCCCATGCTGCGCGCCAGCTCGAGGCCGGCGTCCTCGATCCCGACAATGTGGACTTCGACACCTCTAGCCAGGGCGAATTGGGCGACCAGGAGCCCGATCGCTCCCGGGCCCAGGATGAGAAGGCGGTATCCCGGATCGAGGGAGGCAGCATTGATCGCACGGACTGCGGTTGCCCCGGGCTCCACCAGGGCCGCCGCGGTCAAAGAGACTGATTCGGGTATCTCGTACAGGGCGGAGGCGGGCACGACCAGCTGTTCCGCCAGAGCCCCGGGCCAGCCGCCCCGGACCCCTATCTCGTGTCGAAACTCACAGACGTGGTGACGGCCGCGGCGGCAGCGGTCACATACCCCACAGCCGAGCATGGTGTCGCTGGTGACTCTCTTCCCGAGCCAGGATGGGTCGACACCTGAGCCCAAGGTGCGGACCCGCCCTGCCCACTCGTGGCCGATGCGAAGGGGGTAGGTGGCGTGGCCCTGGCGGAGATAGGCCATTTCGCCGGTATAGAACTCGACATCGGTACCGCAGATGCCAACGCGCTCGGCGTCGACAACGACCTCGCCGGCGGCGGCGAGAGGAGGCTCGACATCATCGACACGAGCATCGTGCGGCCCGTGAAGAACCAATGCGCGCATGCGGTAAGTATCCCGCCCCGGCCAACAAAGGCGGCGGTGGCTTGGTGCCGGTTAGAGGCCCTCGGCTACCTCGTAGATCTCGTCAGCAACCAGGCCATGTGCTTCGCGATGGACCTTTGAAGCGGTTTCGGCATCCGGAGCGTCGACCAGACAGAAAATCTTCCCCGCCGCCTCATCGACCCAGTACTGCTTGTAGTTGACCCCGTACTGATCTTGCGTAGCCAGATCAGCCGCATGCGCCCCGGCCACATCCGCGGCCGATACTCCACCATCCAGCGTGTGCACGTCCATGAATGTCGGCACTTCTTCCGCCTTTCTATCGTTGGCTTGGACCGCGCAACTTAGCGAATCGTCACCACAACCATGAGTCGTGCGAGCAGGTAACTAGTCGAGAACGCGAAGAAAGAATTAGTTAGGGATTCCGAACACAGCCATGACCTAGCTTGTCCATGGGATGACGGGAGATGTGGGTCTCGGGGAGACAATCGAGGGGCTGCAACGCCTGCGGGCGCAGGCGCCTGAGGCGTTCGCCGAGATAGCCGCGACGCTCGATGCCAAAGTCGAGGAATTCCTCGCCGTGTGCCGGTCACTGGAGTCGCTGCTCCGGGAGATGGGCGAGAATGCCGCCGCCAATCTTCTCGGCGTGATAGTCCTCGAATGGGAAACATCAATGGACGTTCCGGCATTCACCTTCCCTTTCCTGCTGGGACAGGAAGAGTCGACGAATTAACCACTGCGGCGAGTCCGAAAGGGTCGATCCTCGAGGTCGACAGCAATGACTACCAATCGGCCGTCGGCCTCCCTCCCAGCGACATATGATCCGGTGTTGCGGGCCATTCCGGGCCGGGGCAACCGATGATGACGCGAGAATTCCATTGAAAGGAAATCAGGCATGTCAAAACTATTCACAGCCTTGGTTGCCTTCGCCCTCCTGCTCGTTGCCTGTGCAGGAGCCGCGGACACCACGACCACAAGCCAGCCGGCGATAAGCAGTGACCTCTCAGTCCTGGAGTGGGCGTTCTACGAGGTTCCGGAGATGTGGGTCGAGTTCGGTGAGGCGTATCCCGATACGAAAGTCGAGTTCAGCTTCGGAGCCTCCGACGAAGACATCTATGCCAAGATCCTCGCCGGCTCCGGTGAGGACATCATCCACCTCTACACCCCGTTCCTCCAGTTTTACGTCGATGAGGGGCTGATCCAGCCGATCGACACCTCGAAGCTGGCCAATTGGGACAAAGTGGCGGACGGCTTCAAGGAGTCGTGCACCATCGACGGAGTCGTCTACTGCGTGCCGTGGGACTGGGGCTTCAACTCGATCCTCTATCGAACCGACAAGATCCCGGAGGGAATCGACTCCTGGGATGCGCTCTTCGACCCTGCCTACGCCGGTCACGTGTCGATGTGGGATTCAGGACCGGCGGCGGTGACCATCAGCAGTTACCTGATGGGTGTCGACGAACGGGATCTCACCGAAGAACAACTCGCGGAGATCGAGCAGTCGTGGATAGACCAAAAGGACGTCAACCTGTTCTACTGGACAGACGAGGCCGAGCTCGAGGCAGCCATAACCAATGAGGATATTTGGGTGGCCTACGGCTGGAACGGCGCCTACTACCGGCTGCTCAACGCAGGGGTGCCGGTCGCCTACGCCGAGCCCTCCGAGGGGCGTGGTAGCTGGGTAGGCCAGTACGCCATCTCGGCAGACGCAGAATCGTATGACACGGCCCTGGCCTTCCTCGACGGGAAACTCGGAGAGCAGACTGCCACCCATCTCTTGGTCGACTACGCCTACGGGCACCCGGTCCCCGATTACTACGGGGTAGTGGAGGACGCCAATCTCATCGAGGCACTCTCTCTCGACGACCCGGGTGTGCTGGAACGCACCAACTTCACGGTGCCGATCACCCAGGAGCAGCTGGCGTCGTTCGTCGGGATGTGGGCGGAGGTGAAGGCGGCCGGATGACGCTCGATCGGCGGGCGGCCGGGTGAGCCCAGGACACCGGCGAGCCCTCTCATGACCCAGGGAAAGGGCCGGTGGGCGTCGGTGATGCTCCCGGCCCTCTTCCTTCTCGCGTTCTTGGTGCTCCCCCTGCTCCTGATGGCCGTCATGAGCCTGCGACCCAGTCTTCAAGGCGGTATTTTCAGGACCGACTGGGCCCCGACCCTCGACCACTACAACACCGTCTTTGAGAGCGGCTCGTTTCTGCCCCTGCTCGGGACGTCGGCGCGGATCGCCCTGTTGGTGGCTGGCCTTGCCACCCTCCTCGCCTACCCCCTCGCCTATTTCCTGGTCTTTCGGGCGGGCCGCCGGGCCTCGCTGCTCCTGGTCCTCCTCATCCTTCCCTTCTGGACCAGCTACCTGCTGCGAATGATCTCCTGGAAGATCATTCTCGGCACCAACGGCGTCATCAACAGCCTCCTCATGTATCTGGGGTGGATCGAGGAGCCCTCATCGCTGTTGTTGTACAACCGCAGCGCAGTGGTGGTCACCCTGGTCTACGTCTGGCTTCCCTTCGTGGCCCTGCCGATCTATGCCGCCTTGCTGCGCGTCGATGGATCATGGTTGGAGGCCGCGGGCAGCCTTGGCGCCACCCGGAGGCAGACCTTTCTTCGGGTGACCCTCCCCCTCAGCCTTCCTGGCGTGATCGCCGGCTTTCTGATGGTGTTCATCCCAACCGTGGGGGAATATGTGGCGCCGATTCTGGTCGGAGGGACCCGGGGGTCGATGTACGGGAACATCATCGAGACCTTCTTCGGTGACGGGATCAACTGGCCGCTGGGCTCGGCACTGGCCTTCATCATGCTGGGCGGCGTCCTCGTCGTCGTGGCGATCGCGGTCAAGTTGCTCCGGGTCGATCGGTTGTTGGAGGAACAATGACCACCCGATCGGGCAAGGTTCTTCCCTCGTACTACCTGCTCATCCTGGTGCTGCTCTACATCCCGCTCGGGGTCCTGTTCCTGTTCTCGCTCAACGACGGGACCGCACTTTCCTTTCCGCTCCAGGGTCTCAGTCTCGACTGGTATCGGGCGATGCTCGACAACACCCTGCTGTTGGCGGCGGTCCGGAACAGCGCGATCGTGGCCCTCGTGGCGGGGGTGCTGGCCACGCTCCTGGGGACGTTGGCCGCCATGGGCCTGGTCAGGCTTCGTTTCCGGGGAAGGTCGCTCTTGCTCGCGGTGGCCCTCATGCCTCTCCTGGTGCCCTTCTTGATCCTGGGGGTGGCGCTCCTGATCCTCTTCTCGGCCGCTGGGGTGGGCAGGTCCCTCGTCACCGTCGCCTTGGCCCACACCGTGGTCGCCATCCCCTACACCCTCCTCATCATGATGGCCCGTCTCGTCGGCTTCGACCGGGCTGTCGAGGAAGCGGCGGCTGATCTCGGGGCGTCCTACGTCTACACCCTGCGCCGGGTGGTGATGCCCATGATCGCGCCGGCGATGCTGGCCGCCTTTCTCGTCGCCTTCACCATCTCCTTCGATGAATTCGTGCTGGCGTCGTTCACCGTGGGGAGCGAGCCCACCTTCCCGGTTTTCATCTTCGGTCAACTCCGGTTCGCCAACCGATTTCCGGAAGTGGTGGCCCTGGCCAGTCTGGTGATGGTGGCGTCGGTCGGGTTGGTGGTGGTGGCCGAGCGTTTGCAGAAGGTCAACACCGGTCGGGCAAAGGCTTCGGGCGGTCCGGGAGAAAAGGTGGCCTCGTGACGGGCGGCGCCTCGGTCGAATTGATCGGGGTCGAGAAGCGATTCAGGGACACGGTGGCAGTGGGCGGGGTGTCCCTCCACATCGCCGCAGGCGAGTTCTTCTCATTGCTCGGGCCCTCGGGTTGTGGGAAGACCACCACGCTTCGGATGATCGCCGGTTTCGAGCAACCGACCGCCGGGACGATCCGCATCGGCGAACAGGACATGCACGACGTGCCGGTCAACCGCCGACCGACCAACATGGTGTTCCAGAACTATGCGCTGTTCCCCCATCTGACCGTTTTCGAGAATGTGGCTTTCGGGCTCAGAGTGCAGAGAACATCCAAGGAGGAGATCCCCACTCGGGTCGAAGAGGCCCTCGCCATGGTGCAGCTGGAGCGGATGGAGGGTCGGAAACCGGGACAGCTGTCCGGTGGCCAGCAACAGCGGGTGGCCTTGGCCCGGGCGCTCGTGGATCATCCTGCGGTCCTGTTGCTCGATGAGCCTCTGGGAGCGTTGGATCTCAAGCTCCGCAAGGGGATGCAGCTCGAGTTGAAGAGGCTTCAGCGCGAGGTCGGGATCACCTTCATCTATGTGACCCATGACCAGGAGGAGGCGCTCACCATGTCAGACCGGATCGCGGTGATGGACCGGGGCTCCGTGCTCCAGGTCGACTCTCCCCTGGACCTGTACGAACGACCTCGATCCCGATTCGTGGCCGATTTCATCGGTACCAGCAACTTCCTCCAAGGGCACATCACCGAGTCCCTACCCGATCGCTTGGCGGTGTCGGTCGATGGGATCGGGACCGTGTCGGCGCCCAGGGGCCAGATCCCCGCGGGACATTCCGGTCCGGTCACGCTGATGCTCCGACCTGAGCGGCTCACCCTCGGAGGTGATGACGTGAACAAGTGCGATGCAGTCCTCGAGGACACCGTCTTCGTCGGAAACGACACCCTGTTCCTGTTGCGCCTCTCGAGCGGCGACCCGATCACGGTGCGTCATCAGAACCAGGCTCCCCTAGTGTCGCTCACCGGGGTGTCGGTCGGCGATCGGGTCTCGATCAGCTGGCCGATGGAGTCGTCTGTGCTCTTGGCCTGACGGTTCTGGGCCGACCCCTCAGGGGAGTCGACCGAACCAGGCCAGAGAGCCAATACCCGCCAGACACAAGACCACCAAGGCAGCGCCGGCGAACCAGTCAGCCACCTCGACAGGCACCGTGTCGACCTGGACAGAGCTGCCCAGGTCCTCATACACCCCTTTCAGCTGCTCGGCTGTCGCCGCGGTGAGTGACCTCCCACCCGTCTGACCGGCCAGCTTCTCGAGTGCCACCTCGTTGACGGGAACCGGGACCTGCACGCCCAATGGATCGATGATCGTGCCTGAATCCGTCCCGAAGGCGACGGTGTGCACCGGGATGCCCGCATCGCGTGCCGCCGCAGCCGCCTCGTCATTGGACCGGCCCATCGTGGTCTCACCGTCGGAGAGCACCACGATGGTCCCGACGGCCGAACTCGCTTCAGGGGTAGCCTCCTCGATCTGTTGGACCGATGACTCGATGGCATCGATCCCCGAGAGCACCGCCTCACCGATGGCAGTGCCCTCCCCCAACCCGTTGTGGTCTATGGCACTGCCGACGACCCGGCGCACGGCCTCGAGGCGCGTGGTCGGGGCGATGAGCTCGCGCGCTGCGCCGTCAAAACCGACGACTCCGACGGCCACACCTTCCGGCACGGTGTCGAGAAACACTCCAGCGGCCTCCCGGACCGCGTCGATCCGCGAGGGCAACACGTCGTCGGCCTCCATCGAGAGCGAGGTGTCGATGGCCAGCACCACAAGTTGGACCGACTCGTAGGTCTCTCCTGCCACCACCGGGCGGGCGAACGCCAGGGTCGCCACTACCACAGCCATGAGCAGGCCCAGGGCCGTGAGATGCCGGCGCCATCCGGGGCGATCCGGAGCGACCTGGTCGAGCAGGTCGATCGTCGTGAACCGGAGCGCATAACGGCGCCGTCTCGTCTGGAGCACGAGATAGGCCAGACCCAATGCCACCGGGAGTGCCAGCAGAACCAGCCGCCCTGGAGCCAGAAATCCGAAATCGCTCATCACCTCGACCTCCCCGCGGCCATCAACCTTGCCTTGCGCCCCGACACGAAACGCACGAAATCGAGGACCCAGTCCCGATCCGTTCGCAGTGTCATGTGATCTGCACCACAGGTCGCCAGCCGAGTCGCGAGCTCCGCACGACGGCGGCTGGCCAACTCGCCATAGCCGACCCGCACCGCGGCATCGGATGTATCGACCAACCGACGCCGCCCGGTCTCGGGGTCAACGACCGCAATCAAGCCGACGTCAGGCAGGTCCACCTCACGGGGGTCGATCACCTCCACCGCGATCACTTCGTGACGATGCGACAACGCTCGCAACGGCCTCTCCCACGTCGCCGCTCCCAGGAAGTCGGAAACGACGATTGCCATACCCCGACGGCGAGCCATCCGGCGAATCAGATCGATGGCACCGCTCAGGTCTCCGGCTTCACCGTCCACCGGCGCCCGATGGAGCGCGGCCAGGACCGCACCGGCATGGGTCGAGCCGCCACGCGCCGGGATGAGCTGCGGGCGCGGTCTGGCACCCTCTGGTGTCGAGCGCACCGCGCCCACCCGGTTTCCTCCCGAAGAGGCGAGTAGGGCGAAGGCACCTGCCGCCGACCACGCCATCTCGTGCTTCGTGGCACGGCCGGTGCCGAACCCCAGGCTCGACGACGTGTCCAGCACCAGCCACACTTCGAGCTCGTGGTCGGCAATGGTGTCACGGACGTGCGGTTCGTTGGTGCGGGCGGTCACCGCCCAATCGATGTGACGTGGATCGTCGCCGGGCACGTAGGGGCGGGCCTCACCGCGCTCCGTGCCGTGGCCGGGGAACAGCCCGGCGTGATCGCCGGCAAGGAGCCCGTCGAGGCGCCTGAGCACCGTCATCCGCAACCGCTCGATCGGCACCTGCGAGGGCGAGGTGAGCCGCGATGAACGCGGTATCGCCTCCACCCCGGCGGGGGGACCGGATCTTCCCGGCATGGTCAGACGCCCACGGAGGATCTGTGCTCGAGCAGCTGTGAAGAGGACAACCGGGGCGCCACCACCGTGGTGAGCACCTCGATGAGCACGTCGTCCACCGTCACCCCGTCGGCAACGGCATCGAACGACAGCACGAGCCGATGGTTGAGCACGTCGTATGCGATGTCGTAGATGTCCTGAGGGAGAAGATGGTCACGTCCTCGGAGCAAGGCCAGGGCCCTGCCGGCGCTGATGAGGCCGATACTCGCCCGCGGACTGGCACCGAAGGCGAGGAGCCCCTCGATCTTCACCCCGTGCTCGGAGGGATTCCGGGTGGCTAGCACCAGCCGGATGGCGTAGTCCTGGACGGATCGCTCTACATAGACCGCCGCTGCCGACGACTGCAGGCTTGCCACATCGTCGGTTGACAGCAGAGCTGTCGGAACGGAGCTCTGGCGGCGGGCCCGGTCGACGATCTCGTGCTCTTCCCGAGCCGTCGGGTAATCCACCGGGATTCTCATCAAGAAACGATCTCGCTGCGCCTCCGGCAGCGGATAGACGCCCTCCGACTCGATCGGGTTCTGGGTCGCCAGCACCAGGAAGGGCAGTGGCAGGGGGTAGGTGGTGCCCCCGATGGAGATCTGACCCTCCCCCATGGCTTCGAGCAGCGCAGACTGCACCTTGGCGGGGGCCCGATTGATCTCGTCGGCGAGCACGAAGTTGGCGAACACAGGCCCCAGCTCCACGTCGAAGCCCTCGGTTGAAGGACGATAGATACGGGTGCCGACGATGTCCGAAGGCAACAAATCCGGGGTGAACTGGATGCGAGTGAAGGTGCCGCCGAGGGCTCGGGCCAGGGTCGAAACCGTGAGGGTCTTGCCGAGTCCCGGCACCCCTTCCAGCAGACAGTGGCCCCCCGCCAACAACGCCACCAAGACACGCTCGAGTACCCGCTCTTGGCCGACAATGACCATTTGCAGCTCCGACATGACCTCACGGAGCCGGACGTCGAGGAGTCCCGACTGGTGGGCTTCGGCGGTCGGTGAGATTGGACTTGTCATCATGCGCCTCCTCCCTCCCCTGGCGCCGGAGCCGGTATGCCCAGGAGCTCCTCGAGGAGCTGTTCCAGCTCGGGCGGAATCGTGCCCGGGCCGAACATCTGGTCGAGCATCTCCTGAAGACCGGGGAGGTCCTCCAACCCCTGTGCCCCTTCGGGGCCGAACAACTCGTCAAGGCCGGGGAGCAGATCTTCGAGGCCCGGCACCAGGCCCTGCATCCCAGGGACGTCCTCCGGGGCCGGGATCGTCGGGGCTTCCACCCCTCCGCTGGCCTCGACTTCCTCGATCAGCGAGGCGAAATCCTCGATCGGGACCGCGAATCCAACACCGTCGTTGCCACCCGACATGGAGGCGATCGCGGTGTTGATGCCGATCACTTTGGCCTCGGCATCGGCCAGTGGCCCGCCCGAGTTGCCCGGATTGATCGGTGCGTCGGTCTGGATGAGACCCGTGAGTGTGCCCATTGGAGTCTCCACCTCGCGGTCGAGGCCCGAGATGATGCCGGCGGTCACCGATTGCTGGAAGCCGAACGGGCTCCCCAGCGCGATGGCCGGCTCGCCCACCTCCACGGTTCCGGGCTCAGCGATGGTTGCCGCGACCAGGTCCTCGGCGCCGTCGAGGGCGACAATCGCCAGATCGCGCTCCGGGGCCCGCCCCACCACCCGGCCGTTGAAAGTACGGCCGTCCGCGGTGAGCACCGACACCTCGTCGGAGAAAGACACCACGTGATGGGCGGTGAGCACCAGCCCGGAGACGTCGTAGATGACCCCCGAACCGACGCCGCCGCCAGCTTCCAAGCCCCCCATGACCTCAATGTGGACCACAGCCGGGCTGAGGGCGGCAGCCACCGCAGCCGTGCTCCCGGGTTCCGCCTCGGTCGCCACCACCGTTGGCGTCGTGGCCGTGTCGTCTTGTTGCCAAAGCCAGGACCTGTTCGCCGCCAGCACGAGGATCGCCGCGAGGGAGCCGTACACCAGGGCACGCTTCCAGCGTCTCGGTTTCCTCCCGGCACCTTCGAGGGGTGCGTCCGGAGCCGGCGGATCCGGCTCGGGTGCGGTCTGGATCACCTCGTTGCCGGGGTGTGAGATCAGATCGGCCACCGGCGGCGATGCCGGCAGGTCACGCCAGGAGCGACGTCGCGAACGGAGCTTTGGGGGACTGGGATCGAGCTGGGTCAAAGGAGCCTCCGATTGGGTAAACCGCGGCAACCTATGGAACGCGGTTTAAAAGGGCCGTCAAGCCGGTTGGAGGTCCTTGCGCCAGGGTTGGATCGCCGGGTGGACCCGGTCAGAGGTAACGACAGCGTCCTGGTCGGCGCCGTGGTCGAGCGGCAACCACACAGCCAGGGTGGCGCCTCCACCCTCCTCGGATTCGAGGGTGACCGCCCCGCCCTGAGCCTCGGTGAGCTGGCGGGCGATCGTGAGCCCCAAACCCGTCTCACCGTTGGCGTGGTCGCGATTGCGATCGTGTGGTCCCCGCCAGCCTCGCTCGAAGGCACGGGCATGGAGATATGGCGCCAGCCCTGGTCCTTCGTCGGTGACGGAGATCCACGCCCAGTCGCCAACCTCGCCCCAGTCGACGGTCACCGCCGACCCCCGCGGCGCCAACCGCACCGCGTTGCCGAGGAAGTTCCCGATCGCCGTGAACACGGCCGCCGGGTCGGCGGCCGGCACCACCGTCGTCGACGAACCGGCGAGGAGGACGTGGAGTCCGCGAGCCCGGGCAGGACCGGCATGCTCGGCCACCACGGCCTTGGAGAGGGTCGCGAGATCCACCGGCCCATCCTCCTGCCCTACCGCGAGCCGACCGTGCCCATCCAGGTCGTCGACGGTGCGAGCCATCCGATCGACGGCTCGGCGGGCGGCCCCGATATAGGTGGAGGCATCGGAATCGGGCCCGGCCTCGGCGTCAGCCAGCTCGAGATTGGTGCCCATGACAGCAAGAGGAGTGCGCAACTCGTGGACGACTTCCTCGAGGCGGCTGCGGCGCTCCTGATCAGCCCTCTCGACCTCGGCGTTGGCCCGACCAACGATGCGCAACACGCGCCCCGCGAGCAACCAGGCCGCCCCAAAGGCCGGAACCAGGGCGACTGCGGGAAGCACCAGACCCCAGGTGATGAGGAAGTCCCTCGTTCCCGCAGCGGTGGCGGCGCCGCCCTCGTCGGTGACGATCACCAGTGCCAGGGCGTCGCCAATCCGGGCGAGACCGGCCTTGGCACTGCCTTCGTCGACGGCATCGCGTGTGGACAAGAAGCCCAGCGTGGCGACCATTGCGATGGCAACCACCAACAGGGCAGGAGAAACAAACACCAACGTCAGTCGAGTCCTATTCCACCGGGGCCGAATCGGCTGCATGGTGAGCTCGCTCATCTTTCAACCCGCAACCGGTAACCCCGACCTGGCAACGTGACGATGAGCTGCCCGCCTCCGGCCGCCGCCAGCTTCCTCCGGAGATTCGAAAGCGTCATCCTCACCGTGTTGGTGAACGGGTCGGCGTGCTCGTCCCACACGTGCTCGAGAAGACGCTCGCTGCTGTGCACCTCCTCTGGATGAAGGAGGAACCAGCGGAGCAGGGCGAACTCCTTGACGGTCAGTCCGACTGGTTTGCCCTGATAGGTCACCTCGTGGCGGGCGGTGTCCATCTCGATGCCGGCAAAGCTGATCACCGAGCTTCCGGCGGCGGTGTCGCGCCGCAGCACGGCACGAATGCGGGCTCCCAGCTCACCCAGCGAGAACGGCTTCACCAGGTAGTCGTCGGCACCCCCGTCGAGCCCGCGGATCCGGTCGGCGACATTCCCGCGGGCGGTGAGCATGATGATCTTTGGGCCAGGTCCAGGGTCGTAGTCATGCCTGGGGCCGCCCACCACCTGGCGGCAGACGTCGAGCCCGTCACCATCGGGCAGGTTCAGGTCAAGACACACCAGGTCGTAGGAGTTGACCGCAGCGAACTCCATGGCCGAGGTCGCGTCCGGCGCGATGTCGATGGAGTAGCCGTCACGACGCAAGCCGGCCGCGATGGCCAGGGCAAGGTCGTGTTCGTCCTCGACGACGAGGATGCGCATCAGCCACACCCCTGGAGGGCGGCGGCGAGGCGCGCGAGGACGCGGTGGAATAAGGAGATGGGCAGGTTCATGAAGAAGACGAGCAGAATCAGCTGTTAGACGTTGCAGGCTGCGGAAGAGTTCCCGGGTCAGACCGAGCGCAGGTCAGGATTGGCCGAGCGGGTCGAGAAGCGAACGAACCTCGTGTAGAGCCTGGTCATAGACATCGCTCACGCCAAGCCCGGGCTCCAATGTGTCCCGCCTGCCAATCTCCGCGCTGACCCAGGACCAGTCGGTCTTCTCAAACGCAGCCAAACAGAGTCTCACCGCCTCCTCGAAGGTGACCGAGGTCCGGTCGGTGGCCTGTAGCAACCGGTCCACGATCAGGGATTCCAGGCGGATCACAGTCAGCGTGTCCCCGGCGCTCAGCTGGATCATCGAGACGTCGCCATCGACCTGGGAGCCCGGAAACTCCAGCAACCAGGTTTCGCCGTCGTCGAATCGATACTCGAAGTGATCGCCTTGGGCATTGGCGAAGCCGAGCTCCACCAATGCCTGACGGTCGGAGGCATCGAGAAGGGCGCACATGTCGACGTCGGTTGGTCGGTAGGAACCGGTGTGAAGATTCACCGCGGCGCCGCCCACCAGGACCGCTCGATCCTTGATCGCACAGTCGGCGGCTTTCGCCAACCAAAGACTGCGAAGGATGGGGTCTTTCCCCAACGATCGGGCCCGGTCGAGCGCCAACTCGGCTTTCTCGGGTTGTCTCAAGCCCTGGTCGCCAGGGCAGCGCGTTCGACTGCGACGTCGGCCTTGCGCTCCTCTTTCCGATCCAACCTGGCCTGAGCGTCGGAGGGGCCCAGCCCCACAGCTTCGAGTAACCGAGCTCCCCGCTCTGCTCCCGTCATGACCTCATCGATCGAAATCACTTCGATGGGACTGGGCTCCAAATCAGCCAGGCCAACGCCATAACACGAGAGGAGCTTCACCAGAGTCGAGATTCGCGGATCGGCCTTGCCGTTCTCGATAAGGGAGATCTGAGCCCGGCTCACCCCGGTTCGGGTCGAGACGTCGGTCAAGGACAGCCGCTTGAGGTTGCGCAGCTGTCGAAGCCGGGCCCCGTTGAAGTAACTCATGTCAAGTTAGTGTATTCGATAACACACGTAGGTCAATGCAATAACGTCACCTCATACCTTGAACAGGGCAGCGGGACCCCGCGAGCCTCTTGCCATTCGGCCTCTCTGGGACGAACATATGTTCGATGCGGAGCGAGCCCTCGATCCTCCATGCCGATCTCGACGCCTTCTATGCGTCGGTCGAGCAACGGGATGACCCTCGGCTTCGGGGCCGCCCGGTGATCGTCGGGTCCGGGGTGGTGCTGGCGGCCAGTTACGAAGCCAGGGCGTATGGAGTCCGCGGCGCCATGGGTGGTGCCCAAGCCCGCCGGCTCTGCCCGGCTGTGGTGGTGGTCCAGCCCCGGATGTCGGTCTACTCCGAGGCGAGCAAGGCGGTTTTCGAAGTCTTCAATGACACCACACCGGTGGTCGAAGGACTATCGATCGACGAGGCCTTCCTCGATGTGGGCGGGCTGCGGCGGGTCTCGGGCACCCCGGCCGCGATCGCAACCCGGTTGCGAAACCAGGTTCAAGAGCAAGTTGGCCTGCCGATCACAGTGGGGGCGGCTCGTACCAAGTTCCTGGCCAAGGTGGCGAGCGGCGTCGCCAAGCCAAACGGGCTTCTGGTGGTGCCCCCCGAACACGAGCTGGACTTTCTCCACCCGCTCCCGGTGGAGAGGCTCTGGGGCGTGGGGAAGGTGACTGCCGACAGATTGCACGACCGCGGGATCACGACCGTTGGTGAAGTCGCCCAGCTGGCCGAAACCACCCTGGTCTCGATGCTCGGTCGGGCCTCGGGCCGCCACCTCCACGCCCTGGCCCACAACCTCGATCCCCGGCCGTTGCAGGTGGGCCGGCGGCGACGCTCGATCGGGTCACAGCGTGCCCTAGGACGTTCGCCGAGATCACCGGAGGAGATCGATGTGATCCTGGTCGGGCTGGTCGACCGCGTCACCCGCCGGCTGCGAACCGCCGGTCGGTTCGGTCGGACCGTCACGCTTCGAATGCGCTTCGACGACTACTCCCGGGCCACCCGGTCGCACACGTTGCCGCGGGCGACCGCCCAGACTCAAATCATCCTCACCACAGTGCGCGGTTTGCTGGCGGATGCACTGCCCATGATCGAGGACCAGGGTCTCACCCTGATCGGGATCGCGGTGGCCAACCTCGACAACGACCAGGCGCTTCAGCTCGAGTTTCCCTTCGACGGTGATGTCGGCAATGCGCTTGATACCGCCCTCGACGACGTCCAACACCGATTCGGATCGTCCGCGGTGACCCGTGCGGTCTTACTCGGCAAGGACCAGGGCCTAACGGTGCCCCAACTCCCCGATTGAACCTGGCAGCCCTACTTGCGTGAAGCTTGGACGACCCGACACCAGGGAAACATGGATCTGATCGAGCCCGAAACCTGTGGATCACATCCGGCGACCCGCAGCTCGGACGCGTACAGATCGATTCCGGAGAAGTCGAGGATCAAGATTTGCCCCGTCGAACTGGTGACCCTGGCCAGTTCTCGCACCGCCTCGCCACGCCCCGAGTCGCCCTCCACGTTGTGAACGGCCAATGTTGCAGCCACCAGATCGAATTCATCGTCCTCAAAGGGCATCCGGGGCCCGATCGGCAACCATGGCCAGGAAGCGACCTCGCCCTGGGCCCACGCCGAGCACGGAAGACAAACCTGCAACCCACGCCCCGTCCAAAGGCTGGGCCCACATTCTGGGTTTGGCGACCAGGCTTGAATAGACCATCCAGACCGCTTGCACCAGCGACTGGAGCGACACCACGGCCAGGACCACCCCCGATGCAATCGCAAGCCACCCGTCCGCCTGGAGCAGGATCAGGGCGAACAAAGCGAGCACGAGACCCACAACACCAAGGTGAGAACCACGCGCGGAGCGTCGATCGACCGAAGACCGGGGGTGATGTCGCCTTCCCTTCTGTAACTGGCCACGACGTCCGAGTTCAACGATCGAACCTACAGCGGGTGGCATGACGCCTGCAGTCTCCTGCGCAACGGCCGGTTTGGGACGGTCCTCGGCTTAACCTCGATGCCAATGGCGCAAGCTGATCGTCGGATGGCGGCCGTCTTGGGCATCGGCGGATACAACCTGATCCAGAATCTCCTGGTCCCGCCCCGCGCCTACGTTCCCGCCAACCTGGTCGCCGGTCTCGGCTTGTTTGCCTTGGCCCGCCGCCACGGGTGCACCTGGGAGGACCTGGGTTTGGAGCCGACTCAGGCGCCAGATGGCTTCCGGCTCGGGACGGCGGGGGTCGCGATGGCCGCTGCGGTGGCGGTGGGAGCGGGAGCCTTTCCGAAGACTCGCAGGTATCTCCTGGACGAACGCGCCGCCGGTCAACGCCCGAATGACGTCGTCTTCCGAACCATGGTCCGGTTTCCTTTGGGAACGGCTCTGTTCGAAGAGTTGGCCTTCCGCGGCGTCATCTACGGGATGTGGCGACGATCCGGAGCCTCCTCACCCCAGGCGGCCGCCGTCACCGCGGGGACGTTTGTGGTCTGGCACCTGATCCCCGCCAGGCAGGCATTGGCCGGCAACCCGCTCGGTCCCCGTCTCGGCGGCCCCAGGTCGAGAGCCACGGTGGTCTTGACCGGGGCGGTTCTCACCGGCGTTTCCAGCCTTGGGCTCAGCTGGATGAGGGAGCGGTCGGGAAGCCTGATCGCACCTTGGATGACACATGCCGCATTCAATAGCGCCCTGTACCTGGCGGGCGTGGCCGCCTGGAGGAGAGCCACTAACCGGCCCGGTAGGTTCGACTCGTGATTGGGACTCCTGATACCCACTACACCGAGAGTGGTGATATCCACATCGCCTACCAGACGGTTGGGGAGGGACCCGATCTCATCTTCTCCTCCGGGATCTTCTCGAACCTCGATGTGATGTGGGACGAGCCTCGTTGGGCGCACTTCCTCGGTCGACTGGCCTCTTTCGCCCGTCTCACCCTCTTCGACATGCGTGGCGTCGGCTTGTCGGAAAGAGGGTCTGAAATGCCGATCCTGGAACGACAACGTGACGACATGGCGGCGGTAATGGACGCGGTGGACCTGGAAAGCGGAATCGTGTTTGGTGTCGCCAGAGCGGCCACCATGTCGATGCTGTTTGCGGCCACCCACCCGGGGCGCACCCAGGCCCTCGTCCTCTACGCCCCGACGGTCAAGCGGGTGGCCTCGTCGGATTTCCCGGACGCGATGAGCTCGGAGGATCAAGCGGGCTTCTTCAACCGTTTCCTCGATGAGATGGGCACCGGCAAGAACCTCTCTGTCCAGGCGCCGTCGTTGGCAGAGGACGAGCGTTTCGTCAGATGGTGGGCCCGCTTCGAGCGCCTGGTGGCCACCCCCGCCGCCTACAGGGAACTGGCAGAGATCCTGACCGATCTCGATGTTCGCGAGGTCCTCCCCGCGATCCATGTTCCGACATTGGTGCTGCACCGGAGCGGCGACCTGGTCGTGCCCTCGGCTCAAGGGCGTTATGTCGCGGACCACATCGCCGGGGCCCGATACGTCGAGCTGCCCGGCAACGATCATCTCCCCTTCGCCGGCGACAGCGACGCGTTGTTGGACGAGGTCGAGGAGTTCGTCACCGGAACGCGGCCGGCGGCGCAGACAAACCGCATCCTGGCCACCGTTCTGTTCACCGATGTCGTCGACTCCACCACGCTCCAGGCCACCCTCGGTGACCGGGCCTGGAAGCGGCTGGTCGAAGACCACCACGTGATCGTGCGCCGTAACCTGGCACGTCACGGTGGCCTGGAGCAGGACACGGCTGGGGACGGTTTCTACATCATCTTCGATGCCCCGGGGCGAGCCATCGACTGCGCCAAAGAGATCGTCGCCGAATTGGCATCCCTGGGAATCGCGATCCGGGCCGGGGTGCACACGGGCGAGTGTGAAATCGCCGACGGCAAATGCGCCGGCCTGGCGGTGTCGACCGGGGCCCGGATCATGGCAGAGGCCGGGCCATCGGAGATCCTGGTCTCACAAACCGTCAAAGACCTGACGGCTGGCGGAGGCCTCACCCTGGAGGATGCCGGGGAGCATGAGCTGAAGGGTGTCCCCGGCAGTTGGCGGCTGTATCGGGTGGGACAGGGCCAGGAAGACGCCCGGCGGTGAATCCCCTGAGCAATGATCAGCGGGTGTCGATAGAGCCCGACGTCCGGTTGGTCCTGACTTCCCAGGCGTTCCGCGCCTTCGGCTACGGATTCGGGTCGGTGCTGCTGGCCTCGACCCTGGCCGAGCGGGGCCTTACCTCGATCAGCGTCGGGGTGGTGCTGGGAGCGCTGGTGGCCGGCACGGTCATCGCCCAACTGCTGATCGCCCGATGGGCGGACGGTTGGGGCCGCCGCCGCAGCTATTTGACCCTCTATCTGGCGCTCGGCCTTTCCGGACTGGTCTTCGCCAGCGCGGTGCCGCTTTGGGTGCTGGTGGCGGCGGCCCTCACCGGCGCCCTCTCCGCCGAGGTGGTCGAATCCGGCCCCTTCACCTCCCTGGAACTCTCCATGCTCTCCGGACGGCTCGATACCAATGCCCTGGCCGCCGGATTCGGTTGGTACAACGCCATCGCCGCTGCGGCCGGCTCGCTAGGGGCCCTTTCGGCCGCCATCCCCCAACTCACCCGGGAAGTTTGGAGCGGAGCCCCCGCCGACCGGGTGTGGTTCCTGTTGCTGGTTCCGATTGCCGCCGCCGGGATGATCATCGCCCGCCGGTTGAGCCCGTCGGTCGAGCTGATGACGGGGCGTGGGAGGGCCGCCCCCTTGGGCCCGTCGCGACGGGTGGTCACCTTGCTCGCCGGTCTGTTCGGCCTCGACGCCTTCGCCGGAGGGTTCGTGGTCCAGACCTTCATCGCCTTCTGGCTCATCGATCGGCACGGGGCCAGCACCGCAGCTGTCGGAGCCGTATTCGCCGCGGTCGGGGTGGTCCAGACCGCGTCATTCCTGGCGGCCCCGCTGATTGCTCGTCGCTGGGGTCTGCTCAACACCATGGTCTTCACCCATCTACCCTCCAACCTGTTGCTCGCCGCCGTCGCTTTCGCCCCCAATCTCGAGGTTGCCGCCGGGCTGCTTCTGGCCCGGGCGGCTCTGTCCCAAATGGACATTCCCACCCGCCAGGCCTACGTCATGACCCTGGTCGGACCGGAGGAACGCACCGCCGCGATCGCCTACACCAACACCGCCCGCTACCTGGTCCGGCCCATCGGCCCGCTGGTCGCCGGATTCATGTTCACCGTGACCGGCGGGTTGCCATTCCTCATCGCGGGCCTCCTCAAGAGCGTCTACGACCTCACCCTGTGGAGCTGGTTCCGCACCGTCCCTCTCCCCACCAAAGAGGAAACGGCCCCCTGAAAGGGGTGCAGTGCAAGGCAGCCGATTACGATCGCAGCGCGATATCGATAGGCGGTGTCACATGAGACTGCGACCTGTGCTCCTGGTCTTGATGCTCCCGGTAGCGATTGTGGCCTGTGGAGGCTCAACCGGAGGGAGCGAGGGCACGCTCGACACGGTGACCGGCGCCACCAACTCTGATGCCACGCTCGCCCCTGTGAGGAAGACGATCTCGGCGATCCTTGCAATCTCCTCACCTCCGAGGAGATAAGCGACGCGTTCGGAAGACCGATCAAGGCTGGGGTGTACGACGCCGACCTCGACACGTGCACCTGGGAGGCCGAGGACCCCACCATTATCTCCGCAGTGGTTCTGACTCTCCAGCCGTTTACGGAGGACGACTGGGCGTTCTACGGAGACCTTGGCACGCCGGAATCTCCGAACAGCGAGCTTTCGGGTAGCGGCGACGAGGCCATTCGACTTGGAGGGATCCTCGACGGTGTGATCGCGGTCCGGAAAGGCTCCCGCATCGCCGAGGTACAAATCTATGGCACCGCTAAAGATGACATCGAGCAGATAAGGCAGGATCTGGCCCGGCTCATGGCATCTCGCATGTAGCCGACGCCGAGGTCAGCCGAGTAGGGCTCGTACGCCGAGCCAGTTAGCCTTCGGCGCCGACCAGAAACATAGGGAGCATCGGTGGAGCCAATCCTCTTGATTCACGGGTACGGCTCCGAGGCCGGCACGAACACCACTCGGGACTCAGCCGCCAAGATATATGGGAGTCTGCCGGCGTGGCTCCGTCAGGAATACGGGGCACGCTCGGTATTCGAGCTCGATCTTGCCCGGTACATCTCTCTCGAGGACGGGATCGGCCTCGACGACATCGCCCGGGCCATGGATCGCGCGCTGCGGACCGACTACCCGAAGCTCATGAAGGGCTCCTTTCATGTGATCATCCACAGCACAGGAGCGCTGGTGGTGCGAGCCTGGCTTGGACGGTTCGCGGGGGCCAACCAGCCGATTCGCAACCTGATCTACCTGGCGGGCGCCAACCTCGGGAGTGGATGGGCTCATGTGGGCAAGAACCGGCTCGCTCGCTGGGGTCGGGAGGTTTTCACCGGCTCCGAAGCCGGAGTCCGGGTGCTCGAGGCGCTTGAGCTGGGGTCATCGGAGACACTCGACCTCCACCTCCATTTCCTCGAACCTGGCCAAACGATGGCCGAGCGCGGGGTCAGAGAATTCGTGATCATCGGATCACAGGCCAGTGCACGCTGGTTCGAATTCCCGATCCCTTTTGCGAAGGAGGATGGTTCGGACGGTGTGGTCCGGGTTCCGGCTTCGAACCTGAACTTCAGTTATGCCCGGTATGAGGCCAATGAGGCCGGTCGCAAGGCCACCACGCAGCAGATAAAGGGTGATCGATCCGGCACCCGTCTCCCCGCCTCGGCCGACTACTACACCCGGGTCCAGGGTTCCATCCCCGGTGTCGACGGTCGCGAGGCGATTCCATTCGCCATTCCCTACAACACCGCCCACTCGGGCAACGAGTTCGGGATCATCTCAGGGTCGAAGAACCGCGACGAGATCCAGCCGCTGGTCAAGCAGGCGTTGGAAACCAGGAGTGTCGCCCAATGGCGCAGCCGACGACAACCATTCGACGACACAACGGCCCGGTCTCTCGAAAAAGCCCGCGCCGCGACCCTGGGCGGCCATTTCGGCAGCAAGGGGTGGACCCGTCAGGCTCAGTACGACGCCCACAGCCAGGTCGTCGTCCGTCTCTTCGACCAGGACGGGCGGACGATCACCGACTACGACATCTACTTCGGGCGCCCCCCCGGGGCCACCGGGAGCAAGGACCTTGCTGATCTCATCGTCCACACACACCGCAACGGGAAGTCGAACAACGTGCACACGTTCTTCCTACGGGTCAGAGAATGGAACCGCGAGACAAGGGCCTGGGAGGATCAGCTCGACGAGATCGACGGGGTGATCCTCGAGATCGAGGGCAACGAGCCCCAAACCAATGACATCCAACATGTTCCGTTCCGGCTGCAACTCGATCATGGCGCACTGAAGAAGTGGATCGTTCCCAACACCACAACCATCGTCGACATCGAGATGCTTCGTCTCCCCTCACCCGACGTCTTCCGGATCTTCACTCACTAACTGCGGTCGGTAAGGGAGGACCCGGAGCCTTTCATCTGTGTCGTCCTCGAGGCAACGGGCGACGATGCGAGGCGAACAAGAGTTGCCCACCGTCGACCAGGCCCGCGCCGGCGATGAGCTCGCTGGTGAGGCTGTGGGCCTGAACGTCGAGGATAAGCAGGGTCTCGCCCTTCCTGGTCTTGAACAGAGAGGTGACATCGAGCACGCCCGAGGACTCCCAGCGGCCCACATCGCCTGGCTCCTCGTCGATCTGCCCGGTCGGGACGGCATTGCGGTCCATCTCCAGGATCCGGATGGCCGACCCCGGTCTCTTTGGGTTCAGTCGCCACACCGAAGCCTCGTGGATGGCGAAGCCTGCCGAGTCGTCCTCCTGGACGTAGATCCGGCCGTCATCGGCCCAGTCGACGTTGTCAGGGCTGCGCAGACCCTCCTGCATGTTGCCCGGATCGTCCCCGTCGTAGAGGACGGTGAGTTCGGTATTGCTCGCCACTGGATCGAACACGGCGCCGTGGAAGACGAAGTCGACATCGATGAGGTAGGTGCTCCCCCAGACATCCGAGTTGTCGAAGATGTCGGCCCGCCCGGTCGATGCCATCACCGCCTGGGTCCCGTTCTCGGGATTGGTGGCGATGTCTTCGGGGCGAGAGAACTGGAAGGCGCCCACTGCCGCAGCCCCCCTACGCAGGGTGACGTCGGTGGCGTAACCGTCTGCGGTGTAACCGGCGGCGGCACCCTTGTTGACGGTGAGCGGCTCCCAATACCCGCTCTCGACGTCACCGGTTCCGTTGAAGCCTCCGCTCGGGTCGGTGACGCCGCTCATGGCCTTCCACACGTAGAGCTGGCCGCCGACCAGCCCGTTGCGTTGGGGAAACGTGCCGCCCTCGGCCTTCTTCCCCACGTATAGGTAGAGCGGTGGCGCCGGGTTTGCCGCGAAGCCTTCCGCGCTGGCGCCATGATCGTCGGCCAGGAGCAGTGCGACGGTGTCTTGGCGCCCGGTGTCGAGGAGCGCAGCGTTCTCCCACGAGCCCCGGCCCAGGTCGGGCAACGCCCAGAGGGTCTTGGTGGCGGGGTCGAGGGCAAAATGGGTTCCGCCCGGGCCGTCAGCCGAGCTTGATCCCTCCTCGTTGGTGAGATAGATCGGGTCGGCGAACCCACGATCAAGGCCGAACAGGTTGGCCGGCCAGTAGGAACCGGAGCAGAAGCGGCTGAGACCTTTGTCGTCGAGGTCGGACAGCTCGTCGACGACGGTCCCGTCCCGGCCGTAGATCGTGTCGAAGGCGAGCCCGCCTCCCATCACCTTCCGGTCGTTGGGATTGATGTCGAAATAGCTGATCCGGGCCCCGGTCAGGTCCAGCCCGTTGGCCAGCTGGAAGCTATACCCGCTCCCCACCCCAAGCTCGTGGTTGACCAGCACCCGGACTGTGTCGTTGTTCAGCCTGAAGGCGCCGATGCCATCGAGGTTCCCCGGGATCTCGTAGCCGAGCTCGTGTGCGTTCACCGACCGCCCGTTGGAAGATGTCTCGCCGATGGTGAGGAGGGGCGCCACCTTCCAGCCATGGCTGGTGTCGGTCGAGTCCCCCACAATCATCGGTTCGGAATCGGTTGTGAAGCCGCCGTTGCTCGCAAGGGTGGCCGGCAGGGGGATCGTCGTTGTCACGACGACGAGGGCAAGGAGAAGGCTCCGTCGCCGTGACTGGATGAGCAGGGACATCTGGGTCTGACCGGAAAACGAAGCGTAGGCGGCAGGGTCGCCGATTCGGGGGCGCCGGAGCGAGGCCCCAAGTCGGCGCGAGCCCGATGAGTCCGCGAAGCTCTGCGGGTCGATTACAGGAGATGGCTGATGGTGACCTCAATAGAAGACCAGGTGATTTTCGAAACGGCCGGTGAGCACGTGGCTCGGGTGGTGCCCGTGGCCGCACCAACGGACACCGTCGGCGCCATCCGACGTGGCCTGGGAGGCCGCCGTTTCGACACCGCGGCAGCGGTGGCGGTATGCGATCAGGGCCGGCTGGTCGGTTTGCTCAGAATGGAGGACCTGCTCGCTGCCCCCGAGGAGGCAACGGCCGCCCAGGCCATGGATCCCAACCCCCCGGTGGTTAGCTCCGACCTGCACCAGGAGCGAGCGGCGTGGCAGGCAGTTCAGCATGGCGAGGCCACATTGGCGGTGGTGGACGAGGATCTGGTGTTTGTGGGCTTGATCCCGCCGCCGCGGATGTTGCAGGTGCTTCTCTGGGAGCACGATGAAGACATGGCACGGCTGGGGGGCTTCGTCCATGATTCCGAGGCGGCCCGAGAGGCAAGCCAGGAGCCGGTCCCCCGCCGCTATTGGCACCGTTTGCCGTGGCTGCTGCTCGGCCTGGCTGGAGCATTGATTTCCGCCGGCCTGATCGCCGCCTATGAGCAAGAGTTGGAGGCCAATGTCCTGCTGGCGATCTTCATCCCGGGCATCGTCTACATGGCCGATGCCGTGGGCACCCAGACCGAAACTCTCATCATCCGTGGCTTGTCGGTTGGGGTAAAGGTCCGCCAGGTCGTCAAACGTGAGCTGCTAACGGGTCTCTTGGTCGGCGTGACGGTTGCTGCTGCCTTCTACCCGCTGGCGTTGTGGAGGTGGGGCGACATCGAAGTGGCAGTCACGGCGGCTCTGGCATTGTTCGCCGCTTGCAGCACCGCCACCGTGGTGGCCATGGCGCTCCCTTACCTTCTCAACCGCCTGGGTAAGGACCCGGCCTACGGCAGCGGCCCACTGGCCACCGTCATCCAGGATCTGATCTCGATCCTCGTCTATTTCGCGATTGCCACCGCGATCATGGGGTAGGTCATCGCCTCGCCCCCTCACTACCCTCCCGCCGCATCATCCGCAACGAGACCCGATGACCACGCCTCCCAGCGCGTTCCCTGATCGGGCCCGGGTGGTGGTGGTCGGCGGGGGCGTGATCGGGACCAGCGTCGCCTACCACCTGGCCCATCTCGGCTGGAACGACGTCGTGCTACTGGAGCGAAGCCAGCTCACCGCGGGGACCACCTGGCATGCCGCCGGGTTGATGGTCACCTTTGGGTCCACGTCGGAGACCTCGACCGCGATCCGTCGCTACACGCGGGACCTCTACTCCCGTCTCGAGGCGGAGACCGGCTTGTCCACCGGGTTCGCCCCGGTGGGGTTCATCGAGCTCGCCACCGACGCCGACCGGCTGGAGGAGTACCGAAGAGTGGCCACCTTCAACCGTCATTGCGGGGTCGATGTCACCGAGATCTCCCCCGCCGAGGTGGCGGCGGTGTTCCCCATTGCCCGCACCGACGACGTCCTCGCCGGGTTCTACGTGGCGGGTGACGGGAGGGTGAACCCGGTCGACGTCACCATGTCCCTGGCCGCGGGGGCCCGCAACCGGGGGGTTCGCATCGTGGAGGGGGTGAGGGTCACCGGGGTCACCACCCGCCGCGGAGCGGTCAGCGGGGTAGACACCGATCATGGACACGTCGAGGCGGAGTACGTGGTCAACTGCGCCGGGATGTGGGCCCGCCAGCTGGGCCAGGCCTCCGGGGTGAGCATCCCCCTTCAGGCTGCCGAGCACTACTACCTGATCACCGAGCAGATACCGGGGATATCCCGGGAGTGGCCGGTGATCGAGGACCCCGCCTCCTACGGCTACTACCGGGAGGAGGTGGGAGGGCTGCTGATCGGGCTCTTCGAACCGGTGTGCGCCCCATGGATGGTCAACCGGGTGCCCGAGGAGTTCGCCTTCGGCGAGATCGCCCCCGACTGGGATCGGATCGGGCCCTACCTGGAGACCGCCATGGCCCGGGTCCCGGTGTCGGCGGAGACCGGGGTCCGCAAGCTGTTCTGCGGCCCGGAGAGCTTCACCCCCGACCTGCAACCGATTGTCGGCCAGGCGCCCGAGCTACGCAATTACTTCGTTTCCGCCGGGCTCAACTCGCTCGGGATCCTCACCGGCGGGGGAATCGGGCGGGTGGTGGCGCAGTGGATCGTCGACGGCCGCCCCGACATCGACGTCACCGGGATCAACATCGACCGGCTCAGACCCCATCAGGTAGAACCGGAATACCGGAGGCAGCGGACCGTGGAGATGCTGGGGATGGTGTATCAGGCCCACTATCCAAACCGGGCCCCGCAGACGGCGCGCGGCGCCCTGCTCTCCCCCCTCCATGGGCGTCTGGCAGCTCATGGCGCCTACTTCCGGGAGGTGAGCGGTTGGGAGTCGCCCGACTGGTACGGCGAGCCCGAGACCGAGCCCGACCCGGGGCCGCTGACCTGGGGGCGGGCCTCCTGGTTCGACAACTGGCGGGGCGAGCACGAGGCGGTCCGCAACGCCGCGGCGCTGATGGACATGTCGTTCATGTCCAAGTTCTCGGTGGAGGGCGCCGACGCCGGCCGCCTTCTGGAGCGGCTCTCCGCAGGTCGAGTCGACGGGCCGCCGGAGACCATCACCTACACCCAGTGGCTCAACGATGGGGGAACCCTCGAGGCCGACCTGACCGTCACCAAGCTGGAGGAGGGGCGGTTCATGGTGGTGGCCACCGACACTGCCCACCGTCACGTGGAAACCTGGATGCATCGCCATGCCAGGGGGAAGGTGAGGATCGCAGAGGTGTCGGCCGAGATGGCGCAGATCAACCTCCAGGGCCCGGCGTCCCGTCAGATCCTGCAGAAGGTGACCGCCGGCGACGTTTCCGACGCCGCTTTCCCCTTCCGCACCGCCCGCCGCCTGCAAATCGCCGGGGTGGAAGTGCTGTGTGTGCGGATCACCTATGTGGGCGAGCTCGGCTACGAGTTGTATTCGCCGGCCGGCGAGGCGGTTGCCGTCTACGACCGGTTGTGGGAGGCGGGTGAAGGCCACGGTCTCCGCCCGGCCGGCTTGAAGGCGCTGGCCAGCTTGCGGATGGAGAAGGGCTACCGGGACTACGGCCACGACCTCGACAACACCGACCGCCTGTGGGAGGTGGGGTTGGAGCGGTTCGCCGATGTGGGCAAGCCCGGGGGGTTCATCGGAAACGAAGCCCTGGCGGAGCAACTGGCCGCCGGGCCGCCCCATCGCCGGCTGGTGCAGGTCCTCCTCACCGACCCCGAGCCCCTGATGTATCACGCCGAAGTAGTGCAACGTGATGGGGTGGCGGTGGGTTACGTGCGATCGGCCTCCTACGGGTTCACCCTGGGAGGGGCGGTGGGCCTGGCCATGGTCGAAGCGGACCAACCGGTCAGCAAGGAATGGCTGGCAGCGGGGAGTTGGGAGGTGGAAGTCGCCGGTATCCGTTACCCGGCGGTGGTGTCACTGGCGCCACTCTACGACCCGGGGATGAAGCGGGTGCGGTGAGCGGTCTCCGGTGATCGATACGGGCTATGCCGGGGTGGGGGTTCCGTAGGCCCGGATCTTGTCACGGTTCCCGTAGGCGCTACCGGAGTAGGAAACGATGTCGATGAACACTGCCAAGACCATCCAGACCCAGTCAAAGCCTTCGACCCCGCCCGGGTAGACCGACACGTACATCAATGTCGTCCATGGCAGGAAGACAAACCCGAGCAGGGGCCAGATGAAGGTGGAGAAGGCCGCTTCCCAGCGGGTGGGTTGGGCCAGCCCCCAGACGATGATTCCGAGGCGCGGCCCGAACAACACCAGAGTCGCAAACAGACAGCACATGGTCAGCGTCCTTTCTCATGAGGCATGATCGGCCTGCCTCCGTGGCCGGTGGCAAGCTAGTCGTCGCGATACGGGCCGTGTCGCCTGGTTTTGAAACCCGAACCGGCATCAAACGGGCTTCAGTCCCTGGTTTACGGGGTAGGCTCGGGGGTGGGCAAGGGGATCACCGGGGTCGGACCTTCGCTCCCCAGGAGATACACGATGGCCTTGTCGGACAGGGCCTCCACAATCCGAAGCTGCAGAAGGTCAGGAGTCAGCGACTCGGCAATCAGTTGATTCGCCTCGGCTTCTGCCCCGGCCGTGATGACCCTGGTGTCGGCGTCGATTCGGGCTTGATCTTGGCGGAACTGGGCTCGCTGAGCGTCTTGTTCGGCTTGCAGTTTCGCCTCGATGGACGCCTGCAGTTCCGGCGTGGCGGCGATGTCGCGCAACTGAATTCCATCCACCGCAAGTCCGCGTGGCTCAAATTCTCCGGTAAGTGACTCCTCGATGCAGCGTTCGACATCAGGGCGTTGAGTAGTGCGGGCCAGCTCGAATCGATACTTGGAGATGCAGTCTCGTACTGCTGATCGCGACACGGGTCGCACGATCACATCCCGGTAGCCGGTGCCGAGCGAGCGGTAGACGTTCGATGCTTCCGATCCCACCAGATGCCACAGAATGGTGATCTCGACTCTTACCGCCGCGTTCTCCAGTGAAACCGCGGTGATCGCATCCGCTCGATCGGCCGCTTCCCCTTCACCAATCGTGTCCGAGTATGTCGACTCCTGGGTTCGAACCGAGAGCGCCCGCACCGAGGCGAACGGATTCCGCAGGTGGAAACCCTCCTCGAGCGGCGCTTTGGCAGAACCGAACAGAACCGGCACCGCTACCTCGCCTGGGGCGACGATTGTCAGCGTCGAGGCGAAAACCAGAATCGTTGCAACGACGAGGCCGCCGATCCCGATTCTTCCAAAGAGCCTATCTTGGTCCGGATCGGGCCATTTCCTGACCCAGAGGAGTAGACCTGCGAGGGCCAAGATGACGGCGACATAGATCATTGGAAACTCCTCGTTTTCGCCCTATCGGCCGAGCCTAGTTGCCGTCCCTCCATACGGCGGTTGGGAGGGAGACTTCACCAATGACCGAAACGAGCTCGTCCCTCCCGCATGCAGGAGTCAACGGCTGAGCGCATCTCACGCGACCGCAAAGACCTCCCATGGCTCGGGGACCCCTTTGAGATCGTGGACACCGCGGGAGACGAACCCGATACCCGAGCCCGCCACGAGATCTCGGACCGTACGGGACACCAGCACCTCTCCCGGATCGGCCAGAGCGGCGACTCTGGCGCCGATGTGGACGGCGAGCCCGGCCACGTCGTCACCGACGATCTCCAGCTCGCCGGTGTGGAGGCCGCAGCGCACCTCGATCCCGAGTGACTCGACGCCGCGACTTATCGCCCCGGCGCACGATATCGCCCGCACCGGCCCGTCGAACCTCGCCAGGAACCCGTCCCCCGTCGTGGCGATCTCCACCCCCTGCCAGCGCGCCAGCTCGGACCGAACCATGGCGTTGTGACGGGCCAGCAGGTCGCGCCAATCTCGATCCCCCCGATCGATCGCCAGGCGAGTCGACCCCACGATATCGGTGAAGAGCACCGTGGCGAGGACCCTGTCCGAGGGTGCGGCCGTTCGGTGTCCGGTGACGAACTCCTCGATTTCCCCCAGCATGGTGTCGGCCTCGCCCGCCCAGAAGAAGTGATCGGCGCCCGGCAGCTCGACGAGTCTCGCCCCGGGGATCTTCGACCCGATGTACCTCCCTTCCTCCACCTTGACGTCCTCGTCATCCTCCTTGTAGAGGAGAAGGGTGGGCACCCGGATCATGGGAAGGATCGTGGTGACATCGATCTGAGAGTTCATCCGGATCAGGGCGGCGGCGGCCTGGGGGCTGGCCGAAAGCCGGAAGTAGCGCTGGAGCCAAGCCTGGAAGGAGGGATCATTGGCACGGCTCGGTGCGTAAAACTCGACAGCGGTCCCCTCACCCCAGGTCTGTTCAACCTCCTCGCCCTGGGCGAGACGCTCCTCCCATGTCGGGGCCCAGGGGTACTCATCGCTGCGGATGCGTCTCGCATAAGACCCGGTGAGGATCATGCCTTCGACCCGCTCAGGAAAGGTGGCCGCGAAGAGGACGCACATGTTGCCTCCCTCGGAATGGCCGAAGAGGAACGCACGCTCTGACCCGACGGCATCCATCACCGCACGGAGGTCGTCCATCCGCACCTCGAGGGTCGGCAGACGGTCGATGGGAACCGGATCGGAAAGCCCGGTGCCGCGCTTGTCGAAGATGATGAGGCGGGAGAACGCGGCAAGCCGCTCGAGAAACCGGGCCAGACCCGGGTCCTCCCACATGACCTCGATGTTGGAGACGAACCCGGGCACGTGAACGAGATCCATGGGGCCGTCCCCGACCACCTGGTAGGCGATGTTGACATCGCCGCTCTTGGCATAGTGGGTGGCAGGCACGACTCCCGAGTCTACGAAGACCCGGGGCGACACGAACACGCCGCGTCACCGGCGGAAGCAGTTACGAGGGAGCCAGGCGGGGTGACCCCAGCTCTACACGCTGGTGGATTCGAGCTGGCCGCGACCCTTCCAGCGGGCCAGAATCAGCGTCGCCAGTCCGAGCAACAACTCGTCGACAAAGGGGATCAGGTCCGGCACCACCAGATCGAGGATGAAGAGGCTCCCGGTGATGACGAGCAAAGTGGGAAAGCGGCGGCGACGTGCCCAACCGAGAAGTCCGCCGACGGCCACCCGTTGTGGGGTGCTCATTGGTTGAATGGTAGAAAGTCCGGCCGATTAGGGGGCCCCCCTCAGCCCAAGATCACCCGCACCTGGTGGGTGGAGCCGTCATCGACCAACTCCAGTTCCGAGCCGGGGGCCAGGGTCTCGTCGTCCATGGTCAATTCCACCACACCCTTGGTGACCCCGTGGGGGTTGCTGACCTGGATCTCAAAGCGGGAGGAGTGGTAGCGGAAGGCGATCTCAAAACCTCTCCAGGCGCGGGGAATGCATGGATCGACGACGAGGCTGGTCCCCCGCAGCCGGAAGCCAAGGATCCACTCCACCCCGGCCCGGTACATCCACCCCGCTGAGCCCGTGTACCAGGTCCAGCCTCCCCGCCCCACGTGAGGCGCCTCCGAATAGACGTCCGCCGCCGCCACATAGGGCTCCACCCGGTAACGGTGGATCCCCGCTCTGGTGCTGGCATGGTTGATCGGGTTGAGCAGGCCGAACAGTTCGCCGGCCCGATCACCGTCACCCAGGGTGGCAAAGGCGATGACGCTCCAGATTGCGGCGTGGGTGTACTGGCCCCCGTTTTCACGAATGCCGGGCAGATATCCCTTGATGTAACCGGGATCTACGCCCCAACTGTCGAACGGTGGGGTGAAGAGGAGCACCAGTCCGTCACCTCGATGGACCAGGTACTCCTCTAGCGAGGCCATCGCCCGCTCGGCCCGATCTCTTGGTGCACCCCCGTGGATGACCGACCAGGATTGGGCGATCGAGTCGATCCTGCACTCGGGATTGACCGATGAACCCAGTGGCGTCCCGTCGTCGAAGAAGGCGCGGCGGTACCAATCACCGTCCCATGCCTGCGTTTGGAGGCTCGCCCGGAGACGATGCGCCCCCTGCCGCCAGCGCTCAGCGAGTTTCGCTTCCCTCATCCCGTCGGCGATGTCGGCGAATCGCCTCAGGTTGGCGTCCAGGAACCATCCGAGCCACACGCTTTCCCCCCGCCCCATCCGACCCACCCGGTTGAAGCCATCGTTCCAATCACCGGTTCCGATCAGGGGAAGGCCACGACTCCCGAGCCTGGAAAGCGCCCGGTCGAGAGCACGTCGGCAATGGTCGAACATCGTTCCTTCTGTGGAGGACTGCTCCGGGGTGAAGTAGACCTCGTCCTGGCCCGGCTCCAGTTCGATCCCACGCAGATAAGGCACCACTTCATCGAGCAGGTCTCGGTCTCCGGTTACTTCGACATAGTGGGCCACGGCATAAGGAAGCCACAGGTAGTCATCGGAGATACGTGTCCGCACCCCGTTGCCAGAGGGGGCATGCCACCAATGGAGAGCGTCGCCTTCTTCGAATTGATGACCGGCGGCTCGCAACAGGTGCTCTCTGGTCAGTTCCCTCATCGGAGCCGCCAGCGCCATGACATCCTGCAGTTGATCGCGGAAACCGAAGGCGCCCCCGGACTGATAGAAGGCTGTCCGGGCCAGCACCCGGCAGGCGAGCGTCTGGTAGAGCAGCCATTGGTTGATCATCAAGTCGAAGGAACGGTCGGGGGTCTTCACCCGCAGGGCGCCAAGAATGTCGTTCCACCTGGTCGCCACTTCGGCTCTGACAACCTCTGTATCGGTCTGGCGGTAACGCTCGACCAGGGTTCGGGCCTCGACTTCGTCTTTGCCCTGGCCGAGCAGGAAGACCACCTCGACTTCTTCGTTGGGAGCCAGGACCACCGAGCGCTGGATAGCCGCGCATGGGTCGAGGCCCACTCCGACCCTCCCCGATAGCTTCCGGGTTCCTCGGAGTGCTGCCGGATTGTCGACGCTGCCGTGTCTCCCGAGGAACTCGGCTCGGTCGCTGCTGGCCGTGACCTCGCCGGCTCCGAGATCGGCGAAGGCCACCCGTTCTCCGAAGTCGGTGTTCCATGGGTTATGCGCCAGGACGGCACCCGTTACCTCGTCGCGTTCGGTGACGATCTGCCTGGACGACTCGGACCTGGTGGTTCCGAGCACCCATTCCACATAGGCGGTGACGGACAGGCGACGCCGACGGCCGGTCAGGTTGCGAAGCCGCAAACGCGAGATCTTGACGGGATCCTCGAGGGGCACGGTTTGATGCAGGTGGAGGCCGATCCCCCGGGAGGTGTGTTCGAACTCGGAGTAGCCGGCACCGTGGCGGGCCAGGTAAGTGGAAGCGTGATCCCTGATCGGCAGGGCGGTGGGTCCCCAGACCTCTCCGCTTTCCTCGTCTCGAACATAGAGCACCTCGCCGGGGGGGTCGGCGACGGGATCGTTGGACCAGGGAGTCAACTGGTTCTCCCGGCTGTTCTCCGCCCAGCTGTATCCGGACCCCGATTCCGAAACACAGAATCCGAAGTGGGGATTGGCGACGACGTTGATCCACGGGGCCGGCGTCCATTGGTCTTCTCCCAGCACCACCACGTATTCGGTGCCGTCGGCGGCGAAACCGCCGAGACCGTTGTGGAACTCGCGGTCAGGCCGCGGCTGGGGGCCGTCCGTCGGGATGGCGGCAACCGGGCTGGGACGGGTGGTGGTGGCCGGCTCCTCAGGAGGCCGGCGGGCCAGCTGGTCGGGGAGGGTCCCCTGGTGGCTGAGCAGCACCGCCCTCGCCGCCGACTGGAGAGTTGCCCGATCGTCGGAGGTGAGCAGCGGGCCGCTGAGGACGAAGATCCCTCCGTCGGGCTCCTGACCAACCTGGCGACCGGTTTCCCTGATCAGCTCGTCGATGGCATCCTGCAGATCCTGGGCATACGAGCTCGGTTCCTCGTTGATGATCACGAGGTCGGCGACCAACCCTTTCGTTCGCCAGTATTCCTGAGCCCGGAGCAGGTCCCGAACCAGCCCCCGTTCTTCGGGTTGGTCGATCCGGACCAGGACGATCGGGAGGTCCCCGGAGATGCCGTGTCGCCACAAGCCCGCCTTACTGGCCGAAGGCCGATCCTTCTGGCCCAAAGGAATTCGCAGCGCCGGGTCGAAGTAGATCAGGGCTCCGGCCAGTTGCTGGAACACGTGGGCCTGCTCGGGATCGATACGCAAGTGATTGAGCCGGACCTGGGCCTGGGTCCAGGCGAGGGTCAAGCTTCGCTCGAAGGCGACCGAGCCAGAGAACTTGTCGATCAGATCGAGGGCCTCGGGCCGGGTCCGGGCGATAACGGTCGTGAAGTCGAGGTGGGCGGTGGCCCCCGGCCGGATCCGCACCTTCCTCCGCAGACTGAAAACCGGATCGAGCACCCGGCCCACCGAGTTCGACAGCGGACGATCGACGGCCGCCGCACGATGAACCTGGTTTCCCCGGCCGAGAAAGCGGGCCCGATCCGTCTCGTACTGGACCCCCCCTACCACCTCGCCGGTGACGGCGAGGACATGACCGGCCCACACGGTTTCTTCCTCGCCCGAGCGGGGCCGCCGGGTGGCCAGCAGCGCGTCATGGCTGGCCACCGCTTCGGTCTGCACGAACAGATTGGAGAAGGCAGGGTGGGCGGCTTCGACCCGGCAAGGCGCCAGGACCAGCTCGGCGTAGGAAGTGACTTCTACTTCCCTGGTCGCCGTGCCCAGATTGGTGAGGCTCAACCGGCGAACCTCGGCATCGTCCTCCTGTGACACAACCACAGTCAGCGCAGTTGCGAGACTGCCGTCACGACGCGAGATCTCTGCTCTGTCCTCGCTGAAGGCCACGTGATAGGAGTCGGGCTCGACCAGGGTCGGTTGGTAACCGGCCGACCAGGTGCGCCCGGCCTCGTCCTTGATGAACAGATAGCTGCCAAAGTCTTCGCGGGTGGCATCTTCCCGCCAACGGTTGATCGCCAGCCCTTGCCACTGGCTGTAACCGGAACCGGCGGCTGTGATGACGGTGCTAAAACGGCCGTTGGAGAGGGCGTGAGTGACTGGGACCGGCCCGTGCGGCGACGAAACCCGCCGGACGACTCCCGTCGCCTCTTCCAACGGAAGGGCCGCCTCGGCGACTTCCTCGGCACGCGGATGGGCCACCTCCACATCGCGGGGCACCCTTTCATGCAACAACAGCTCGGCCGCCCGGATGGTCGGCTCGGAATGAAACAGGTCCCTCCACAGCCCGTCGAAGACGACGTTGGCCAGGGACACCAACGACATCGCCTGATGGTGGGCCATATAGGAGCGCACCACGACGGTCCCTCCGTTTTCGGGCAGACGGGCCGGGGTGAAGTCGAGCGCCTCGTAATAGCCATAGCTGCCCAACGCTCCCAGCCCGTTGAGCCGGGTCAGGTTCGCCACGGCATCCCGCGGCTCGACCATCGCCGCCAGCATCGTGGCGTATGGCGCCACCACCAGGTTTTCGCTCAGACCCCGATCGAACCCCAGCCCCGGGACCCCGAAGGCCCGGTACTGATAGATGAGCCGGACGTCGCGGACCGCGTAGGCCGCCTCGGAGATCCCCCATGGGATCCGACGCTCGTTTCCGTATTCGATCTGGCGTCGTACCACCGCCCGGTAGGTGCTGTCCAGGATGCTCTCGGGTGGAGAGCGCATGACCAGCAACGGCATCAGGTATTCGAACATGGAGCCCGACCAGGAGATCAGGGCGGCGTCGGTCCCCATCGGAGTCATCGACCGCCCGAGACGGAACCAGTGACTGGGCGGCAGGTCACCCTTGGCGATGCCTATGAAGCTGGCGAGCCGGGCCTCGGACGCGAGCAGGTCGTAGTGGCTGCTGTCGAGCGACGAATCGCCGAGCCGATAACCGATGGCCAGCAGCTTGTTGTCCGGGTCCATGAGAAAGGAGAAGTCCATCGCCGCGGCCAGGCCGGCGGTCTCGTCGGCGAGGGCGGCAAGACGGCTGGAGAGTTGCTCCCGGCTGGTCGTCTCGTTGAGTACTTGGTGGTCGCGGAGGTGGCCCCGCACCGTGGCCACCAGCGCTTCGGCCCAGACCGCCAGTTCCTCGGCGCCCTGCCCGGTGGCAAGAGTGCGGGCGATGTCGGCCACGGTCTCGGCTTCGGCAAGGATCTCGGCCAGTCGCGATGCTCCGGCGGCTCCCCGGCTGTGCAGAGAGGTGAGGAGATCGGCCAGTGCCCGGTCGAGGTCGCTGGGCGAGACCACCCCCACTTCGAAACTGACAGCCAGGCGGTCGGCCGCCTCCCGGATCAGCAATGCTCCGTCCCTGATCCCGGCTGCCACCTCGGGGCCGGGCCTGACCTGGCGGAGACGTACACAACCCTGGGAGACCGCCAGCAGGTGCCCGGCGAGGTTGCCGCTGTCCACGGTCGACACGTATCGGGGTGCCATAGGCTCGCAGGAGGTCGTGTCGTACCAGTTGAAGAAGTGACCCTCGAATCGCTCCAGCCCATCGAGGATGGAGAGTGTTGCTTCGAGCCGGGCAACTGTTTCTTCGATACCGATCCAGCCGAACTCTCGGGCCGACAGCACCGCCAGTAGATAGAGCCCGATATTGGTCGGAGAAGTGCGGTGCGCGACCACCGCCGGATCCTCCTGGAAGTTGTCCGGCGGCAGCCAGTTCTCCTCGACGGTCACAAACCTCTCGAAGTATCGCCAGGTGCGCCGCGCGGTCAGCCGCAAGGCTTCTTGTTCCTCGCCTGTGGGCGGCTCGCCCACCTTGACCGGGCGGGGGATGCTGACCCGGTATGCGATGAAGGGAGCCAGCACCCATAGACCAGACCACGCCACGGCCGCCGCCAACGCTTCCGGCTTGACGATGGCGGCACCGACGGTGCTCGCCACTCCGATCAGCATCGAGGGGGCCATCCGCTGGATGAACGCAGATCGATCGAGGCCGAACTGTCGCTCCGCATCCTCGGCTGTCACCCAGATGAGCATCCCCCTACGCGAAACCGCCAGACGCCAAAGGGTGACGACTATGGCGTCCGTGGTCCTCAGCGCCTGGTGGGCGAGAAAGGCGGCCTGCAAGGCCACTCGACCCAACGCCCGCCATGCATCCGTTCCCCACCGCCTCAGGCGCACCGCCCCCGGTGTCGCGGTACGGCGTGGAACCAGCCGCTCGAGCAGGGGCAGCATGCCGGGAAGGGCCATGACAATGAGAATGAATGCGGTCCAGGGCCAGACCGGCACCCCCGGCACCAGGAACGAGGCGATCAAGGTGAAGAGGGCAGCCGGGCCGCTGAGACTGCGACGGAGATTGTCCACCATCTTCAATCGGGCCACCGGGGGAAGCGGCCCGTGCCGACCAAGGATCCAGGGGAGGAGTTGCCAGTCGCCACGGACCCAGCGGTGCTGGCGGGAGAGTGCCACCTCGTAGTGGCTGGGGAACGCTTCGAACACCTCGACATTGCTGACCAGGCCCGCCCGGGCGAAGCTGCCTTCGAAGAGATCGTGGCTGAGAAGAGCATTCTCCGGGATGCGACCCGCCAGGGCAGCCTCAAAGGCGTCGATCTCGTAAATCCCCTTGCCGGCATAGGAGCCCACGCCGAACAAGTCCTGGTACACGTCGCTGACGGCAGCCGCATAGGGGTCGATCCCGGCGGGTGGGAAGAACACCCGCTGAAAGAAGCTGATGCCCCCCGCCCCCAAGAACGCGGCGACTCGAGGCTGAAGGACCCCATAACCCTCTACCACCCGCCCCAGCGGCTCATCGACCCGGGCCCGGTTGAGGGGATGGGCAATCGTCGCCACCAGCCGGGTCGCCGCCCCCGGCGGAAGCCGCGAATCGGCGTCGAGAGCGATCACATAACGAACCCGCTCCGGAAGGTCGTGGTCGGTCCGAATGAAGCTGGTGTCGACCGCTCCTCGCAGGAGACGGTTGAGCTCGTGAAGCTTGCCCCGCTTTCGCTCCCAGCCCATGTGCCGCTCCTCGGCGGGGTTGAACAGCCGCCGACGGTGAAAGAGCAAGAAACGATCCGCACCCCCGGGCCCCGGTCCATGTCGCTCGTTGAGCCGGGCCACCCCGCGGGCCGCCGCCGCCAGCAGTTCGGCGTCGTCGGGCAACTCCGGCCCCTCGGCGTCCCGCCAGTCGCTGACCAGAGCGAAGTGCAACTCGCCTTCCGCATTGGAGAGGTAGTGGACTTCGAGCCGTTCGACCAGCTCTTCGACCTGGTCGGGTCGCGACAGCATGGCGGGGATCGCCACCAAGGTCCGAAGCTCTTCGGTCGGTCCGTGACGCAACGCCAGGGAAGGGAGCTCCTCGGGACGCGCCAGGGCCGCCACCGCCCTGTTGACCAGAGTCACCCCCAGGTCGGAAGCGGGGATCAGGGCCAGGAAGGCCAAGAGCAGTCGAGCGCGCCAGCCCTCGATCGCGAGGAGGGGCAGGGCCAGCGCCAAGGTCGCCGCCACGGCGATTGAACCGAGGTACACGGTCGTCGCATGTTTTCTGACGAATCGAGAAACACCAAGCCCGGCACCGGGACGGAACCCGATCTCATCTTCGAGCGGGCGCCGGCCTTCGCCGAGCAGGTAGAAGCCAGGATCGCGCTGGCGACGATCGGCGAGTTGTTCGCTTGCCAGCCGCAGGGTGGTCTTAGCGACGTCGAGCTCGGAGGCGCCGGATCTCTTCGACAGCTCCTCGATGGCGTGCCGGTAGCGGTCCCGGGTTGCGAAGCTCATCTCGCTGTAAGAGCTCCCCTCGGCCAGGGAGTGATCGACGAGGCTCACCCCCTCCACGAACTCGGCCCAGTCGAAGGAGTTGATGTGACGGAGGCTCGTCACGATGTTGCGTACGGTGACGTTGGTGGCCGCCTGACGTCCATGGGTTTCGTTGACGACCTCGTCGGGTGACTTCCCTTCGGCGGCCAGGCGGTCAAGCAGCCATGTGAGGCCCGGAGTGGTCCCCGGGTCGCGGTCGCGAAGGCGCTGAAGCAGTTGGACCGCGAAAGCCTGGGGCAGCTCACCTGAGCCGTAGCGGTCGAGAGCGGCTCGCGCGTCGCCGGGGCGGCCGGTGCCGACGCCGAGTAGCCCGTCGGCGATCTGATCGGCCTCTCGACGCAGCCTCCTCGCCGAAACGATGCGCTCGACCGTCCGGCGCAGGTTCTCGATGAGGATCAGGCGAAGGGTGATCGGGATGGCCCAGAGCTCACCGATGGTGAGAGGCTTGGTCTCCTGGTAGGCAGCCACGAAGCGGCGCAGGGCTTCGGGATCGAAGCGGCTGTCGAGGTGCGCCACATACGCCCACGCGATCCCGTATACCCGCGGGTAGCCGGCCAGGTGCCCATCTTCGACGGTGGGCAGTTCGTGGTAGTAGGAGGGAGGGAGGTTTTCTCGTATCTCGCTCAGTTGGCTCTCGACGAGATGGAAGTTGTCGACCAGCCATTCGGCTGCCGGGGTGAGCAGCGCCTCCTCCCGAATTGCCTTGGACAACTCCCGGTAGGAGGAGAGGAGAACGTCACCATTGTCGGCGAGGCGCCGGGCGATGGCTCGAAGTCGCCCTTGCCGTGCACTCAGAACCTGAGCATCGGCCAGACTGCGAGCATGCTCTTCCAGCCGTTCGACGCTGAACAGCTCCGCCCTGATGGGCTCGTCGACCGGCTCGGATCCAGAGCCTCGGGGCGATGGCACCAACTCAGAATAAGGATTCGTTAGCTCCTAGCGAACCGGTCGATCGAGAAGGAGAGCATGCCCGGGGAAGGCAGGGCGATGTCGGGTCTCAGCCCACCAGGAGGAGCAGGCCGTACATGGCGATGCCGACCAGAGCTCCGACCACGGTGCCGTTGATCCGAACGAACTGGAGATCCGGGCCAAGCTGCAGCTCGAGCCGGTGGGAGATCTCGGTCGGGTCCCATCCGGCCACGGTGGTCTCGATGAGCCCGATGACCTCTTCATCCCACTGGTAGGCGAGACGCTCGGCGGACTGAGCGATCCAGCCGTCAATCCTCATCCGGAGAGCCCCGTCATCGAGAACCCGACGCGCCCACCACTGGATCAGTTCCGCCAGCCTCTGCTCGAGCTCGGAGCCGGGCTCGCCCGCAGCGCGATCGAGGCTCGCGTGGAGAAGCTGCCACTGCGATTTGATCGCTGCCGCCAGCTCCGGAGACTCGAGAAGGCGGAGCTTCGATTCTTCGATGCGATCGGCAAGATCTGCGGAGTTGCGCAGGTTGTCGGCCAATCTCGCCAGCATCGCATCGATCTCGGAGCGGATGGGATGCGTCGGGTCCGAGGCAACGTCGTCGACCAGGATCTGGAACGAGGCGATGATCCGCTCGAAGATGATGTCACCCGCCCAGGACGGAACCCACCAGGGTGCCGACTTGGCGAAGCTCGCCCTGAAGTAGGGCAGGTTGTCGACGAGGACGACCTCGATTCCCCTCAGGGAGGCTTCGATCGACTCTCGGGTGCGGCCGTCCTTCAGCCAGGCGTCGACGACCAGGGAGATGAAAGGGGTGACGGACGTCTGTCGCATCCAGTCGAGGGAGGTCTTGGTGATCACCGAGGCCACCCGTTCGTCGTCGATTGACAGGGCGAGGGTGGCTGCGGTCTCGATGCTGCGACGTGCCGCCAGGGCCGAGTGATCGGCGGAGTCGAGCCAGGAAGCCACACGCCGGGCGATGCCGGCGCTGGTGAGCCACTGTCGGAGATTGGTCGGCTCGAGGAAGTTCTGTTGCACGAACTCGGCCAGTCCCCGCCCGATTGCGTCCTTGCTTTCTGGGATCAGGGCGGTGTGTGGGATGGGAATGCCCAGCGGGTGCCGGAACAGGGCGGTGACGGCGAACCAGTCGGCGATCCCCCCGATCAGCGCCGCTTCTGAGGCCGCCATGATCCACCCATTGACACGACCTTCCTCAAACAGGAGGTGGCTGATCAAGAAGACGACCAGGGCGCCGAGGAGAAACCCGTTGGCGCGTCGCTGCCAACGCCGCAGCTCTCGGACCCGTCGCGCCTCGTAACTCTCCTCAGAACCCAAAGAGAGGCCGGTGGCCATCGTCACTCAGAGCATCGTATGTCCTCGGCAGCGAAATCGGTGCCGGGTGGGCCGGGGCAGTCATCGGTCGCCAGGAATTCAACTCTCGGATGCCAAATACCGATCTCTTTGAAGAGAGCCAGGTAGTGGAGGCCTTCATGATTTCGTCGCAGCTGGGTCGAGTGATTCTCAGCGGCTCGTCAGCGGGTGCCGATGAGATGAGCACCAGTCCCGACCAGGATGGCAGCTATGGCCCCATCGACGGACTGCTCGAGGAGATCGCGGCCCGAGCTGATGGCGAGTCCGGATGTGAGGCGATCGACGGCCGGGACGTCAATCGTCGACTGATCTAGTCAGGAGCGGTCAGCCAGCGCTCGCGACGATGGCCGTGACCTCATCCATGTCGAACCCGCGCATCGTGGTGGTGCGCACGTTTCCGAGCGAGGCCACCTTCAGCGCGGCGGCAGTTGCCGTCTCGTCGTCGGGGGCTTCTGTGATCGCCACGACGTCGAAGGCCCCCATGGTCCAGTAGATGTCCTTGAGCGTGCCGCCCATTTGCTCGACCAGGTCCTTGAACGCCTGAGCCCGCTTCGGAATGTCCGTGTAGTTGCGAACGCCCTGATCTGTGAAATTGGCCAGAGTGACATAGGTTGGCATCGTTCACCTCCTTTCTTCCCGGCCGCCGATGTCACGCCCGAACCTACACCGCCCGTGCGCTCACTTGTGCTGTGGGTCCTCCTCGTGGAAGCGATCCCGATCCCGCTCGCGCATCAACTCCTCGTTGGTCCGATACGAAGCTGTCGAGTAGGCGACGTCCTTCCACATCTTGTCGCTGCCGGCCTTGGACTTCTCCCAGGAGACCCGATTGGTGGCGGCCACCCCCACCTTTTCCCCTTCGGCATAGACATCCTGATCGGCGCCGAGGAACACGAACACCCATCCCTGCTCCTGGCGGTCGGAGACCATCTCGAAGACTTCGGAGCGGGTGAAATCGGAGGGTGAACACGAAGCGCATTGCTTTGTGACCCGGGTCAGCGGCGGGATCGAACATGCACGGACAACCCCGTCGATGACAGTGATCCCCCGCTCCCTGCCGTATTGGGTGGCCGGATCAGAGACGCTTCCCTCACCGAGGGCCCGGTGCATCCACACATGACGGATCCCAGGTCGGCACACCTCCCGCATGGTGTCTTCGGCGATTCCGGGTCTAGTCGCGATAACAACCGCGTCGACATCGCCGGGAATCGACTTCAGGTCCTGATAGCAGGCGTCGCCCTCGACTGTGTCGGCGTTGGGGTTGACTGCGAACACCTCATAGCCACGGTCCCGGAGCCGTTGGTAGACAATGTTGCCCCCGTGCCCCTGCTGGTTTCTCGAGACCCCGTGACAGCAATCCTCTGCAAGGCCAGGAACTCAGAAGCAGCCTCTTTCATCTTCATCATGACTGGGTCCTCCTTGGAAAAGCCGCGGCGATTGCGCCCACTCCATTGCTATCACGACACAGCGGACACCGGGCAGGGCCATACGGCCCAAGCACCAGGTCGGGATCGGTACGGCACAGGGGTTCTCTTGGTTCCCAGAATCTGATAATCTGATCTTCATGCCAGATATCACTGCCACGGAAGCGGCAAGACGCTTCTCCGATGTGCTGGACAGCGTCGAGCACGGCAACGAGCGCTACACGATCGTTCGGCGTGGCAAGGCTGTGGCACATCTCGAGCCGATCAGCAAAGGCCGTGGTTCCGTGGTGAAGCAAATCCTCAGACGCCACCGGCCAGATTCAGGCTGGGCAGAGGAACTCTCACATCTCCGCGAGTTGGTCGAGATCGAAAACAGATCATGAGTGTCGTGCTGCTCGACACGACTTTCCTGATCGACGCCGAGCGAGCAGAGATCGATCTCGACGATATGATCCACGAGGACGACGACGTGGCAATTGCCGCGATCACAGTCGCCGAATTGGTCGTAGGTGTCGAACTCGCATCGCGGGAAGCCAAAGCCGACCGCCAGGCTTTCGTGGACGAGGTCCTGGCCTCCATTCCAATCATTTCCTATGACCGGGATATCGCTTTCGAACACGCCCAGCTTCTGATCGAAGTGAGGCAGACAGGCCGTCCCCGCGGCGCCCACGACTTGCTCATCGCGGCCACAGCTCGGGCCACCCGCCGCTCAGTGCTCACCGCCGACGAGTCGGCCTTCGCAGATTTGCCCGGGGTGACCGTCCACCACTACCGACGCAGTCCGTAGCAGCCGAATCAAGGCAGCTCGTCGAGCAGCGCCTTGAGATGGACGCCGCCTTCGGCGACGCTCTCCGACATGTCAGCACCAATCTGGCTCCAGGTTTCACTGCCCGGATCGGAGTGCTCCATGCCGTATTCGGTGGCCACATCAGAGACGCTTCCGTCGCCGAAGCCTGGAGTTTCCTTTTTTCTTTTCATTCGGACCGTAAGTCTTGGGGCTCCTTCAACGATTACAGAGAGAGCGGGAACCGCCGCGTTCTTACTGGCCGACGCAGGATGGAGAGAAGATGTCGTCGTTCAACGCAAGGCTTCGCCTACCGGGCCGATCCAAGCTGCCGACGGGGGTAGAGGTGGACATCGGCCACGAGCGAATGACCTTGACCGCTGCAGACCGGACTGTGGGGGTTTGGCCCCTTGAAGAACTCGATGTTTCCTCTCGCACAGACGGCTTTCACATCAGGGTCGATGGTGAGGAGATAGTTCTCAACGTGACCGACTCGAAGCGATTCGCGGCCGAGCTCGGCATCGATAAGCGTCCGAGACGCCCGGCTTTGGTGAAGGCTGATCAGGCGGCGCACACCCGGCGGTCCCCGGCGGAAAGCCGCCAGAGCACCCTGCCGAAAACCAATGGGGCGATCAAATCGCGTCGACCCGCCGCCAAGACCACACCCGAGCCGGAGCCACTCGACGATGTGCAGCATCGGATCTCGGAGATCGCCATGGCCTTGACCTCAGATTCGGTATCGCCGGCAGAGGCGTTCGCCGAGTGGCTGAAACTCGTGAAGGAAATCAATCGTCGTCATGGGCAGGGCTCCATGCCCTCCGACCTTTTCTACCTGCTGAACTCACAACTACTCGACCTGATACCCGACCCCACCCCCGACCACATCTAGCCACGCCGTACGTGTCCCTATCAGCAACCCAGAGTGGTCGCCGGTAGGGTGATGGGAATGGGGAGCCGGCTTGAGTGAGGTCGAGACACCGGGCTTGCAGGGAACCTTCACGATCCTGTTCACGGATCTGGAAGGCTCCACTGACTTGCGCGTCAGAGTCGGTGACGCCACCGCCAATGAGGTGATTCGTCTCCATGACGAGCTGGTTCGATCGCGGTTGGAGATCGCCGGGGCCGTCGAAACCAAATCACTGGGTGACGGGTTCATGGCTCTCTTCAGCTCTGCCAATCAGGCGATCGAAGCTGCGGTATCCATTCAGAAAGCGATCCAGGAGCACAACGAGTCCAAGCCCGAGATGCAGCTCTCGATTCGAATGGGACTGAACAGCGGGGATGTCACCCAGTCGGCAGGAGATGCCCATGGAACCGCGGTTCACGCGGCATCGAGGGTCGCCGACAAGGCGCAGGGTGGCCAGATCCTCGTCTCTCAGGTCGTCCAGGATCTGGCCGGCACTCTGGGTCACACCAAGATCGTCGATCGCGGGATGTTCTGGCTCAAAGGCTTTCCCGATAGATGGCGGCTGTTCGAGGTTCTGTGGAGGGACAAAGAAGGTGCTTCGGAGCGGACCACTAGAGAGACCCGTGCCGCCTCGGCTGCCGCGTTCGACGTCGAATCGCCGCGAGCGCTGGGTCCGGTCGTGGGCAGGGCCCAAGAGCTAAAGGTCATTGAAGAGCAGCTCGAGGCGACACCCGCCGCCGGTCTGAGGGCGGTCGTACTCGAAGGGGAAGCAGGGATCGGCAAGACGAGGATGCTCGATGCCACTGCGGACATGGCTTCGGAGCGGGAAAGACCCTTCTGGGTGCTCGACGTCTCCGCCGACGAGGAGTTGCGGGGACCATTCCTCTTGTTCCGTTCCCTGCTGACTTCACCGCACACTTCGTCCGTCGCCAAACAGGCGATGGCATTGGAGCAACTCACCCGGGCCCAGGAGGCCATCGCCGGGAGGACCCCACGCGTGGAAGGGTTTTCCCCACAGGAGCAGATGCTGCGGACCTTCGATGAGGTCGCAACCACGGTCCTCGCTCTGACACGAGAGCGTCCCTTGGTCCTGATGTTCGACGACCTGCAATGGGCCGATGACGACAGCATCCAGCTGATCCGGTATCTGGTGAGAACCGTGGCCTCGGGCCCCATCTTTCTGCTGATCAGCCTCCGCCCCTACTCCGACTCCTCCTCCGGCGGTGCGTCGAAGCTGATCGCCGACCTCGACCGGATGCGGGTGACACGGGTGCTGAGGTTGCAACGATTGAGCCGGCTCCAGACCGGCGAGCTTCTCGAGAGCCTGCTCGGCGCTCCCGTGGACGAGGCCACGCTGGAGAGCCTCCACGCTCGCTCCGAAGGTGTGCCCTTCTTCATCGAGGAATTGGCACGGGCCTACCGCGAGGCCGAAGCCCTGCAGCTGATCGACGGCACATGGACCATGACTCGACTGAGCGGACCGGCGGTGCCGTCCTCGATCCAGTCCCTGGTCGAGCGAAGACTCGCCCAGCTGTCTGAGGACTGCCGGTCACGGCTCGCCGACGCCGGGGTCCTGGGACGACGGTTCCGTCTCTCCGACCTCTCGCGGGTGCTGGCCCGGTTGCATGACGAGCCCGCGAAGCCCGAATGGCAAATCGGTGAGGACCTCCAAGACGCTATCGATCTCGGTCTGATCGTGGCGGAGCCACGTGGGTCCCGCTACGACTTCTCGTTCTCCCATGACCAGATCCGGGAAGCACTGCTTGGCGGCAGCTCCCGGCCGCGGGTACGGGCCATCCATGGGGCCATCGCTGAGGCCCTGGCGGAGGAGGGTGGGACCGAGAACCTGTCAATGCTCGCCTACCACGCCCTTCAGGCCGGAGATCAGGCCTTGGCGGTGTCGAGCGCCCTGGAAGCGGCCCGGGCTGCGATGGATGTCTCCGCTCCCGAGGAGGCGGTTCGTCTCATCGACGGCACTCTCCCCGCGGCGTCCGAGCCCCAGGACCGAATCGAGATGCTCCGGGTCAAAGATGATGCGCTGGAATTGCTCGATCGGGGGATGGAGCGCCTCGCCAACCTGGCCGAGATGACCGCCCTGACCGCTGCGGTCAACTCCCCTGCCCTCGACGCCGAGGTGAAACTGAGGAGGGCCTCCGCAGCCAGGGCCAACGAGGACTTCGATCTGGCTGCCGATCTGGCCCGGACCGTGCGCGGCTCCGCCGACAGCTCTGGCGATCTGGAGCTGGAGCTCGATGCCTGCCTCGAGCTGGGGCAGGCAATCACCAAATGCCCGATCGGAGAGGGTTACTGGCTTCTCGCCGAGGTCGATCTCGACGCAGCCGAGGAACCGTTTCAACGCGCGTTGTCGATCGCTCGTGAGATCGGCGCACGATCGAAGGAAGCCGACGCTTTACGCGAGCTGGCCGTGATCGAGGCGGGGAGGGTGAGGGGGTTGATCGTGGCCGCCGTAGAAGGGGGGACTTCGCGTATCGAGGTCATCCTAGGGGCGTCGGCGATGTTCGCCAAGACCAAAGAGCTCGCCGAGGAAGCCTTCCAAATCTACGAGGAGATCGGCGACCGGCGCGGCTCGATGTCGTCGTTGATCTCGATGGCGTATGCACACGTCACCGATCCGACAGCCCGTGGCATGGCCGGTCGGATCGAGCACATCAGGACGCTCCACCACAACCGGGAAGGTGAGGTGACCGAAAGCCAGCGAGCAGCCGACGACGCCTTGATGCTGTACAGCATTCACACCTATGCGAGGCTCAACCTCCAACCTGGTCTGGCTCTGGAGCGGGGGCGCGAGGCCTTCGATGCCGCCCGAGCCCTTGGCAACCGGTGGTTGGAGTCCCTCGCCGCCGGGGGGATGGCGATGGCCTACCTGACGATTGGTGCCAGCGACGATTGCGGCGCATGGCTCGATCGGGCGGCCGGTGCCGCGATGTCGGTGGCCAGTACCTCGATGGCACGTCGTTTGGAGATGTGGCGAGGAGCTCACGCCGCCTCCCGGGATGACGCCGAGGCCATGGTTCGCCATTTCGAAAGGGCTGCGGAATTGGCCGGGAACAAGAACCTCGGGGGACGTTGCGACGCCTACGCGAATCTGGCCTTCGAGTGTGCCCGCGTTGGGGCCCTCCAAGGTGACGACTCGCTGCTCAAAGTGGCCAAGGATGCCGCCGCCGAGGTCTTGGCCATGGTTCGCCGCATGCCCGGGAAGCTGCCCTGGGAGGCGGTGTCCCATGCCGCCCTGGCAGTGGTGGCGCAGGCAGAGGGGGACCCTGCGACCGCTGCCGACGAGGGTCGAGCGGCTCTCGACATCGATGGTGAGACCTACCTCACCTGGTATCTGCCCATACTCTGGGCGGCGGCGCGCACCCTGATCGCACCCGGCGAACCGGAGGCGGCGGCTCTCAGCGCTCAGATCCAGGCTGGTCTCTCCTACATCAACATGTCGATAACCGATCCCGAAATCAAGACCGGGTGGTTCGGTGTCCCAACCCATCGCGAATTGGCCGAAATGGTGGGATTCGACCCGTCTCAGGCGTGGCAGCCGGATGAGATCGAGGGCATCGACTTGAACGACAAGGAGCTCGAATTGCTCGGCGATCTGGCGTCGGGCGGGCAAACAGGTTCCGACGATGTGAGCCAGCTCCTTGCCAAGCTGGGTGTCGCCTCGGAAGCCGAAGCGATCGGGTATGCGATCAAGGCCGGTGTGACATGGCAGTGAGAGTTGTCATCGACCGCAGACGATGCATCGGTGCCGGCAGCTGCTTGGTTCTCGCCCCGTCTGCCTTCCAATGGAGAAAGGGCGACTTCCTCAAGCCGGAGCTACTCGACCAGAGCACGGTGGATGACGACGTGCTCCGCGAGGTGGCGGCGGCCTGCCCAACCCAGGCCATCGTCCTCGAGGAAGTGGTCGAATCCTTGGTGGGCACCGAGCGGGTCGACTGAGGAGTTACCGAGCCTTTCAGTGGTCATGTTCATCCGACCTGCAACTGGGCGAGAGTGCACTCCTTGGGGTCCTTGTCCTCACGGAAACCCAGGAACGACGGCGATCTGAGCCGCCCCGCCGAGGTGAGCTGGCGATGCTCGACCCTGGCCACCAGCGATGGAGTGACCCAATGAGCCCGGCGCAGCTCGGGACGGGAGCGCAGCACCTCGCGGGGAAACGGTCGTTCCGACTGGTCGAGGGCGTGCAAGCGGTCGAGGACACCCTGGAGGGTGCCTCGGTCGAAGCCGGTGCCGACGTTCCCGGCGTATCGCAGCTCGCCACCGTCGTAGACGGCCAACACCAGTGATCCGAAGCTCCCCAGCCGCTGCCCCTCGCCTTCGGTCCATCCGACGATCACGACGTCGGCGTCGAAGGTGATCTTCACCTTGAGCCAGTCACGGGAACGGGTCCCTGGCTGGTAGATGGAGGAGAGCCGCTTGGCCATGATCCCCTCCAGCCCCTGCTCGGCGGCGGCCGCGAACAAAGCCACTCCGTCGCCCTCGACCATCGGCGAGATCTGGATCCGCTGCGAGGGCACGAGCGCTTCCTCCAGGATGCGGCGCCGTTCTGCGAGCGGTTGGACGGTCAGGTCCCGACCGTCGATCCAGAGCAGGTCGAAGACCATGTAAGCGACCGGGACCAGAAGCGCCATCTGCTCCACCCGCCGCTGATCCCTGAGGTGCATCCGCTGCTGGAGACGCTGAAACGAGGGGACACCCCCGTCGAAGGCGACGATCTCGCCGTCGAGCATCGCATCCAGAGCCACCACCTGGTCATGGAGAGCATGCAGCTCGGGGTAGGCCACGGTGAAGTCGTGGTCGTTGCGGGAGATGAGACGGGTGTCCTCGGCGCAGACCGCGATGGCGCGGATCCCGTCCCATTTCGGCTCAAACCCCCACTCCGGGTCGTCGAAGGCCTTCGCGGTGGGGGTGGCCAGCATGGGCTTGGACGCCGGTGGCTCGTCGCCCGGTGGCCGCAGGTCCTGGGACATGATCGCCAGCCACTGGTCCTTGCCGTCCTTGGGACCGGTGTGCACCAGATGCCAGATCCCGGCCAGACGCTCCCCGTCTAGACGGAAGGTGAGGCGCTCCTCGTTCCTGTCCACTATCTCGTACTCGCCCTCATCGAAGATGCGCACCTCTCCCCCGCCGTACTCCCCCTGGGGGATGCTCCCGGTGAATGTGGCGTATCCCATCGGGTGGTCCTCGGTGCGGATTGCCAGGTGGCGCAGTCCCCGACGCCGGGGCAGGCCCTTGGGGACCGCCCAGGAGACCAGCACCGGGACCTCCGGGTTCATCATCTCCAACCGAACATCGTGATGGAGCCGGGTGGCATGGTGCTGTTGGATGACGAACTGCCTTCCGACCGGAGCCGTCAGCGGGTCGACGTCAGGCGCGGTGTGCTCACCGGGCGGCTCCGGGGTGTTGTCGAAGGCCCGCTTCTCGTCGTATGTGCTCACTGGGGTGGGCTCCCGTTTCCGGACCAATGCTTACTCGATTGGGAGAGGCGTTGGGTGGTTGAGGCAGGTCGGGCCCCCGGAGAAGGCAGTCGACTTCGGCCCCGGGGTGGTGGCTATCGTCGGAAGCCATGGTGACCGAGCGAATCAAACAGATCACGGCAGCCAACGAGACGTTGCTGTCATTCCTCCCGATCTGGGAAGATCACCGGCCATGACCTTCAGCGGCCAGAAGGGACCTTCTACCTCTGGGTCCGTCCTCCCGACCCAAACGATGTCGCCTTTGTGGAGAGGCTTGCGAAGCAAGGGGTCTTGGTGCTGCCGGGCACTACCTGCGCCTCGCCCCAGGATATTTCCGCATCTCGCTCACTGGCACTGCAGAAATGATCTAGCGAAGTCGTCCCGTGTTCCGGGCGGCCATGTCGAGCAAGGCAGGATGATCACCCTTGGCGGCGGTTCACGACAGCCGTTTGGCCGCGATGCGGATCAGCGCCGCCACCCGGTCCGGATCGGGTTTCCCATCACCGTCAGGAGTCACTCCGTAGACCTTGGCAGGGCGTTACATGGACATCGCTTCGTAGATGTGGACGCTGGTGATGATCGGGCAGTTGGCCAGGAGCTTCTCGGCATCGTCAATGGTGTCTACTTCAACGATGGTGTAACCGGTGGTCGATTCGGGTCCGAGCGGCAGGTCTCTTGATCCGCTGTTGGTCACCTCACGGCCCGGCCCGAACGGGTTGCCGCTATCGACGATGCTGTTGCCGATCTCGGCCATCCAGTTCACCCAGCCCTCCATCATCTCCTTGTTGTTTGGCTCCCACAACCCTTGGTACAGGAAGACGAACTTCTTCATGATCATGCCTCCTTGTCGGCGTCGCGTCCGCCAAGATGGCGGGCGTAGTTTTCCAGGGTCTCCTTCTCGTCCCCCCAGTAGGGGTTGAACCGGCCCGCCCACTCCTGCAGCTCGCGGAGCGGCTTCCTATTGAGGGCGAGGAAGTTTGTTCGCCCCGCCTTCTTTCGGATCACCATCCCCGCATCCTCCAGTACCCGAATGTGCTTGTGGATGGCAGGTAGGGACAGTCCCTGCATCGAGGCCAACTGACTGATCGAGTGCGGCCGCAAGCTGAGAGCATGCATGACGGCTCGCCGGTGTGTGTTGGCGAGAGCCTCGAACACGCCATCCAGTCCCCGATCGCCACTCATCTCTATAGTTAACCTCGACGTTAACTATAGGTATCGAGTCCAGGGTGGTCAACCGGCAGAGTTCGGATCGCGCCGATGAGCCGGAATCTGCACCATGAAAGATCGCGCCGTCCTGAGTCTCCTTCGTTATTCCCCGGACGCGTTGCGGATTCAACTCCTCGGCTCGTCGCCCGGGGCGGGGACAGACCGGTGCTCGCTACATTGGGAGGCCTGCCATGAACAAAAGATGACCGCCCTTCCAACGAAGTCGGCCGAGATGGTGGCGTTGAACGCCGACATCGTGGGCTACAGCCGACTGATGGCCGACGACTTCGAGGAGACGACTGTCGCCGTCGAGGAAACGCGTCGAATCGTCGGCGAGAAGATCGAACAGTACGGGGGCAAGCTGGTCAACTTCGTCGGCGACAACTTCATGGCGGTCTTCACTGAGGCCAAGGACGCGGTAGCGGCGGCGATCGCGATCACGACCCAGCTCGAGTCCACGAACGCTGACCTTCCCGAGTCGCGTCACGTTCGATTCCGTATGGGTGTCGATCAGGGAGAGGTGGCCATCTCCGGTCAGGATTACTTCGGGGATGCGTTGAACGTCGCGGCGCGGATCCAGGGAATCGCCCCCGCGGGCGGCATAAGCGTGTCCGGAAAGGTCTATCGGGCCCTCGACGAGCCATCGCTTCGCTTCAAGTCGCTGGGCAGGAAAGCGATGAAGAACATCCCCGAAGAAGTCGAGGTGTACGAGTTCGCCGACCTTCCCGGTGACGGGTCGGGTCGGGGCGGGTCGAGGTCACTCTCTCTGGAAACACCGACATTGGCAGTGCTCCCGATCCATACCGAGATGGTCGATGAATCGGTCCAGCGGAATGCGGGGATGATCAAAGCCGATCTGATCCACAGACTCTCCCGGATCCCCCAGTTGCGGGTGGTGGAGGCGAGCGCCGAGCCCGGGGGAACTGACCGCGAGGCCGCCCGCTACATCATCGAATCGGGCATGCATCAGGGGGGAGAGCAGGTGCGGGTGTATGCGAACCTGATCGATCTGACGACGATGAACGTCGTCAAGTCGCATCGGTGGGTGGCGACGGTTGATGAGATGTTCGGTCTGTCGGAGCGAATGGCCGACGAGGTGGCCCAGTCGATAGAAGTCGAGCTGATAATCGGTGAGCCGGCGGGCATCTACGCCGACTTGAACGACCCGGAGGCCATCGAGGACATTTACCTGGGCTGGTATCACCTGACCACCGGGACTGCCGAAGGATGGTCACGGGCAGTGGAGCTATTCGGAAGGGTCGCAGAATCGCACCCCGAGCACCAATTCGGGACGTCCCTGTCGGCGTTCGCCAACTGGATGGGGGCAACCTCGGGGTGGGCTCGAGACCCTGCCGATACCCTGCAACGAGCGATGGAGCAGGCTCAGGTCGCAATCGATCTCGGGGACCTGACCGGCTTGGCGACAACGGTCAAGGCCGCGGTGCTGATGTCTCAGGGCCACGGCGCCGAGGCGCTGGAGGCGATCCAGGGGGCGGAGATCGTCCGCCCTACCTGTGACGTCACCTACGGCTTGGCGGGGAGCGTCCGTCGCTACCTCGGCCAGTGGGACCAGGCAGTGGATCTGGTCGACACCGCGATGCGTCTCACCGCGGTGAACAAGCCCTGGTATCCGACCGTGAAGGCATGCTCGCTGTTCATCGGGGGCCGAGTCGAGCAGGCCGCCTCGGTCGCCGAGCTGGTCCTCGACTATCAGCCGAACAATCTCGAGGCATTGCTCGTCCTGGCGGCGGCCCAGGAGGAGATGGGCCTGCATCGACGGGCACAGGCCACGGCCCGGCTGGTCGAGGAGAGATTCCCTGCCGTCGACGTGGAGGGCTGGCTCGACCACAACCCGTACCAGGACCGGGCAGTGGTCGACCGATGGAAAGAGGACCTGGTCGCGGCCGGGGTGATGGAGGCGGGGTGAGGAGACCGCGATGTATGTCGCCAACGGTCGCGGTGCTCGATCTCGTCTCACCGGCGCCCATTAGGGGGCTGACTCCGCCTTAACCGCCGTTGCCGGACCCACCGCTCTGGGGACCACCGACATGGTCGTCATTCTTGCCATTGTCGTGGGATGGTTCTGGAGTGGGAGCTTCACCCTCTCCCGGGGCAATGTTGCGGGCCAGGTCGGCCACGCCCTGCCCGAACTCCTTTCCATCGGCTCCAACCTGCTCTCCGAGATTCTCCCGCAGATAATCGAGAAGGGTCGCCACGTTGTCCCGGACCAGGACGTTGCTCGTGTCGCCGTTGTCCTCCAGACTCCCTGCGGCATTCTCCAGTGCGGCGCGGGCATCCCCGACGGCATCGAATCCTTCGGACACTTCCTCGGCGTCGTCGAAGACGTCGGCCGCGTGCCTCAAGGCCCCTCCCGCCTCGCCCTCTGACAGCAACGCTTTGGCCTCGTCCAGTCGCTCCTGGGCATGACCTGCACCTATTCCTATCCTCTCCAGGGCGCGGTCTATCCCGTACAGGGCGTCACCGGGTGCAGCGCCATTCGCGGCCATCGCAACCCCGGACACGCCGCTGAACAGAAGAACCGCCGTCGTTGCGACGGCGAGTTGCGGCCGCAGTCTCCATCCGGCCCATCGTCGCGGTGGCTGGGCACCCGTGGGGGCGTCGAGGGAGGATGTCGACCGGGCGACCGTTGCCGCCTCCCTCGCGATCTGAGCCACCATTGCCTCGGACGGAGACCCGACACCCTCGGCGCGGATCAGATCGACGAACACAACGAGTTGCGCTGCCTCATCGCTGTCGGGAACGACTCCCGAGAGCAGGAGCTCTATGTCGTGGTCAGGCAGCGTCGACAGTTGCATCTCAGCTTTGTAATCGTCGAAACGGCTCATAGAGATACCCGGTCTTGCTCGAGATGCTCGCGGAGGGCGATCAGACCTCTTCTCTGCAAGGCCTTGACTGCTCCGACACGCTTTCCCACAGCTTCGGCGGTCTCCTCGAGGGTCAAGTTTCCGATTATGCGCAGTGACAGAACGTCACGCTGATCCTCGGTGAGAATCTCCAAGGCAAGCCTCAATTCACCGGTGACCAGGCGATCTAGGGCTTCGCCCTCCACGTCCCCGCCTGAATGGTGGTCATCGTCGGGCAACGTGCTCAAGTCTGGTTCGCGCCTCTTCTTTCGACGGGTGTCGATGAGACGACGATGTGCGATGACAAAGACCCACGATCGAAAGGCTTCCTCTCCTCCTTCGAAGCTTTGGATATTGCGGGCAACCTGTAGAAAAGTCTCGGCGGCCAAGTCCTCGGGCTCGGGTGCACCACGACTGGCTAGGTAACCGGTCACCGGACCGGCGAGTTCGCGGTATAGGACTGCCCAGGCCCAGTCGGCGCCTGCCTTGGCCGCGTCCAACGCAGGCTCGAAGTTGTCTCCTATAGGCATGGCTCAGTTCGGCTCGGCCCCCATCGATAGCTTCGTCGTGATCCGAAGCAAGTGACTCTCATCAGTTATCGGCACGATCCCGACGTACTTAGCGATGATTCGGGTACCAGCGACACCGACCACTTCTTTCCTTTCCCCTTCTGTCGGCGTCTTACACCGGGCGAGGCGCCGGCGCTGCGTAACCCAAAACTCACTCCAGTCGATAACAGGGGCGAAGGCTCAAGAACCTGGAGGGAAATCGATGCGAAGACTCATGAGACCCGGAATCAGCGTCATTGTCCTGTTCGGGCTCTTAGTCGGCTCCGCGGTGGCCTGGGCGGACGAGGATACCGTCGAATTGGAAGCCACAGAGACCGAACAGGTCGCGGACACGCTGTTCAACTTCGGCTACGACATCATCCATCACTTCTTCGGTTGGAATCTCAGCGCACTCGACGGGCTCTACAACTGCAGTCTGGAAGATGGGTCGTTGACCGCGACCTACGGAGAGCCCACGGGGGAAGGCGTCATTCCGGTGGACAACCTCGAGGACGAGGCCGGAGTCGTCCTCTTCCCCAATCGCCCGGAAGAGGAGTTAGCCGAGGGTCTAGAGCCTGCTGATGCCCCAGTCGCTTACAGCGGCGCCGACGGCGAATGTGGTCTCAGTGGTGGCGAGGTATCCGGGCCGGCCGGCCAAGTCAACCACGGCATGTTCTTGAAGCTGTTCAACAGTCTCTACGAAGGGTTTGGGCGAGGCTGTGTGGTCCGGCATCTTGCCCAATCCGAACTGGGTAAGGGCGAGCAGCAGGTTGGACCGGGGGGGGACCCCAATTTCGAATCGGTTGTGGTCGGTGACACCGGTGAGATCGACTTCACCTCTATCAACGCCGATTGCGAGCACGCCACCAAGAAGAGCGAGAACGGGGACGACGCAAATGCTGAGGGCAGTGGCAGGCCCGATCCTGCCGGAAAGCCCGACAACTCCGGCAAGCCCGATTCCCCAGGAAGATCTGGAACTGCTCCGGGTCATAACGACTAGCGAAACTCTCCCAGACAACCGGAGCCTGCGAAGAGGGCGGCCGACAGGCCGCCCTCTTCCGCGGTCTGGGGAATCAGCAGTAACCCCGCGGGCGTGTTCGACGATTACAGGAGAGACATGGTTACAGCGTTCTGACTGGCCGACACGAGATGAAGGAATAATGTCGACGTTCAACGCAAGACTTCGCCTACCGGGTCGCTCCAAGCTTCCGCTGGGCGTAGAGGTCGACGTCGGCCACGAACGGATGACCCTGACCTCGGGGGATCGGACGGTCGCGGTCTGGCCACTTGTGGAGTTGGATGTTGCCAGTCAGTCAGACGGCTTCCACATCAAGGTGGATGGCGACGAGGTCGTTCTCACCGTGACAGAATCGACCCGTTTCGCAGCCGAGCTAGGCATCAATGAGCGGCCGAGGCGCTTGGCTGTGGCGAGGGCTGATCAGGGAGCGCGCTCCCAGGTACACGGGACAGCTAGCCACCAGAACGGCGTCACAAAGACAAATGGGAAGATCATCTCCCCTCGACCTGTCGCTGAGACTGCATCCGATGAGAACCCGCTCGAAGGTGAGCAGCGGCGCATCTCGGAGATCGCCGCAGCTCTCACATCAGATTCGGTGACGCCCGCAGCGGCATTTGCGCAGTGGCTGAGATTTCTGAAAGAGATCAATCGTCGCCACGGACAGGGCTCGATGCCAACCGACCTCTTCTATCAGTTGAATACGCAGATCCTTGACCTCATACCCGAACCCACTCCAATCCCCGCTTCGACAGGGCCAACCGAGTCGAAGTGACGATCGAGTAATCCCCGACCACCTCGACGGGTCACAAGCCGACCCCGGTCCATCAGGCACAACCAGCGCCAAGAGATGGCTCGAGTGGGCTGCCTCGAGACTGTGATCACTACAAGTGAACGTGACGTCATGTCACGAGGGAGAGGGCGCGAGCCCAGGCGACGGATCCCATCCCCAATCCCCGAACGAACTCAGTCGGGTGGTTAGCGGAGGCTCCTAAACCCAGGAAGTGTGGCCCCAACTCCGAGCCGCGGCACCTTCAGGTTGCTGCTCCCCAAGGTCGTCGTGTGCTCCATCTCCACTTTCCAATCATCAGCACCCTCGCGTCGAAACGTATCAGGTGATAACCGCTTCGACTATGCCACCGAAATCCAACAGGCGTAGATTCCCACCGTGAGCTTTGAGGTCGCCCCAGAAGCGTACGACCGTTTCATGGGCCGGTACTCGGCGCCTCTGGCCCCCCAGCTGGCCGACCTTGCGGGGGTGGAGGTTGGACAGACAGTGATCGATGTCGGCTGCGGCCCTGGTGCGCTCACGGGAGAGCTTGTCCGACGACTCGGCCCTGGCTCGGTCTCAGCTGTCGACCCGTCTGAACCTTTCGTGGAGGCGATCCGGAAGCGGTACCCCGGGGTCGCGGTGGAACTGGCGCGAGCCGAGCAGCTGCCGTTTTCGAACCAGGTGTTCGACGCCGCCCTGGCACAACTCGTCGTTCATTTCATGACAGAGCCTCTGATCGGACTCGTCGAGATGGCCCGGGTGACCCGAGACCAAGGGGTGGTGGCGGCGTGTGTGTGGGATCACGCGGGCGGCCGAGACCCGCTTAGCCCGTTTTGGGAGGCGGCCCGCCAACTCGATCCCGAAGTCGAGGATCAGTCGCGGCGAGCGGGCACCGCACAGGGTGACCTGGGAGAGCTATTCCGGGCGGCGGGACTCCGCCATGTCGAGGAGTCGACGCTCTCGGTCGACGTCGAGCATCCGAGCTTCGAGGAGTGGTGGGAACCGTTCACGTTCGGAGTTGGCCCTGCCGGCGGATATCTGACCAGTCTCGACCCCGAAGGGCAATCTCAACTGCGGGAGCGGTGCCGGACGATGCTGCCACCCGCCCCCTTTGTGCGGACGGCCCGGGCCTGGGCGGCGCGGGGTGTTGTCTAACGGAGCCCTGAGATCGCCGAACCCCCTGGTTAGGGAGTCATTGAGCGATCTGGAAACGCGATGTGCCACGGTGACCTCCGGTCAGGGGGTGGCCGTTTCCGGCGGATCGAGTTCGGCCTCCGGTTCGTAGGGGAACCGCAGCGCGAGCGCCGCCTTGACCTCGAGGTGGCGCAATAGGAAGGCCCTCTCGTCGAGCCGTTTGCGTCGAAGCCAGCCGGTGACTTCGTCGTTGTGCTTGCTGGCGTTGCAGGAGCCACAGGCCGGAGCGATGTTGTCGAGCGTGTAACGCCCACCGCGAGAGATCGCCAACACGCAATCGCGCTGCAGCGGCTTGTCGGTCGCGCCGCAGTACGCGCAGCCACCCCAGGCCGCCTTGAGTGCGGTCCACTGCTCTTCGCTGAGGTCATGCTCGACGCGATCCATCCGGCGCTTGCGTCTACGGGCGCCCCTCGCCTTGCGACTTCGGTCGACCGCCATCATCTCAGGGTATGCACCCCGCCCTGAGAGACCTGGCGTCCCACTCAGGCGTTGGGACGGCCTCCATCCGAGGAAACGGGACGCGGGGCCGAGGCCTGGCGGCGGCCCGCCGGGTGGCGTTAGGATCGGAGGATCGTCGAGTCAGGGGAAGTTCAAATGGCGGTTTATCTCATGCGCTTCAGCTACACGCCTGAGACGTGGGCGAAGCTGATGCAGAATCCTGAGGATCGCCGCGATGCGGCGCGCTCTTACATCGAACAGGTGGGCGGGGCGCTACACGGCTTCTGGTATGGCTTCGGCGAATACGACGGTTACGCCATCTTGGAAGCGCCCGACAACGTCTCGATGGCTGGAGCCGTGCTTGCTATCACGGCGGGCGGCGCCCTTGCCTCGGTCGAGACAACAGTGCTGATGACCGTGGAAGAGACGCTCGAGGCCCTGGCCAAGGCGAAGGGCGTCACCTACAGCCGGCCCGGAGAGTCGCCGACGACCTGAACGCGCGAGGTCAATCGGCAAACCGGACGTGTTGGTCACCTGCGTGCGTCGGGGTGACATCTACTCACTGCGCCTCCCCCGAGCGAAGGGCCACGAACAAGAAGGGAAGCGGTTCGGTGTCGTCGTCCGGTCCGATGCCTTCCTGCCCCGCTCGGTCGTTCTCATCGCTCCCACCTCAACCAGTGCCCGACCGGCATCGTTCCGGCCCGAGATCGACGTCGAAGGAGCCGCCACCAAGGTCCTGGTCGAGCAGTTGGGCGCCGTCGACGTCACCCGCCTCGGAGTTCTCGCTGGTCACCTGACTCCGGAGGAACAGTGGGGCGTGGACACCGCGATCCTCACCGTGCTCGGACTGAGCTAGGAACTCTTGCCCGGTTGGACAGCCAGAAGGGAACTGCCTCACATCGTCAGGTGACGGACACTCTGCGCCCACTCCCCTACAACGTCGACCAATGCATTCACGTACTCGTCGGTTATGTCGATCGAGAGCGCGATGAACCCTCGACGAGCCAGGTAGTAGCCCCTCTCAAGAAGATCGAAGAAGAGCAACTCCTCGAGTTCCTTGTTGGCGGTATTCAGGTCCCGTGGCGACTTCACAGGGCCCTTGGTGGCGTGCAATGTCAGCAACGAGCCCAAACCAGTGGCGATCATCTCGACTCCGGTTCTGTCGAAGACAGCATTCAGCTCGAGGCGGAGGTGGTCTCCTCGTTCATTGACTGACACGATCATGTCGTCGGTCAAGACATCACGAAGTACGACGACACCGGCGGCGACCGCGAGTTCGTTGTTGTTGAAGGTCCCGCTATGGGTAAGGGAAGAGCCATGCCCGGGCTCAAAGACCGACATCACATCCCGCCGGCCACCGAACGCACCTACTGGCAGCCCCCCGGCGAGGTACTTGCCCAAAGTGGTCAGGTCGGGCTTGATGCCCAGTGCACCCTGTGCGCCGGCCGGGGAGAGTCTCGACGTCATAACCTCATCGAAGATCAGCAGGCTGCCGGCTTCTTCGGTGATCTCGCGCAACCCTCCCAAGAACTCCGGCGACCCCGGGATGCACCCAGAGGCGGCAAGCATCGGTTCCACGATCACACAGGCGATCTCGCCGGCCTGCCTCGAGAAGACCTGCCGCACCTGGTCGACGTCGTTGTAATCGGTCACCACCCAGGAATGTGGGGTGAGGAGGGGCCGACCACCCTCCCCGAAGAAGAGCACCCCGCCGTGATACGCATCATGGAACGCCATCACGGACTGACGGCCCGTGAAATGCTTGGCCGTTGCTATGGCCATCAAGTTGGCCTCGGTGCCTGAGTTTGTGAAACGCACCGTGTCGATCGATGGAAACCGTTGACAGACCAGGGAGGCGTAATCGATCTCAGCGGTTCGCATCGCCCCCGAAGTCCAACCGCCCTCCAGTGCCGATGAGACCGCCCGACGCACCTCGAGAGGGCTGTGCCCGAGGAGGCCTGCTGAGAAGTTGCCCAGCAGATCCAGATAGCGGTGACCGTCGACATCCACGAGATAAGGACCGTCAACCGACTCCACGCGGAGCGGGAAGGGGTCGAAATGCAGAACCGATCGTGTGTTGCCGCCAGGCATCACCTCCGATGCCAGGGCGGCGAGGCGCCGACTGTTCGGGTTGGCGTCGATGTAACGCTGGCGCGCCTCGGCTACTGCACTCTCCAGCGTGGGCATCGAGCGAATCTACCGACCCGTTGGCGGTGCCACCTTAGAAACGGGACGTGTTCGTCATTCAGGCCGCGAACCGTCGCCCACAGAATCTCTGCCAAAACAGTGCCATACGTGGGCGACTGCGGCAATCACGTGCCGCAGGCGACGTGGACGGGTCCTATCGATTCACTCCGTCTCGATCTGTATGGAATCGATGACCTGCTGGAGCTCAGCTCGATTCTCGGGTGAGATCTCGGGGAACCCAGATGCCTTCCACCAGTTGGTCGGTAGTGACCACACGTCCTGCCTGGACCGTGAGCATGCCTCGCACCGCTCGCTGTTTGGGCCCACCCAGATGGGCAAGTCCGGCCTCGGAGACGACCTCGAGAGGGCCCAAAACCCTGATGTTTGAGACGAAGCATCACTCACGGTCATGCTGTTCGCTTTGGTCTCGCTTTCGGCCGTCGCCACCTAGTAAGGCTCCGACGAAACCGTAATCGCAGCCGCTAAAGGAATCCTTGGAATAGAGGACGCGCCCGGAAGCCGTCGGTGACGGCTAAACCGGTCATCAGACCAACGGCAATCGCAACGACGATGTATATACACAGGTATGGCACACATGAGCGATCAGCCACTGGAGCCGATCGACCCGAGAGACGCCTTCAAGGTCACACCACGGCTCGACTCTGAGGGGACTCAGTCGTTCGCCGCCTCCCAGGCGGCATTGCTCCTCGCCGCCCGGGCCGGCGTGCTCGGTCAGGAGTCGAAGCTGGAGGAGCTCGAGGGCGAAGTTGCCGAGGCGCCGTTCGAGCTGCCGGAGTTGAGGGCGGTACAGCGGTCCCGACGCATCCCAGTAGCGGAGGCCGTGCGTCTTCTGGCCATGTCGAAGACCGAATTGGCGGTAGAGCCATCCCCTGTGGTCCAGGACGAGATGGCGCGATGGGTCAATGACCTCTACCAACAACCGACCTTCGAAGCCACGGCGGCCCTGTTCGAGGCGGCGCTGCATAGCCCCCATCCCCTGGTTGCGGTGGCGGCGGCCGCAGGAGCTAGAGAGACCACCCGGTTCCGCCCAGATCTCCGCGTAATCCTCGAAGCAGGGACAGAATCCGACGACCCACTGGTCGCGGGGCTGGCCCAGGAGGTCCTGAAGCAAGTCCAGCCGAAGAACCCGCACCTGCAGGAGCTGGTGATCACCCCACCCCCGTCCAAGAAACGCCGCCGAGAGTCGAGCACCGCGGTTTTGACCCACGGCACCTGGGCGGGCGAACAAGACTGGTACAAGCCGTCAGGCGACTTCTACGAGGCGCTCGACGCCAGACGCCCCGATCTAGCTCTGCACGACGAGAGCTTCACCTGGTCCGGCGGCTACTCGGACGGAGCGAGGAGGTTCGCGGCCCTCGAGCTCAAGCAGTGGATCGGTGATCAGGGGCTGACTAAGCCGGACTTTTTCGCTCACAGTCACGGCGGGACCGTGGCCCATCTCGCCACGAAACAGGGAGTCGAGTTCGAGAAACTGATCCTGCTGGCGTGGCCCGTTCACACCGAGTGGTCACCCAACTTCGCCCGGGTGGGACACATCTACGACATTCGGGTCAAGTTCGACCTGGTGATTCTGGTGGATCGGGGAGGCCAGAGATTCCAGCATCCCAAAGTCAAGGAGTTCCGAAACGGCTGGTTTGACCACACCGCGGCCCATCAGCCGGCCTATTGGGACACCAACGGCCTCTGGGACTTCGACTCCTAGGCTCTCTGAATGGGCGTTGGGAGCTCCCTTAAGGTCATTGGCGCCGGTGTCGCGTGGCGCACGGCCGGCGTTGAATCTGCCGGTCGCAACCTGATCCAGGCGTTTGGATCTGATGACGAGCAGGACAGAGCACTGGCTGGCATGTCGATCGTCAAGGCCGGCGAGCGTTCGATCGGCCTCATCGAAAAAGCCAGATCCGCCGGTCGTCTCACACCTTCGCTGGTTCGGCTTCTGGCCGACATAGGCAGCCCCAAGGCCAGAGATCTACTGGCCGAGATCGCAACTGAGAGCGGTCCATTGGCAGCCGCTGCTCACGAATCCCTCAAACTGATGGACCAGATCGACGGTCTCGGTGCTTGATCAGCTTTAACTGAGACTTTGTGCCCCCCGCGGGCGGTCTTGAAGTATCCCTGCCGACTGGGATCGCGGGATGAGGCGATCAGGAGAAAGGTTCCTGCCGCGGCGGCGCCCGCCCCCCTGATCAAGGCACGGTCGAGCTGATAGGGAACTGCAAGTCCCACGCCTAGGGCAAGATCGTCTAGGGCTCGGAAAGTTGGGGGTTCGTATCTTCCCGGGTGCGCCAGTTGCCGGCCATCCTGGTCAGCGCCCCAAGATTGGGTGCCCAGCCGACACCGAACACCTTGCCCGAAACGATCGGGCCCTCGGGGTTCCAGTATGTAATTCGCATTCGTGCGACTGTCGGCATACGGAAGTCGTAAGGCACGAAGTTGGCGACCGTTCCATGCCACGTTCTCTCATCCTTGGGCTTGCGGAGCTCTTGGATGACTGCGATCACGCCAATGATCGCGAGCACCAGTCTCCAGACATCCCTGAAAGTGGGCATCCTCCGTTTGTCGTCCATCGCCCTGGAACGCTACCCCGGCCCACGGCCACACCTCCTCAACCGCGGGCTTGCCGACCTGCAAACGCGAACACCCCCCGGATCCGGGTGAATCCGGGGGGTCGATCGCAAGCCATCGGCCGTATCACTGGGGTTCGTTTGCTCCGAGACGGATCGAGCCGCCTCGTGGCTCGGACCCGTCGACCCAATCGGCGGGTGGGAGATACCCGTCCTGTATGGCGAGGAAGGCCTCCGCCTGTCGGGTTGACGACGCCGCCGTACTCCGCGGCAGGTACCCGTCCTGGAGACTCAGATAGGCGTCGACCTTCGCCTGCTCGGCGAGAATCGATCGCGGGGGCAGGTAGCCGTCCTGAATTGCCCCAAATTGGTCTCCTGAAACAGTCGCCTCGGCCCGGACCGGCGGCGTCGCCGCCCTATCGGTATCAGCGGCATCGGGCCCGCCTCGGAACTGGATCGCAATGCCAATGCAAACGACCAACACCAGCCCGAAGGTGAGCAGCATCTTGTGGAACTTGGGCTCCTGGTGAATCGCAGTTGTCATCTCTGCCTCCTTTGTTCGAGACGCCCAGTCCGGGACGCCTGTCCGTCGATGACTAGGCGAACGTATGCCCGGGTGTGCTCGGGCACATCGGGAGCCCTGCCCATCTTTGCCGGGACACCCCCCCAAGCTTGGGCGCTGCGGTGGCTGTGTACTGGGCCCGACGACCCTGGGACGGGCATCGTGGCAATCCGCCCGATTCCCCCACGGCCGCCGGACGACAAGCGATTCCGGTCCAAGATGGGGAGTTTTCCCTATGCCCCCCGCCACGTCGACTCGTACGGTGTCCGAGGGACGACCAAGGAGGGCCCAATGCCGTTGTTCATGGACGTGCACAGCATCGAGGGTGGCGTGTCGGTGGCCGACGTGGCTCAGGCACACGCCAAGGACCTCGAAACCCAGGATGCGTTCGGGGTCGAGTACAAGAAGTACTGGGTAGACGAGAGCGCAGGCAAGATCTTCTGTCTCGTCGAGGCGGAGAGTGCCGAGCTAGCGAACACCGTGCACCGCGAGGCGCATGGTCTGGTCGCCGACGAGATCTTCAGCGTCAGCGAACACTCGTGATCGCGAGGAGGTGAACATGGTCAGTCGCCCATTGGCCGACTACGCCACTCCGACGAAACTGCTCACTCGCCGGGCACCGGGCCCGATCCGGCAGGCCGGTGTAGCCTCGGCCGCCGTGAACGAGCCGAGTTCGCTGGTCGAGCGCGAGGAGCAGCTGGCGAGTCTTCGGTCGCAGGTCGTGGATCCGGCCAACTCGAACGGCGTCGTCCTGCTGTCGGGTGAGGCTGGCTTCGGCAAGACCTCGCTGCTGAAGGCATTTGTCGCCACCCTCGATCATCGTTACCGGATCCTCGAGGCGGCATGTGAGCCCGTGGGGATCCCGACCGCCTTTGCCCCTCTTTTTGACCTATTTGACGAGCTGCCGAACGAGCTTCGCGACGATGTCCGGGTCGGGTCGGGCAGGGCGGCCGTCTACGCCGGCATGGTCGAACTGCTCAAAGGCGATCGGGTCGTCCTGATCATCGAGGACGCCCAATGGTCTGATGAGGCCACCCTTGGGCTGATCCGGTACCTGGGGCGGAGGATCGCCTCGACCAAGAGCCTGCTGATCGTCACCTATCGGTCCGAGGAGCTGGATCTGGCCCACCCGCTACATCTCGTCGTCGCTGACCTGGGGCCCTTCGCCACCGAGATCGAGCTACCGGCCCTGAGCCCCTCGGGGGTGCAGGAGATGATGCAAGGACTCGATCTCGACCCGAAACGGGTTCATTCGGCGACCCTTGGCAATCCGTTCCTCGTGGAGGAGGTGATCCGGCACCCTGAATCGAAACTCCCGGCGACGATCAGCAACGCGGTGCTAGCTCGTGCCGCCAACCTCTCCCCGGAGGCCCGTGAGACCCTCTATCTGGTGGCCTTGTGCCCGGACGGAGCAGCGCTCGACCTGCTCCTGGAGTCGAACCCGGCGGCCGGTAGCTACGTGGACCTCGCCGTGCAGCGAAGGCTGCTCGCGTCCTCCATGGGTCACGTCACTTGCCGCCACGAGCTCGTCCGAGCGAGCCTCGTGAGCGCCGTGCCCCCGGCATTGAAATGTGACCTACATCGGAGGTGGCTCGGCATGCTCGAGCACCGGGCGGGGGACAGCGCAGACATATCGACACTCGCCTATCACAGCATCGGCTCTTTCGACTCAGAGAAGGCCGTCCGCTACTCGTTGGAAGCAGCGAAGAGCGCTTCGAGGGGCGGAGCCCACCGACAGGCCGCCGAGCACTACGCGAACGCGCTGCGGTACAGAGAGCAGATGACCCCCGACGAGCTCGAGAGGACACTTCTTGAGGCAGCCCACGAGCATTGTCTGATGAACGACTTCGGCGAGGCATGCCGGTTTGCGGGTGAGCTAGTGGAAGTGACCGGGGATCGGGTGGACCATGCTCGGGCGCTCTCTTGGCTGTCTTACTTCGAGTCGCGCGAGAACGATCTGATCGCCGCCCAAAGGACGGCCGAGCTTGCCATCTTCGACTTGCAGGAGGAGCCTGCGTCCGAGGAGCTCGCCCTCGCCACGGCAGTGATCGCCTGGGTTTCGATGGTCGAGGGTGCCCTCCCCGACGCGATCGATCACGCCAGCGAGGCGGTTGCGATGGCACGGGCCGCCGGATCCACCCGGGTCGAGGTCCATGCCGCCACAACCCTGGGTACCTGCCAGATCCAACTCGGCGACGCGACGGGGCTGGAAATCATCGAAGCAGCCGTCCGGCTCGGGTTGGAGAAAGGCAGCGATGAGTGGACTGCGCGGTCCATGAACAACCTGGGTCTCGGCTTGATGTGGTCACAGGATCTCATTGCGGCTCGTGACCGCTTCGAAAGCCTCGTGGAGTACACCGCGGCCCGCGAGCTCGACGCCTGGTACATCGCTGCCCTGACCACACTGGCCTCGATCGATGTGAGGCTCGGGAGGTGGGAGGAAGCGGATCGAGGACTGGCGACGGTGCTGGGACAGAAGACTTGCCGCCAGACCGAAGCCGAGGCCCTGATCACGGCAGCCAAACTGTCCGCTCGCCGGGGCGCCCCCGAGTCGGAGCTCATGATCGAGAGCCTGATCGACCGGGCCCAGGAGAGCCGGGACTACGACATAGTGGTGAACACGGCCTTGCTGGGCATGGAGGCCGCCTGGCTGGACGTGATCGACGCTTCAGAGGCGCTGGGCATCTACGGCCGGGCTCTGGAGTTCGGTACCGACGATCCGTGGAGTCGGGGCATGCTTGCTTTCTGGGCCCTCCGCATCGGTGCCAATCCGCCGGAAGGCGAAATCCCCGCACCCTCGGGCCTGGAATTGAACGGCCAGATGGCCGAGGCTGCCGAGGAGTGGAGACGGACGGGCAACGTCCTCGAAGCCGCCATCTGCGAGGCTCTGGTGCCGGATGCCGACCTCGACCCGATCTTCGCTCGCCTGTCGAAGCTGGGAGCCGACAGTACCTCCAAGGCCTTGCGGCGAGAGCTTCACCGACGTGGCGTCAAGGGAATTCCCCGAGGAGAGAGGGCGTCGACACGCCAAAACCCTGCGGGTCTCACCGACCGTCAGGTCGAGGTGTTCTCCTTGATGCAGGCCGGCTTGTCAAATGCTGTCATCGCCGAGAAGTTGTTCATCTCGGAGAAGACGGCCGGGCACCATGTCTCAGCGATCCTTGCCAAGCTCAACGCGAGGAGTCGGCTGCATGCGGTGGCCATGGCGTCTGCCGGCGGCTGGGGCGATCCCCCATCCCCTCTCTCGAACGAATAGGCGCCTCTGGCTCAAGGGTTTGCCGAGGGCGTGGTCTATGAAGGTTGACGGCAACTGTGAAACCAGAGGGCTCGGGACGCCATCGAGTATCTGTCTCAGATGCCGGATATCATGAAGGCATGTCCGACGCACGGGATCTAGTCACGGATACAGGCCTCGAGCCGGATGAGCTGGAGTGGCTCAACGAGCGCATGGCTGAGTATCGAGAACTACTCGCATACCTGCGCGAGCATTGAAAGCGCCGCCTCTCAGGACGTATCCTCGTGTCGGTCTCCCCGTGGAAAGCGCTCCTGACCCACAGAACCAGAAACCTGGAGAACGCGTGGCACTCACAGCAGAACAGTTGGACCAGATCGCCTCCGCCCGAGAAGTCCTCATTGAGACCCGGAACGGCGAGAAGATACGGCAAACGATCATCTGGGTCGTCGTCGGCGATGGGAGCGTCTTCGTCCGCTCCGTCCGCGGGCAGGCCGGCCGCTGGTACCAACAGGCCCTGGCCAACCCTGAGGTGGCGTTGATAATCGGCGACGATCGATACCGGTTCACCGCGTCTCCCGCGGCTGATGCGGACTCCGTGAGCCGGACCTCCGATGGATTCAGGCTTAAGTACGGGAAAGGCCGGAGTGTCGATGCAATGGTGCTCCCCGAGGTGCTCGACACCACCCTGCGGCTGATACCCACTGACTGAACGTCGGTGGAAACGGAACGTCGGGCTGCCAGGCTATCGGGACCGATTGTTGGCGCGTGGACCTGGTTGTCTCCGCCGCCACTGTTCTCGTGTCAAACGGGTCGCTTGGAGAGGAAGTCAGCAGGTGACGCCGTGGCACTGATTAAGGGGGCGTATTGATCAGGCTTGGCTCACATCACGTTTAGAACCGGGATGCGTCGAGAAACAGAGGCACTGTGTGGAGGTCACCGATCACGGATCACGAGAGCGACAAGGATGACCTCATCGTCATTGTGATAGTCCCAGTAGAGCGCACCTTCGAAGTCGAGACCATTCATTGTGATGATCCATGACCCGCCTTTGTTGCCCTCGATCCTCCCTTGACGTGCCCAACCGGAGGAATGGTCGATGAGCAGCCGCTTGATGATTTCATCGACCACCACCACTCGGTCGTCGTCCAAGGTCTCATAGACCGCGTAGAACGCCTCGGTGCTGACAAAGTCCACAGATGAGAGCCTACCAAGTTCGCTACCCATTCTGGGCAATAACCGATCTTGGGTAATACGGGCAGCCGCGTGTTATACTCCCCAACGAACTGAGGATCAGAACATGAGCAAGCAACGTGTGATAGTCGATGTCGATGCTCGCGGACGAGTGTCACTCGCCCGATTCGGAGTCAAGGCCACACAACTCGTAGTTGACAGCCTGCCCGATGGCGGGCTCGTCTTGCACGAGGCCGTCGCGATGACGCCTGCCGAGGCAGCCCACCATCGAGATCCCGCCGCGGTGGCTGCCTTGGAGCGAGGATTGTCAGACGCCGAAGCGGGCCGCATACGACAGGGCAAGCTTCGATCCAACCAGAAAGACGGCACGCCAGCCGAATGAACGTCCACTCCCCGTTCCCCGCCCGGAGGCGCCCTGTTTGGAAACGGGACGTGTCTTGGATGATGGGTCTTCCGTCTCCCCCCAGTTGGTGACTACAATCATGGTCATGAGCGACTCAACGCTTCCGTTGGCCGAAGTGAAGAAGCGTCTCTCAGAAATGGTCGATCGAGTCGAGCATCACCACGAGCGAGTCGTTCTCACCAGGCGGGGCCGACCCGCTGCCGTACTCGTGAGCCCCGACGATTTGGAGTCCTTGGAGGAGACATTGGACATACTCTCCACTCCAGGAGCACTTGAAGAGATTCAAAAGGGACAGGTCGAGATCGACTCGGGTCGATTCGTGAGCGGCGATGAGCTGCGCGGGAAGTACCTCGAGAAGTGACCCAATGGAGGCTGGTGGTTGCACCATCGGCCGAACGTGGACTGACCGTGATCCCGAACAAGATGGCGTCGGCAATCGTGGAGTTCATGGTGGGGCCGCTTCTCGATAACCCTTATCGAGTCGGCAAGCCGCTGCTAAGAGAGTTAAGCGATTACCACGCTGCCCGCCGTGGAGCATACCGGATCATCTACCGAGTCAACGAGGAGGCCGGCACCGTAGAGGTGGTTCGCATCGACCATCGCTCTCGGGTCTACCGACCTTCCTAAGCCTCTTTAGAAACGGAACTTGTGACGGTTTCCCTTCGCGG